>ENA-ORBV01016777-ORBV01016777.1-microbial-mat-metagenome-genome-assembly--contig:-NODE-16777-length-10575-cov-12.140789_pt1 | contig 10575 bp, 7 predicted proteins | sample MGYA00237777_ERZ505514 | MGnify/ENA primary metagenome ERZ505514 (study PRJEB26160, sample SAMN06269048) | microbial mat metagenome | isolation source: Oligotrophic lake microbial mat | place...
GGTTTAACTGCTTATCAATCTATTCAACAAGCTCTCTCTATTGATGGCTCCCTTTTTTGCCCTAGTTGAGCAATTACCGAAATTTTTTAGAAGAAGGTGGAAACGTTGAAATTCCGGCTCACTACGAACTTTACTCGTCTGCCTTGCTAAAGGATTTAGATGTTAACATTGTCGGACACTACCCAATCTCCTGTACGAGTGAACTTGTACAGATTATTGATTTATTATCTCGTTCACACTCTCCCAGCATAATATGTGGAGCTTTTTACGCGACGGAAGGCGTAGCAATCAGAGAAACAAAACTTTTGCAGGACATCACTAATACATATAGCCTTTCTCACAAAGATGAGGTACAATAACAGCAGTGTGTAAACCAGTTAAAAATATTTGACGATGTAACTTGTCCGAACGCAAACCAAGAGGGCCTTTCCTAATTCTTGATAATTAGTAGTTTTGATAGAACGGAGGATATTTTTAACTTTTGACCACAGATTTTCAATTGGCGAAAAATCTGGTGAGTAAGGTGACAAATATATTAATTTTCCCCCTTTTCTTTCGATGGCTTTCTTCACTTGTTCTCCCAGGTGAATGGAACAATTATCCATCACTACACAAGCACCTTTCCATAATTTTGGCACGAGTTTTCTGATAATAAAAGCTTCAAATGTAATTGCATCACTTGAACCTATTAAATTAACCGACGTTAAGATTTCATTGACTGACATTGCTCCAATAATTGAGACATTCTTTCCGCGTTTAGTTGGTTTTGATCCCCTAGCTCTTTGTCCTTTTAAAGACCTAGCATATAATCTAACCATTGCCAAGTTTACTCCTGATTCATCAATAAATATTAAGTCTTTAAAACTAATTTCTCGGATTTTTTCCCAGAACTCAAATCGCAGGTTTTGAACTCTGTCAGTGCCTTTGCCTGAAGGGAAGAGCGTTTTTTTTTGCAAGTTATGTTTAAGAATTTTGTCATTCTTCCCATCGGTTCAGAATGATAAGTCTCAATAATCTTTTGCCGAAAATCAGTTGAATAAGCTTTCATGTTTAAGAATCTATGATGAGGAGTACAAGTAAACGTGTTGTGAGTCAAGCATCGCGTGCTCTGAGTCAAGAAATTCTATGATCTGTGGTATCGCAGGCGAGGCTTTACTGAACCATGTAATTATAGTTCATTTGATCTGATTTTCTCTGTTTGACCCTCACTCGTGAGGGTCAGTAACATGATACCTCATCTTTCTGAGAAAGGCTATATACAACTTGTAAACAGTGGTTGTAAGCTTTTATTATCTAAAAATAGGCAGGAAGCAAAAACCACCATTAATCAGTTCCTCTTTTCTCTAAAAAGTCATGACAAAGCGTGTCTGTAGCTTCTAATAATGGTGAATTTATCTCAAAATATACTCACCACTGGTGAACAGTGTTCAATAAGATGCGTTCCCCCTGGCTTCCATCATTGAAGTCTCCACCGAAACTCGCTACAGGAGTCACCTCATTAACTGAAACAGCCGAACGCCTTGCTCAAAGAATTCGAGGCTATTGGGGAGTCGAAAACAAGGTTCATTATGTCCGTGATGTCACTCAAGGAGAAGATGCTTGTCGTATTCGCACTATTGGACTCGTTCAATGTTGGGCAATTGCACGGAATTTTGCCTTGAATTTGGATCGCGATCATGGCTTTCAAAACATGGCTCAAGCTCAACGTCTCGCTGGCTTTAGTTGTAGCATACTCAAAGATATATTTAGAATGAAATAGCCCTGGTTTAATCGGAAACGCTGTTCCTGTCCAAATTGGCGAGGTGCTAGCGCAGAGCCTACTCGCTCATGTACAGAAGTACAATAAGCCGCTAAAGTAAAAATGCAAGATTAAAAGTTTTTTTAACCTTTAATCTTGCATTTTTACTTTAACTATTTTTTATTCCTCGATCGGCTTAGGCTTCTTAACCGGCTTAGGAAGAGGTTCCTTCGGGACAGGCGGTGGTGCTGCTACTGCGGACTTGATGGTAGGACGCCCTACAGGAGCACCGTCACCGCTGGGCCTAGGAGTAAACGGACGCTTCCCTCCTCCTTTGAAGCCACCGGGCGGCTTGCTGCCTGGGGGGAATTTCCGCTTTTTAATCGGCAGGGCACCAATATTATTAGCCTGCTCAATCATCAGACTGTCAGCTTTCAATTTGACGTGGAAATCCCAAAAAAACCCGATCGCCTTTGTTCCTAAATCTCCCTTGAGTTTCAGTTTAAAAAACTTCATCTTGTCGTCATTCTTGCGGGGAGCTTGCTTGATTTTGACGATGACATACTTTTCTTGGTCTTGGGATTGATAAATCACCTCACCTCTAATCGAAAAATAGCCATCTTCAACATCAGGTTCCGATGAAGGCAAAGATGCGGTCGATGCTTCGTCGCTAGCCTCAATCTCCGCTGCTTCCTGATTTTCCTCATCAGAGGACGGTTCGGGAGGTTTCTTGAGCGTTTCCGGCTCCCAAACCCCCATAATCTGGGCGTGCAAGTTGCCGTCTTCTTGCCTGGTGCGGGGATAGACCACCCACAAGTGTTCTTGTTCTAGCTCCAGGTGATTTTTGACTAAACTCATGACTCTACCCAGCAAAACTGCGTCGATGGCAGTTCCGTCGGCAGCTATCAGCATACCCCGGGTGAATTGCTCTTCTGATGGCGTGTAGCGGCCCCGCACCAAACCAACAGCTCGGTACTGTCTGGGTTCGCTGGGGGGGGGAATGGGATGTTGGCGCATGACGGAGGGTCTGTCCTCAGCGGCCTGACTTTCGTTAGCGGCAGGGTCGGCGTTTGCCGGCGGTGCGACTGCTAGGGCTGGAGTATCGCTGACAGGTGTCGAAGACGCTGTAGGCGCCGGGGGTGCAGGAGCATTGCTGGGCTGGTCTTGTGGCTTTGTTTTGTCCTTGTCGAGGGCAGAACTGTAGCGTGGTCGTTGCAGCCTATCCTTGGACGCTGGGGCGTCTGTTGGCGTTGTCGGTTGATTTTGGTCAACAGGTGCAGTCAACGCCGAAGGCACCGAACTTTCGTCTGGTGTCTCAGGAATGGAATCTGTATCTTTAGGCGGATTGACGGCCAGTTCGCTGGGCTGAGCCTTGCGAGTTGAAGTAGATTTGGACGATTTGGAAGACCGGTTGGGAGAGGGGTTCATAAAAACTCCTTGCAGCGGAGACACATCCCTTAAGGGAAATTAGGAATAAACTGAAGAAACTGCTTTAAAAACTACTAGCACCTGACAGGCGGGCTTGCGCCCGGAGGTCTGGTTGTGACCCGTCAACGCCAACTTTCAACGCTAGGAGTGCCGATCGGTTCGCTGGCTGCTAAAATCCTTGCGAGCAAGGACTTTGGGAGTTGCTGATCGATCGATCGCCGATCGCGCTGAGCTGGAGTTGCTGGCTAATAGCATTTAGGATATTCAGCTTGCCTATTTTACTTAATCCAATTACCTAACGGCCTGATCCGCCATATTTTCGGTAATTTTTAGCTTGACCAGACTAAATTGGACAGACACCGCAGTCCTTGGGGCTGCGGGTCTGAGTGTCCAAAATTGTTTAGCTAGCATGGAGTTGTGGGTCTGTTACCATATTAGCTGCAAGTAAAAGGCTGCTTTGTCCGTTCGGACTTTGAAGTTAAAAACCTTTACGGTTGCACCGATCGAGCTAAATGGCAGATGCCGCCTGGTGATGCCTTAATTCTTAGAAAATAGTAGATTTTAAGCTGGGATAGTTGAATTATGGAAAAAGCAAACAAGCGTCGTGGGTTGATTACTGTGGTGGTGGTGCTGTCGCTCATCGCTTTTTTGGGATTTTCTCTTGTGCCAATTTTGGACAGTATTCTCAAGGCCAGCCAAGCGCAAAGTCGATCGACTCCAACACCTACTCAGACGGCGCAGTCAGGGGAGAAGCAATCAGAGTTGCTGCAAGCTCAGGCGAGGGGGTACGAATTGGTTTTGCAGCGGGAACCTGACAACGTAACGGCTTTGCGGGGATTGTTGCAGGTGCGACTGGAGTTGATCGGACAAGGAGTGGGCGACATTAAGGATGCGATCGCTCCTTTGGAAAAGTTGGCGGCGCTGAATCCTGAGACTACTGAATACGGGATTTTGCTGGCTCAGGCTAAGGAACGCACGGGCGATCGGGAAGGGGCTGCTCAAGCTTACAGGTCAATTTTAGCGTCTAAGCCTGGGGAAATTAAGGCTTTGCAGGGGTTGGTGAATTTGCTGCTGGTGCAGCAGCGGCCCGAAGCTGCGATCGGACTGTTGCAAGATACGCTGAAGGCTGCTCCGGCTGCAAATCTGGCGAAACCGGAAAGTGTTGATGTAACTTCAGTGCAGTTGATTTTGGGACAGGTTTATGCTGTGCAGAAGCGCTACGAGGAGGCGATCGCAATTTACGACGAATCTGCTAAGACTAATCCCAAAGATTTTCGCCCCACTTTAGGAAAAGCGATCGTGCTGAAGGAACAGGGCAAAACAGATGAGGCAAAAACGCTGTTCGATCGAGCTACAGAGTTAGCTCCTCCTAACTATAAAGACCAAATAAATCAGTTAGCTAGTGGCACTCCTTCGCCTTCTCCTGCGACTACGACGACTCCCGAACCGGCTGCTTCTCCTAGTCCAGAAGGTGCGTTACCGAAACCTTAAGGAAGGTTTTAAGTGAAATAGTTTTGAGTTTAAAGATTGCTTCGTTCCTCGCAACGCTTCGCGGTTTTGAGTTAAAAACTTAATAATTTAAACTCAAAACTACTCGCTTTTTTCTTAATTACGCAGGACTTAGGAAAAGAAACCCGGTTTCTACGATAAATCTTGGTTGAGCGACAGATACATGAAGAAACCGGGTTTCTAAGCCCTCGCGCCCAGCGTTTTGTTACCGACCACCAATTACTAATTACCAATTATGTAAGACCTCGGAGGGAATTATGACTACTAGCGTTAACCGCATTGTTCTACCTCCTGCTTTTCCAGACCACACTCAATTACCAGAGTCGGATGGTACTTTTGTTAAAAATTTTCAGGAGCACCCGCAAAGCTTAATTTTAACAGATTCCATCGGCCCGATTTTGCAGCAGCGGCATCCTGACGGACAATACGCGATCGGTCAAGACTGCGGTATTTACTGGCGAGAAACCGAGCCTGCGGAGAAAGGTGCAGAAGCTCCTGATTGGTTTTATGTTCCCAATGTACCTCCGAATTTAGACGGTCAAATTCGCCGTTCCTACGTGCTGTGGCGGGAACACATAGCACCGTTAATTGCCTTGGAATTTGCCAGCGGGAATGGCGATGAAGAGCGCGATCGCACTCCTTTATCGCGCACTGATGAAGGGGTAGTAACTAAACCCGGAAAGTTTTGGGTTTACGAACAGGTGATGCGAATTCCCTATTACGGCATCTATGAAATTAACAGAGGCAGATTAGAAGTTTATCGGTTGATTGACGGGTGTTATCGGCTGTTAGAACTTAATGAACGGGGTCATTTTGCGATCGTACTTTTAGGCGTAGAATTGGGACTTTGGCAAGGAAGTTATCAAAATCAAACGATGCTGTGGCTGCGCTGGTGGGATGAGGAAGGTAATTTGCTGTTGATTGGCGATGAAAGAGCCGAATTGGAGAGATTGCGGGGGGAACAACAACGGGAAATAGCCGAGAGTGCAGAACAAGCGCGACAAGCTGAATTTCAGGCAAGAAGGGGTGCAATTCCCCGGTTGTTGGGAATGGGTTTGAGTGCCGAACAGGTGGCGGAGGCGTTAGGTTTATCTGTGGAGGAAGTTACGGAGGATGCGATCAAGTGAGATAGTGGGAGAGAATGGGGAAAGGGCGATCGATCTTGAATTGGTGAAGAGGCGATGGCAGCCAACGGCAGTGCAACTAACTTTTTGACTCGGCTAGCTGAGGCACAGATTTGGTTCTCCCTAAACGATAAGCTGTTAGAGGACTATGCTGCAAGGCAGTTTTAGTATGATGAGTGCAAAATTTTAACTTCATCCTCACCTAGAAGAACGCAGCCGCTGAATAGCTCCAAAAACTGCTTGATCGATTCGCGCTCCCCGGCGCTTGAACCCCAGATCGGGCAGCATTTCTTTCAAAATTTCCTCATCGGTACGCAGACAACCATCTGATAAGATCCACCGAATTAGCGACATCAGTTCAGCCTGAGTATAATCGTCAATTTTGGCTCGTTTTGGAACATTGGGTCGCCTTCCCCGCAATGCTGTAGGAGAGTTTATTTCTGGAGTGAGTGATTGGGATGTACAAGGTTGGGCAATGTGTGGAACTGGCTTGGTCGGTTTATTCTTCTGTGCATCTACCTGGTTAGCATACTTAACAGCAGCTTCGTAAGCATCCACAGCGCGTTGTATCTCCTTCTCCCGTCGCATGAACCAGTCAGTTGACCAAATGCGGTGAAAGCGCCAGCCGAGTGCTTCGAGTTGTTGCTGTCGCAGTCTATCGCGATCGCGTGCGGTTGGTAGAGAATGGTAACTCGCCCCATCACACTCAATTGCCAGCACAAATCGCCCGGGCTGCTGCGGATGTTGCGCCACCATATCAATTCGATAACTCGAAACTCCCCACTGAGGCAGAAGCGAGATGCCCTTACCTGTTAGTGCATCATAGATATCCTTTTCAAAGGGATTGAGTGGCACGCCAGACTGTTCGGTTTCGCCAAGAATCTTGCCCTCACTCGCCGCATACTGAATGTAAAGTCGCAACAGTTCCACACCTCGCGATGACGACCGATTCGGGTCCATATCGTGGTGGTCAAATGACGAAACCAGAGTCATACGCTGCCTTGCCCGCGTAACTGCAACATTGAGACGGCGTTCCCCTCCCTTCGTCAGCAACGGGCCAAATCGATACACCAGCCTGCCCGAACGGTCTTTGCCATAGCCTACAGACAACAGGATTGCATCCCGCTCATCCCCTTGAACCCGTTCGAGGTTTTTGACAAAAAAGCGTTCTGGACGACTCTCCTCAAAGAAAGCTGCTAATTCAGGACGTTCCCCAAGTGCTGCATCGAGGGCTGCTTCAATGCGCTGTGCGTGTTTGATGCCCATTGTAATTACGCCAAGCGTTTCGTTAGGTTGTTCAGTGGCGTGTTGGATCACTAACTCAACTACTCGCTGGACTTCCCTGGAAGCGCTTTCTTCCTGACCGTCCTGACCGGGAATACACGACACAAGAACGTGAGAGATAGATGGTGAACCACCAGGACTGGGAAATGTAATCAGGCGATCGTTGTAAATGTGGCGGTTGGAGAAGGCAATTAACGCTTCATCTCGACTTCGATAGTGCCACAAAAGCTCCCAGGTTTCCAGGAAAGAGGACATCAAATCGAGCAGACTCTCCAACCCTTCAACGGGGGAGGGAGATTCGGCTTCCTCTTCCTCATCCAGACCCCCTGCAAAAAATGTTGTCGGTGGGAGTTGGTATTTATCCCCGGCGACAACTGCCCTTTCCGCCCGCAGTAATGCCGGAACTGCATCCTCTGGCAATACCTGACTGGCTTCATCGAAAATGACAACATCGAAATAACGACGGTCAGCGTCGAGTAACTGGCTCACTGAGAGGGGACTAGCCATCCAGCAGGGACTAATGCTGGTTAAAACATCGGGAGCTTCTGCCAAAAGCTTACGCAGTGGCAGATGTCGGGCTTTTTTAGCGGCTTCGTGCCGTACCAACGCTGCCTGTTCTGGATAGGCATTCATGGCAGCGATCACCCGTTCCGCATGGGTGCGTCGGACTCGATTGGAAGATATCTTCACTCTTTCCTGGTCTAGGGCGCGAAATTCTTCAATCAACTGTTCATGAGTTTCTCTACTGAAGACTGTTAAGGCTGAATCTTGGGCACGTGCCTGGTCGAGACAGGAGGCAAACCAGGCATACTTGAACTGCTTCGACCATAGGGAGGGATCAGATTTTAGCCGTATCAATTCCGCAATAATTGAGGACGCACCACACTGTTCAATTACGCGCTCAATGTCGTTTAGACGTGCCACCAGTAGAGGTATGTTGAGGTCTGCGTCTGCTGCCAGCTCATTAAAAAGTTCTTTTAAATTTGGGAGCGGTAACTGACTTAGATTACCTCGTCCCAAATCGGGTTGAATGCGATCTACGTCAGTAAGGAGCGCATTCAGGTTGTCTCGTGCTGCACTCAAAGACCTGACTTGGCAAGGAACCGAAGCCGAACGCGACAGCCATCGCCAACGACTCAACTGTTCAGATGCTTTGGTTACTTCCTGAATTAATTGCCCATTTGAGGTTTCTCCAGCTTTTCGTAGTTTCTTAAGAGTAGATAGTGCATTTTTGAAGTTGCTATCAAAAAGCAATGCCAAGCTCTCTGCGATGAAACCGTTTCTTAATGGTGACAGCGCATTGACTTGCTTTTCTAGGTCTTGTTTAAAGATATCCTCCGAATACAGAAAGAGGGTTTTTTCAACATCTTCGATGAGTGCTATTAGCTGCTCGGCTTCGTTAAGGTTAGTAGGTGGCTCTAGCTTGGTAGTCAAAATGAGCGTTTGTAGGCACTCAGAAAATGCTGGTAAATGATCTCTAGCAATCTTCCGCACTACATCAGATGCCAGCAACGCATCGTTTCCCGACAAAAACTTGACCTTCATCCAAGGGGAGGGAGGGTCGCCAAGAAAGAGACTGGTTAATTCTTCCCTACTTATTTGTTCCAGGCCTTCCGCTACAGTGTCAGCCTTTTCTGCACTGAGTCGATTAAGTTCTGCACCGCGAAAGCGGATATTGATTCGCTCCGATTCAGAAAATTGCAACAAAAGCTCAGCCTGAATCTCGTAAATACTCTTATCTGATGGTTTGCGCTTATCGTGCAGCCGTGCTACATGGTCATTGAGCCGCTTCCTTCTATCGACAAAGCGTTGGTGGAGATTGCTGGTGTCTGCTGGGGAAATATTGCGTACCAGTGTCAAGCTTTCTGCTACTTGCTGTAATACCTCTCGCCGCGAGATAGCTGCACCGTGTAGATCGAGCAATAAATGCCCCAGTCCTTTTTGCTCTAATCGAGTTTTCACCACTTCCAAAGCGGCACGCTTTTCAGCAACAAACAGGATGCGCTGTCCTGATGCGGCTAAGGTGGCAATCAGATTGGCAATGGTCTGGCTTTTTCCTGTACCGGGAGGGCCTTGAATGACTCCATTTCGCCCTGCCAGAGCTGCATGAATCACCTGCTGCTGACTTGAGTCGGCATCGAAGACAAGAAATTCGTTGTCGGGTGGGATGCGATCGAGTTCTCTAACGTCAATGTTTTGACTCGTACCCTGGACATTTTGACGGGCTCTCATGTCCCCAGCGATCGCGGAAATCATATCATTGGCTACCATCTCACTCAAGCGATCGCGCAGGTCTCTCACCATCGCCATCTTTTGGAAAGAGAAATTACTGAGGACTGCCCGTGTTTTAATCTCAAAGCCTTGTACTTCAGAGGCAGCTTTGGTTAACTCAGAATAAACAGCTTCTAGGTCTGGACTCTCGTCTTCCCCTACGCTTTCTGCCTCCCCTAGCAGACATTCGGGCGTGACTTGGCATCCATATTCTGTCTCTAGTACGTGCAACAGTACGGGGTTGACCTGGACTTCGCCGCTACGTTTTAGTTTGATTGCGCCACGCGCATCTACATGAATTGGCACCAGAAGGACAGCAGCTTCTGGCGGACGACCTCCATCAGTTGGAGTCCAAGTTGCCATTCCCAAAGCGAGGAAAAGCGTTTCTAGCCCCTTTTCTTCTAAGTTGGCAAGTGCGCGGCGGCGGATTCCCTGTACCTGTGCTGCGGCTTTGAGTTCTTCAGCCTGCGGTAGCAGACGAATTAACGGAACTGTCTTGCCAGTCAGCAACTCTTTCAATGCATTGGAGTTACAGTCTGAGAAATCAAGTGTCCCCCTCTTAAGTTCGCGATAGTATAGCAGGTTGTTGCGCCGTGACAGATCGATTAGGCGTCGAATCCAACCCTCCCGTACTCGCTCCACAGCAGCATACCGCTCGCGCTTCGCCCCATCCTTAACAAAGTTGCTCATACTAACACTCTTTTCCCACAGCATATCCCCTGAAGACTCTCAACGCTTGTCTAATATCTGCGATATCGATATTAATGTTACTGCCTCTTGAGTCTGATGCAAAGCTTCTCAATCCTTATTTTTCCATACTTTACAAGTCTTAATGCTCAGCCGCCACTCGGATTTCTTGATTAAAGAATCTAGAATCTATAGTTGACAAAAATGGTGGGCAATGCCCACCCGTACAAATTAATACTTCCTCTCCTGCGGCTCAAACATCGTAATCGCCACCGGCATATAAGCCAAATCGATTCCCGCAGGCGAATAATAGGCCAGCGTATGCTTCAAAAACTTCTCATCATCCCGCTGAGTAAAATCTTCCCGCGAATGAGCTCCCCGACTTTCCTGCCGGTTCAAAGCAGAAGTTAAAATCATTTTCCCCACAATGATTAAACTCCGCAATTCCAAAGCTTCGACAATTTCCGTATTCCAAGATTTACCCTTGTCATCCAAGTAAACTTCTTGATATTGTTTTTCCAATTCCTCCAATTT
>ENA-ORBV01016778-ORBV01016778.1-microbial-mat-metagenome-genome-assembly--contig:-NODE-16778-length-10575-cov-5.948752_pt1 | contig 10575 bp, 2 predicted proteins | sample MGYA00237777_ERZ505514 | MGnify/ENA primary metagenome ERZ505514 (study PRJEB26160, sample SAMN06269048) | microbial mat metagenome | isolation source: Oligotrophic lake microbial mat | place...
AATGATACGGCGACCACCGAGATCTACACCTCTCTATTCGTCGGCAGCGTCAGATGTGTATAAGAGACAGGGAGGTCACCAGAGAGGAGGCAGCGGTAGCGGGGGTGGTGCTGACAGAGAAAGAGAAGACCGTCTAGCGTATGCAAGAAGATTGCAAGAAGAAGCGTTCCAACGAGTCCATGCTTCATCACAGCCAAAAACAACAGAAGAATCGGATCTAGAATTGGCCATGAGAATGCAGATCGCAGAAAACGAGCCGCCTCCAACTGACGACGAAGACGAAGATCTTAAACTTGCAAAATTTATGGAAGAAAGTGGAATGAGCATCCGTGACATCGATGAGGATGGAATACAAGCAATCAAGCATAAAGGACTCGGCGCGCTGAGCGGCTTGGGTGTTCACAGTCCACCAGCTCCTGGCCGAGGACTTCCTTCGTCACTAGGACTTGGAGGTGGTGGAAGGGGCGCACGCGGCGGAGGTTTGTATGGCAGACACATTGATGAAGGCTCTGAACATGAAGAAAACAGCTATGAATTTGGATTATTCGGTAATGATGGGAGCGGCGGCGGCCGCAGTCGCACTGGGAGAGGAGGTCAAACCAGACCTGCCGGAATTCCGTCCTCAATCCCTGCCGGAATTCCGTCCTCGATTCCACCACCCGCAAGATCATCTCCATCTCCTAGACCATCTCCATCTCCTAGATCATCTCCTAAGCCTTCGAGTACACCAGCTGGTTCTCGCAGTGTGCCGCAGCCGTCATCCATACCTCCTGCTGCCATCCCTTCTGCCATCCCATCTGCCATACCTCCCGCATCTTCGGTACCTTCGCATTCCTCTATTCCAGGTAAAACATCTCCATCGACGACAAGTCCTCGCCGGATGCAGGCAAGTCCGTTGCAAAGGGCATCTCCAAGTGTACGTCAAATACCCTCCAGGCCGATGGATACTAGTTCAGGGAGGATGGCCGCCTCATCGCCGGGCGAGTTCCATAGAAGAGTTCCCTCTTCTTCCAAGTCTGGTGGCCCCGGCAGCCCCATAGCGACCATGGATGCCAGTGATGGCCAAAGGACGAGAAGGCTACCTGGCATCTCGAAATCATTTGGCAAAGCACGTTCTAGCGCCGATCTTTTTACAAGGAGCACTCCAGCTCGTACTCGCTCGACTGATTCAGCTCATGCTCTGCGCGGGGATCATGATGATCACGGCAACCCAACATTGCGGCGCGGAGGTAGAAGACCTAACAGTCGTGGCAGAAATGCAGATCCTGAGCTGGGGGCGCCTCCTATGATGACCGATTTGCCGCCGGGAGTGAACCTTGGCTCTGCCAATGATCCAGATGCTCTACTGCTGGATACACCTGCAGGCGGGAACGCACCGGAAGGACATGGAAAGAAAGAGAAAAAGAAAGGCAAATTTTTGAAGAAAATTTTCGGTGGAGGTGGAAACAAAAACAGCAATAAACATAGCTTCCCCAACGTTGAAGATATCCCCGATGCTATTCCTGCAGCAATTCCGGCTCCACCGGTAGACACGGAAGCTGGTCCTTTGCCCCATTCTGTGTCAGTCAACAGAAGCATTGCTGACAATGCTCTGCGCAAGAGCATTACTGCCGCGGAGAAAAAGCCCACGTCAATCTGCACGGTTTGTGGAGGTCGATCAGGGAAGATGCTTGTAGCCATTGACAGAAAGTTTCACGTTGACTGCTTTCGTTGTATGTCCTGCAACGAAGTAATTGATCCGACGACCGTCTTCGCTGTTTCCGTTGATCCGATGGGGGAACAGCAACCTCTACATCGGAAATGCTACGCTGAGTTTTACGGTGTTCATTGCGCTGTTTGTAAGCACGCCATTCCTGCAAATGATGATGGCTCGGTATCTTTCATCAAGCATCCATTCTTTAGCACAGAACAAATGTGCCCAAGGCACGCCGATGAAACCGGAAGGCGCCGTTGCACTGGATGCCATCGATTTGAACCCGAGGATGAACCCTTCGCAGATCTAAATGACGGTGGTCGTTGTGTGTGTTATTCATGTTGTCGCACCGTTGTCATGAATAACGAAGACGTAAAACCCCTCTGGCAAAAGGTTATCACATTCTTTGAGTTCCAACTCGGTTTACCAGTATGGGAAGAAATGAGAGACATTCCAATTTTGTGTGTTGGACAGGAAGCACTCAACGAAAACCAACTTAAAGATGGAACATCGGCCCACGGGGACTCTTCGCAGATCATGACGAGAGGTCTTTGCCTGTCGGAGCACGATGGGAACACGAGTTTCAGAGTGCCCTCTTTACGGTACAATGAGAGCCTTTCCAACTTCGAAGCTTGCAATCACTCTGGTTTCTTTGATGTTGACGTTGCCAATCTTAAGGGCAACGCTCATTCTGAGGTCATGGCAATTCTCTGTCTGTCCGGGCTGCCTTGTGACCTCACTGCTAGCGTTTTGGCCCACGAAGCCACCCACGCCTGGATTAAGTTGCATCCAAAATTCAAGGTTCGGAGATCCTTGCCAGCGCAAGTCGAGGAAGGCTGTGCCCAACTAGTTGCGTATCTATTTTTGGCAGAGGGCTTGGAACCGCCGAAGCGGAACAGCGGAATTGGACCATCAGATGAAAAGCTCCGGCAATACTTCAAATTCAGCATTGAGACAGACGACAATGAGATTTATGGCGAAGGGTACCGGAGAGCCGCTATGGCTTACTCTGCAATCGGCATTTTAGATTTGTTGGAGCACGTAGTGCGCTTTCAGGAGTTCCCGAATGTAGCAGGCTCAGATCTTCATTAACTACTAGTCAGTGCATGACAGCTAGTGAAACTTTATTCTTGTTTATGGCTATGGCTCGAAATATTTTTCCTTTCATCGGACAGTGGCCGAAGCCGCTATTCATTAGACTAGTCATCGATCTATCAAAATATCCAGTGTTCACTCCGACTCCGGTTTTGCTTTTTTGACGTCTGGTTGTTGCACAGGTTGTACAACAGCTCGCTTCTTCTTTTTGATTACCATCATAGGACGAGCTGGAGAGGCAGCAGTGGCGGCTGTGCTCGCGGATGCAGCTGCCGCAGCTACAGCGACTCCTTTAGTGGGAGACGCAGACCCAAACCCAATGGTGGTCGTTCCACCAGTCTTGCTGTCTGTGCCGGGCTCACCATCCGCTGCAGCCAACGCCGCCACTTCTGCTTTCATGTTTGTGACTTCCTGTACTCCTTTCGTCGCACTCTCAGCCTCGTCAACTGTTTCTTGGATTTCCTCCAAAAGCTGGCACAAATCCACTACGTCAGCGTTTTGTTCTTCATTGAAGCTAGCAGACGAAGACGATACCAAGGCATCCACTCGGTTACGAAGCGTTTGCAGCTTGGAACTTGCAACCTTGGGATCTTCCATTTCTTCGTCCTCTTGCCCGGTGGTCTTGTACTGTGGAACATCCTTTCCCTCTCCCTTGAGGGAAGCGACATTGTCAGCGTCGTCCTTTGCTACGGCAGTAAAAGTCTTGGGATCGGCATTGCAAATCGAAGCAATCTGGCCACAAAAGCACTTGGAGCACTCCAAGTAATGGTACATACTCTTATGGAGAGCTTCCAAATGTTTGGCTTCCTTCACTTTGGCGTCGTCCTCAGCCTTGCTAGCTTTTGCGAATGCCGTATTAGAACTTTGTTCATCCTCTGAATTAGCTTCATCATCTTTGCTAGCCAAATTCATGTAAACCATTGCCAAATTATAGTGCACATCCGCAATTTTGCGATCAAACGTGCCTAAAAATTTGGACTTTTTGCGCAAGCGAAGACAGGACTGATAATCCTGAATGGCATTTTCATTTCGCCCATTCATACGCTGCAAGTCTCCTTCACGCAGATGAATTTGTGCCAAGTCCAACTCCAACTTGTCGGTCAATTCATTGTTGGTATTGGACACCAAGAACTCTTCCGTAATGGCGCGGGCGGCTTCAAAATTTTCCCAGGCAATTTCCATATCTTCGGCCATATCTTCAGCGGATGCCATTTGGTTATCTTGATTGTCGTTGTCATAGTCATTGGCGCTAATAGTAGGCCCGTCGTCGTCTTCTGCGGGCGAAGCAGCAGCTGCTTGTTCACCAGACACAACGGCTGTTGACACGGCCGACCCTGCAGTAGTAACTTCTTGGTCAGATTCTTCAATCTGATACAAGAGGGTGGTTCCGTACATGTAGTGCAGAGGAGCCAGTGATTCATGACACGAAAAATCTTCATTGGGATTTCCGGAAAGACGCTTCAAAACTTCTTGGGTATCGCGAATTGCTTCTTCAATTACTGTCATTCCATCCTCAAATTTTCCATCTGCCAAATGCTGCTTGGCCAAGAGGAACACATCGGAAGCCTCGACACTTTCATAGGTAGGAGGAGATTCTGTCACGGCGGCAGTGTTATTTTCTGCAACGGCAACATCGTCTGCTTTCGCAGCTGGTGCATCCGCGTCTGTTGCCTTGCTGTCATCTAGAGGACGATTTGTTGGCGAGGGGTTGTTAGAAGGAGCGGCCATGGTGGATGAATTGATGTATGAAATAAATTATCACTTGCAATCAATCTCAGCGTGTTGTTGTTGTGGGTGTGCTTGGCAGCATTTCTTTTCGTTTTCCGTGTTGTTGGCAGAAAGAGGACAGAAACCGTGACAACGGATCTCAAAACGGTGATTCCACGCGCGTGCAGGTGTTTCGCGCGCCAATTTTTTCTGGTTGAGCTTGTGTGCGTACCAAGCACTTTTCACACCAGTTTGCAATGAAGTTTGTGGCCCACCATGCATGCATCTGGAAGGAGATTGAAATAAGCGAATCAGTGATGATCAGGCATGTTTGTTTGCAAATGAAATGAACAGGTTGAGATCCCCAATATTTTAAAATTGGACTTCACTGATCAAGAGTACTGTACTAAGGTGACGGCTACAGCCGCTACGTACGTCTGAGAGGAATTTGCTGAGGGGTGCTCTACTTTGTTTGGCTCTTGAGAGCCTGGCATCTACTAGCTAGTGAAGAAAACCACAACTAAATGAACACATTGGTATTATTCTTACTTGCCAAGTTCTGGCGTGGGCAGTAGAGGAGCCGAACATGACTCACAAGACCCGGCCTGGGATACCGTGAATTTTCAATTTAGAGCTCATCCGCAATGCCATCTCCTGCAGGAATTTCTGGCTCGGGCTCGTCCGGTACAATTGGTACTTCTGGAATGATTTCTTCATAATCCATTCCTGTTGCTGGTGGCAGCGCATTATTGATCATCATCGTGGGGATAAGAAGGCCGACAAAGACCCCACACAGGACAACATACATATCCATTCTCAAATGATTGAATCCTTCATAGATACTCACAGCGTTTGGAAAAGTTCCGATGACCGTATTCTTGACTGCGTTTTTTATCATTGTCAAGACATCGGTAATTTCTTTTGCGTTTCGAACGTCTTCTTCAATATTGTTAGGAAGCTTGGCTCCCAAGATGAGCTTTGCGAGAACTTGTCGTATCGTGAGAGCAGAAAGACACATTACGGGAGGATGCTGAAAGAGCTGCCTCGGAAGCGAAAACATTTGCAGGGGCATTTCCCAAAGCACATAAAGAACCATGCGATGAATCTTGACAGCACCCCGAGCCAACTGCAAGAAAAATCCTGGACCGCGAGTGATCGCATCCAAATCCACTCGAAACAAGGGATCAATCTTTGGAACGTAATCTTGATCGAACCCACTGGGATCACTGAATTCGTCATTTTCCAAAAGATTACGCGAATATTCATCATTGCTTTCTTCTTCCAAATTCTTAATGGGAGCACTGGTCGACCAAGGGAGCAATTTTTGAATTGTGAAGTGCTTGGGAGAAAACTCTGTATTCACAATAATGCTATCATCAGCGTGTTGCAGTCCCACATCTAGCCCAGCCAAGAAAAGCAAAAAAGTAGTCACAATATACATAATGATGGGTAGCATTGGTTGCTTCAATTTCTTCTTTCGACGCGCAACTACGCCAGGGGATTCTCCGGCAGTCTTTTCTTCGTCTTCCGCTTTGGCGGCTTCCTCCTTTTTCTTCTGGAGCATTTTTTCGCGGCGCATTTTTGCCACTCCCTTGTACTTCTTTTTGGGTTCATCACTGGCGCTTTCTTCACTAGCAGCGACCGGTGTTGTCGTGGCTTTGGGAGCGTCATCTTTGGGGGGCTCCTTGACCTCTGGCACAGTGCTAGCTGCTGTTTGACTTTCAGTACTTGCGAGTGCCTTGTCAGTGTTTTCTTCTTTCAATTCCGGGGATTTTTCTCCTACGCCAGCTGGAGTAGTTGCCGGAGTTTCAACAGCTTCAGTCGTCGTGGCAGTCTCTTCGTCCTTGCTGGATGTTGCTGCCTCATCCTTGACGTTAGTTTCTCCCGCTTCGTCTTTGGCGGCCTCTTTTGCTTCTTCTTTGCCTTTGCCCCCCTTCTTGAAGCGGCGTTTGCGCATAGCTGCCATACGAGCAGCACTGCTCTTTTTTGTGGCTTCGTCCTCATCGTCGGCCTCCTCTTGCAATCCTGCAACTTTGTTCATTCGATCTCTAGACTTCTCCAAAACACGCTGACGACGGGCTTCTGCCTCTGCCTCGAGGCGAGCCTTCTCTTCTTCGTCTTCACCCATCTTGTAGTTGTCGCTTTTGTTACCTATATCGTGCGCCGCTTGGGTCCAATCGGGAGTAGTTCAATAGATGGTAAGGCGAGAAATATAGCCGGCGTACTAGTTAAGTACAATACTGTATCAAACCAATGAAGGGTGCCTGCATGGGTGTCTCCGCTGCGTTGTTGATTCTCGTTGTCCATCGCGATGGCATGCATGGACTGATGGCGCCCACTCATGATCTTGGCACCATGCAATTAGGGACTGACTGACTGACTGACTGACTTCCGGAATGTCCATGTACGCATGTTCACGTGGGCCGCACCAACCTGAAACGACCACCCGGACATGCTCCTGGAACCGTTTCGACAGCTTGGGTCAGCCTGTGCTATGGAGTCTACAATGGATGCGGCTTCAGCCCTTCCCTCTCCTAGCTAGAGCTTAGCCAGTTTAAGCCTGCAGTCCTCCAATGCAAGCTTTCCCACATCGTTTAGTTCCACCTAATTTTGTGCCGTGCGTGCGCTGAAAGCTTCAGCTGAAAGGTTGCCATGGCCGTTATGAACATAGCAATCACATCACAACGAAGAACCTGGGAATCACTGCACTTCAGCTGCTTTTTCAAAATAGCAAGGATTGCCAACTTCTAGTAAGCACAATTTGAAGTCTCAAATTTAAGAGGCAACGTAACTGTAGAGACCCATTGAATTCTTTTTATGGTAGACAACTTGTAGGCTCCTCAAACCAGTTAAGAACAAGCTGAAAAAAAGGCCGGGTCGGTCCTCAAATGCAACTTCGCAGTGCAGTTGCAGGCTCATAGGCATGTGTAGTACGACGTTAGAAAATGCTACTATGCCTAATCTTGAATCAGATCTCACTAATAATATTTACCCAACTAATAGAATGCGGTCTGTCCTTTCCTCCATGTATGGGGCTATGGTAGAAAAAATCTCGCAGTTTACAAATCTAGGAGGAATCTACTGCATGATTCCAGCTCGTACGTACAAAGTTTGAGCTCTCTCGTTGAATTGAATAAACCCATCTGCCTCCATTTGCCGGAGGCTCGTCACGACTTCGTTGTGGCCAATCGTTGTATTTGTTATCTCAGACATTTGGCGAACCACGTCTCTGACAGCCAAGCGCTTGCCACGTCGCTTGAGAAAGAAAAGAAATGGAGTGGGTAAGTAAGAAGCCCAGAGACAACGGACAGCAAAATGAAAGCATAAACGATCGTACCTCAATCAGCAGCTCCTTAATACCCATGGAAAGCTGTTCCTCCATCTCCCTGTTTACTGTGCTTCTTCCTGTGGCAATCATATCCATATCGATTCTGCCAGTGCGGGGGTCTGTTGCCGCAGCTTGGGTGGCGACTTTCATGAGACGAACCGCTTCTACAGCATCAGACCGTTTCACCAAAGGACTATACCGCATCTTGGCTAGGGCTTCACTTAGACGAATCAAGGACTCCAACTGTCTGGGAGTCGCCGATATTGTGCGTGTGCCGTTGCTGGCAGCGTTGCTTCCCATTGGATTTCGCATTTCCAGATAGCTAGCAATGAGCTGTTCTGCCGCCTCGTCGCTCAGCTCTGGATGGATATTCATGCGAGCATACTCAATGTAGTCCCTCAGAATTTCTTGGTCCATGGGAGGTTCCGTGACATTCGGAGTCTCATAGTACAGACCCACCAAGTGCTGGGCGAGCCGACGGTCATGATCGACATTCGGGCTGTCAAGAATGAGATAAATGAGATCGAATCGACTCAGCAATGTTGGTGGTAGCTTAATGTTCTCCACAACACTGAGAGATGGGTTATAGCGCGATTCCGTTGGGTTGGCGGAGGCCAAAATCGAGGTCCGCGAGTTGAGAGTCGCAATGATTCCAGCCTTGGCAATGGACACCGTCTGTTGCTCCATGGCTTCGTGCAATACACTTCTGCTTCCGTCGCTCATTTTATCAAACTCATCGATGCAACAAATGCCTTGATCAGAAAGGACCAAGGCCCCACTTTCGAGCACCAGCTCCCGCGTTTCTGGGTCTCGCACCACCGAGGCAGTCAAACCGACCGCTGACGAACCCTTGCCGGAGGTGTATACCCCGCGTGCACTTAATTTGTTGACATAGCTCAACAATTGCGACTTGGACGTTCCTGGGTCTCCGCAGAGCAAAATATTGATATCGCCTCTCTTGTGCAATTTCTCTTCGCCATTTCCTCCGTCGTCGTCAAATGTATCGTCTTCCTCCTCTTCTTCATCTTCATCCATCGCTGCATTGCGAGTTTGTCGTTCTTCCCGCCGACGAATTTTCTCGGCGGTGCCTCGTTTGACGCGAACGTGATTCCCGCCAAACAGCATACACAAGACTCCCTTTTTGACATTGTCCAATTCCCAAATGGACGGTGCCAAGGATTGTACCAGCATGTCATAGATATTGGGCTGCCGAGACAGTCTCTTGAGCTCCTGAACTCGTTCCGGGGTAAACCGCGATGTCATGCCTCCGCCTTCGCGACCGACCCGTTCTTTTTCGCGGTTGCGGTCGGACTCCATTCCGGTGACACGTTTGAAATGAATGACATCGACGTAAGTCCTATAGATGGACTTGACCTTGGATATTTTCGGATTGACGCGGACGGGTTGTGCGCGCAAGACACCCGTTACTTCGACTTTGTCTCCTGGCTTGACGCTATCGACCAAATCATCAAAACAAAAGGTCACCACGGACGCGGGTGTTTGCCCGGCTGGCACTTCATCGGGTGTTTCCTGCAATCGCACCAATTGCTTGTCGGCATAAATGGACCGATTGTGAATGAGGGAGTAGGAATTATTGGTGTTGCATTGGGGACACTTGCTGTGGGGTTCTTGAATCCGTCCTCGATCAATGGTCACTTGGACATCGTGTCCGCAAATGGTACACGTAAAATGCGCCACTTTCAAGTCCGGAATGACGGGTGAAATCCGCACAATCATACCCTTGATGCTCAAGAGATTGTCCATAGCGACGGGATCCAAACACCGAATGTTGGAGACCTTTCGCAAGTTGTAAGGACGAACTTGGACGGGAGGAATGGGAGGAGCTTCGTCGTGATCATTTTCCGCGACAATGCTGGCCGCCATGCGTTCCAGTTCTCTCTTGACCACCAAATCCATCAGGGGCACAAGTTCCATGGGAAACTCTTCCAATTGTTGATAAAATCGCTGACAAGCTTCGCTGTGATAATAGAGATGCATGGAATCAATATCCAAACTGCTCGTGGGAGGAGAAGTGGATGACATGCCGTTATCGTCTTGGTTGCCATTATTGCCATCGTCATCATAAATGGCACCACGGGTCAAGAGCGATTGAAGACGACTCATGTACAAGATCGGTTCGTTGTTGCTGTTGTGACTATTAAGGGAATCGTCATCCGAGGATTCAGGGTCATTGGTTTCGCCATTGTTGCGACGCGCATGCGCCAGGGACCGAAAGTTACGTAAAAAATCCGTAAAGGCAGCAGCAGCCGTTGGAATGTTGATGTTGGTACCCCGAATCACTGGTTGATCCTGTTGGAAAAAAATGTCCTCTTCTTCTTCCTCTTCCGCCCCGTTTTCATTATCATTGTTGTTGTTGTCATTGTTGCCTGGAGGAGGAGCTGCCCCTTCATCATCCGAGGAAAGAAGCATGTCTTCTTCGTTGCCTTCAGTTCTACGATTGTTATTATCATTGTTATTGTTATTGTTGTTGCTGTTGGCATTGGTCTCCTGTTCGTCCTCGGCATCCTCTTCATCACCCAACGACAGAGGCGTCAAGGGCGATCCATCCGTCAACCGTCTCGTAGTTTGTCGTGCGGGTGTAGCTAGAACCACCGAATGATCATTATTATTAGGATCATTATCGTCGTCATCGTCATTATTGTTATCCACATCATTGTTATTGCTGTCTCTTATACACATCTCCGAGCCCACGAGACTAAGGCGAATCTCGTATGCCGTCTTCTGCTTGAAA
>ENA-ORBV01016779-ORBV01016779.1-microbial-mat-metagenome-genome-assembly--contig:-NODE-16779-length-10574-cov-6.231495_pt1 | contig 10574 bp, 10 predicted proteins | sample MGYA00237777_ERZ505514 | MGnify/ENA primary metagenome ERZ505514 (study PRJEB26160, sample SAMN06269048) | microbial mat metagenome | isolation source: Oligotrophic lake microbial mat | place...
TTCAAGCAGAAGACGGCATACGAGATTCGCCTTAGTCTCGTGGGCTCGGAGATGTGTATAAGAGACAGGAACTACAAATTGACCAGCGACCCCCGAACAGAGCAATCTACATTCCAAAAGGGGTCGGTATCGAGTCTGGCGGAGTAAGGCCACAACGCACAATGAATGGAACAGAAAGAAATCATAGGCAAGAATAAAACTGGTATCAGGGCTTTACAGAGCTCCAAGTATGCTCTCTGGACCGAGGATAAGGCATCCACTACACATCCGTTACCCCTACAGTGTCATCAACGCAGTCCGAATGCGTGCCCCCCTTTCCGTCATCCTTGGCCAACATCTCATCCAGGCATTCTTGACCGCGAGCTTCCCATTCGTTGCGATTGGAGATGGCATAATTGAGGTACTCATCCGAGGACACTCCAAAGACCTTGCATTCAGCAAGCTTCTTTGCCATTGGAATGATATAGTTGTCAAAAAAGCCGATTTCTCCCTTGACCCAGAATTCAGCCGGATCTTTGCCCATCCGTCCAGCTTTGAAGGCAGCCCGCAGCTCCATGAAGAGTCTCTCATTGAACTTGCGGTAGACCTGCCAGTGTTGCATCGTATGACATACATCAGATGCCTGCATAATGTATTCAATGATGATTGTCGCTCGAAGTTTGTTCTCCTGGGAAGTCAGTTGGCGGTCCTCTTTGTTGCTGAAAGCTTGCTCCCAACGCTTCTTGCGGACATCATTTAGCTCTTTGTCAAAGATGTCAGTCGCTAGGACAATATTGACAACCACTTCGCGGAATCGCATCATCTCAGACCTAGTGCAAAACAGTGCAGATCGAAGCTCGGCGTACTCGTCAGTCATGAGCAATGCCCAGGCAATGTCCATGGAATTCTGCTCAGCTATACTCTTGCTGTACTTTGCCGCGAGCTTCTCATCTTCTATGGCAAGTTGCATGTTGGAGACACCGCGATGATCCACATCATGAATGAGTGCAGAGAATACAATTGCTAGCACACTGAGCGGGTCGGAGGTGATGCCGTAGGTGTAGTCGTGAAGGTGAAATGCCATGGAGGTATGGTTTGCTGCATCGGCAGTTTCGTCAATATCGGGAGCAATGATTCTCCCGAGCAATTTGTCTACACTCATAGCAACATGGCAGGCATGCTCGAAGTTATGGAAAGGATTGTCGATGTAGGTATCCGCAATGGCAGAGACAAAATCTCGTAGCTGGATAGCCACAGTGGAACTAATTTCAACTTCACTTTGACTTTTTTCTCGGGCAGCTGCTTCCCTGTTGAATTCGGGGATTTGGAAAACCTCGACAATTTCGTCCATACATGTCTTTCCTTCGGGTGGCTCGTAAATAAGCTTGGAGGGTTCATCTGGCTGGAGACCCCAGCTTTGGTGTCTTGCCACCACCTTCCTCGCATGGTCCAGAAGCAAGTCACTGACCCAGCTAATAAGGCGCTGGTGTTTTTTGCTGTTCTCTTTGAGGGATGACCGAACGGAAGACTTTACTGCATCCGAGAAGGCCAGGCGCGACCCAAAAGTGTTTCCCATCATTGGGTTAATGAGCCAGTAGGTCTCGATACCAGCTCTTCCAGCTGTGGCAGCTTGGTCGACACGGCGGTCTAGCCAGCTCTCCTTTCCTGCCTCTCGGAGCAAGGTTGCCGTTGCGCTGGACACCTGGATTTTGTTTTGAAGGCATGTTCTTCAGATTTTGTGTGGAAATAAGACGAGTACAAGGGTTGAGTGCAGCCTCAAAATAAAATGTGAGTCGGAATTAAGTTCAATTCGTTCGGAGCTTACCTTTGCATGAGTTTGGCCAAGTTGACGCTGTCGCCGAATAGCTGAAACCTCGAGCGCTCTGTTAGAGATATGAGAAGGAGGATTGTTAAAGGAAAGATATGATTTGGGTATAGAGAACCATTCGGATAATGATAGACTTACCACCACGAAGCACTCCGGCTGTAACTGGGCCACTACGACAATCGATATAGTAAGGGGCGTAGTTAGTTATTTGCTCAAGATTTGCTCAAGCGCAGCAATCGATGCATGGAATGATTAAGCGTACCTATGAATTCCAAATCGAATGCATAGATCCCCCGTGTCGGGGCCGAGGCTTGTCTCAAGACGTCGGGTGAGGTCCATGAACTTGTGCAGACATTGCGTAGCAAATCGGGCCATCAAGGTTGCGTGATTGCTTTGAGCGGTGGGGAGGCCCGTAACGCAGGTGTAAGAATCTGCAACGGACTCAACCTTGAAGACCTTTTGTCTCTTGGCAAGCTCGTCGAAGCTTTGGAATACCGTCTCGAGTAGCGAGAATACTTTCGAAGGGTCTCGAGCCGAACTCCAAGCAGTGAAACCTAAAAATTGTGAGAAGAAAAGTGCGAAAAAATTGATAAGGAGTCATTCTTTCCCCGGGCATCAATGCTTTCGATGACAGCGCTTGTTCTTGAATACTCACCAGCAATATCCGCGATCAATACGCTGCAGGCTGGGAAAAGATCCGCTATTGGCTTAGCCGCAGATTGCAATTCGGTATTGTCGCCCCCCTCGCTCAAGAATGACTTTAACCGTCTAGTTTGGGACATGTGAACGTCCTCCATCAATCGTTTGGTGATTTCTTTCGGGAACATGGAGTTGACCACAGCCGCCGATTTGGCAGCATCGTTCATGACCAAATTCTGACGCCGCATCACAGTTTTGTCGTATACAAAAAACATGCCAGCAAACACCAAGAGCACCGCTCCGGCAATGAGAGAGATAAAAATGGGCGTGTCGGAAACAAAGTTGATCTTCATGGCGTCCGAGGGGAAAACCCGAATGTTGTAGGGGCAGACATCATCCGAAACGGGGACTCCCGAATAGGAACTGGACCTGCTAGCAAATTTACGCAGATCCCACAGGGGAGAGGCCAGCTCCAGGTTGTCGTAATTTGGATCATGGAGATCGCCAGTGCCGAGATATGCTGCGCGTGGCCCATTGATCTGGAATGGATATAAGAGAATCGACAACATATTTATTCATCAGACAACGCAGAATTGAGACACATGGTAAAACAGCAGAAGATTTTTTCTTTTGAGCATTTACCTGGTAAGTGAAGGGAGGGCTACAAGGGTTCTCAAATACCACAACGACACCATCCGAACCCGAGGGAAGAATATCTCCAATTTTATCCCTCCAATAGAACGACAACGAAATGAATCCACCCAGTTTGTGTGCCTTGGGATCGTAGTCCCCATTTCCAAACAAATTCATCTTGTCGGTGGCTCCCTCAATGTAGGGGTAGATAATGTCCGCAATCGGCTCCATGGGTTCCTCATCGGGTCCAATATAGTCCTTGACCCACTCGGCCTCTAGCTCATTGTCCACGATTTTGTCGGTCTCATTGGGGTAGGCAATCATGTACGTTTCTGTAATGCTTGCCCTGTGGGTAGCAATGACATCTTCCACTTCCGGGCCGGGCCAACTCATTAAGTCCCTATAATAATGATGATACGAATGAAATTTATATGAGCGATTACGAGGCAACCAATTTGGTCCAAAAGGACTTCGAAAGCTAATAATAGACTACGTCGGCTTACCAGTTGTACGGTGGATCATAGGCGATGACAGGAGAACACTGCCACCATGGGAGATATGGCCCTTTAAACAATGGGAAAAGATTGCACAATTTTGAGATCTTGTTCAGTATAATCCGTACCAGTAAAATGGCAAAACTTGTCCTCGCTTGTTGGAAAGCTTACCTGTCCGGTTCGTGCCAAACTCTCCTGGATTCTCTTTATCAAATTCATCATAACCATGAATCACATTCCAGACCTCGTATTCGGTGGGATTGGGACCGGTGTAGGAAGGATCTTCCGCTTGGATTTGAATCGCTTCTTCGACCCACTGATTGTGCGTGGACGTGTAATTTTCCCATTCCTCTCGTTGCTCGTCCAAAACATAGGCATACGTGTTGATAATAAAGCCATTCGCTGCCTCTTTGACCTTGCCGGCTCGAACATCAAAATCGGGAATGGTTACAAAGGGCCAACTAAAAAAGACCAAGAAACACCATGGATGTGATAAAGTAGAAGATATTGGGTCAGAAGAAGTGTCCATGCAAAACAAACTGGCAAACGCCCACATTCATTGCCCAAGAAATGCCTCTTCCTTACGTTTGGTTGGTCTCCTTGGCATACGACACAAAGCTCACCGCCAAGGCATCCAGTGCTCCGAAGGTGAATTCCATGGTGGAGCCCAGTGACGACAAGACTTTGGTAGCATCTTCTACAAATTGCTGCTCAAATTTGGTCGTTTCCAAATGCCGCAAATAAAAAAAGACCGCCAAGGCACCCGCCACTGCAAAGGCCAAGACAAAAAACATGAACATTCTCATTTTTTGTATTTTGCGTGTTTCGTCCTTTCCAATGGCATCGTCGCTTTCACTCGAGTCGCCAGTTTTGGTATCGGTCCCCAACGATTCGGTAACATCGGGGCACCAAGAAGCATCCTCCTCATCGGTATCCTTTTCGGGCGCTATATTTCGGGAACGAAGAGCTTGCTCGGCGGCGGGGGCATTGATGGTTGTCTTGCCCATTGTTGTTTTTGGATTTATTCACAAGGAGGTGCTTCTTTGTTGTGAACTAAAAAGCTAAAAGGAAAAGACTCTTAGTAGTCCAACCGTTCAACCAACAATACTGTACACACAGTACAGTATGTATGGATCTGATCCAAGACAAGCTGTTATCGCGGTCACTGACTTTTGATGTCTCGGAGCTTGCAGGGCTGGTACTACTGTATGTACTATTAGTTAGATAGTACTTATTTAAGTGTACCACTACTACACTCCGAGTAGGTATCATAGCTGGTACTAGCTAGTAGTAGCACCGGTTCTTGCTATTACTTCTACGGACATGCAGCATTGCCTGCACAACGCCCACGTGCCAGCTGATGTCCCGTACCATACTATGAATACTGTACTACTACTGTAGCTATGAATAGTACCTACTGTTTCCTTGTTGACTGAGAGATAGTTGCCGTACGCGTTCCCTTTCTTTATTCGTAATGCTGGTACCGGTACGATGCGGTTGTGTTAAGTCCTACTCGAAGTAGGAAAACTTGGACTTATCATGACATGCGCTTCTATGACCTGAATGTACCACCGAGCGCTGGCCTACTACTCGCTACTACTGTACTTCCTCCGTACCCTTTTTGCTGCGTTTACGCGCGCGCGGTGCCAAATTTTTGTACAGAATTGTCCACAGTGAGAATTTTGGCGACCTAAGTGATTTTTCAAATGTGTTAAGACTCAAACACAACACATGCGTTTAAAAAAGCTCAACTGTGTGCCATGGTGGTAGCCATTTCAGTTGCCAGATTCGAAATCAGCGTGTTTGAAAACCTGAATGACCAACAGCTCAGCGCTTCACGACCACAGAATCACAACTGGCTTAGCCTGTTGTGACCAAGTGCATGATTTTGCTGTGCCAAACTTGCCAAATTGGCGGTCACAGTTGGCTTTTAGCTGCAACATGTTGCACATGGTTGTGTTCAGCTAGTTCAGAACTTTCAAATGACACATTTGAAGCAAGCAGCTAGCTAGTCATCGAAAGTCAGTTAGCTTGATTTGACAAGTTTGTCGCAGCAAAAAGGGGACGGAGGAAGCATCGATCAGTTTGTGCTCCACTGTGGTTCTCACAGTGGTGCAGCAGAACGGTAGAAACAAGAGTGTTTTTTTCACACTGTGTCACGGACAGAAGCTGCTGTGATCTTGTGGACAAAACGCTGCATGCATGTTTGAAAGAAGCATTGGAAGCGCTGTTCTCATTCCATGAGGAGCATGTGCGCACCTGTGGTCATCTTGAACAATGGATGAGTCATTGCCATGGAACACTCCAGAAAGATTCAACAACAACAATGTCTGCAAGCGTTGCAGCGTTTGCAATTGCTGACCAACTGATCTGCCATCACGCGCTGTGCTGCTGGCAGCAAAAGGGCTTTGACACATGCGATGTTGTCCTGTGTGAACTTTGGCACCGGTCTGGTGCATCCTCCCCCATGATTTGTGTTGTTTTGCTGTGGAAATCAGCTTCATGTTTGTGACAGGCAAGTGCTAATGTTCATGTGTGCTGCCGGTCAGAGGCCGTGTGTTTCGCTTGCCGTTTTGTAGCTTGATTAAGCATTGCCGTGATCAAACGGTCATTGCTGCATTTGCAGCGCGCCTGCTTTTGTGTGCCGTGATTCATCAGTTGCCAGCCGGTTCAACGGATGTTTTTGCATTGTGCATTGACCGTTTTGCGCACCATTTTGCTTTGTGTGTGTGGCAGAAGCCCCCAGTCACCTGCGACTGTCATCGTGTGTTTCACACGGCATTTGAACGTCGTGCTCAGTGCACGCGCGCCTGCGTGGATCATGTGCCGACGCAATTTCATCGGTCTTTGTGCTTCAACGCGTCCGTTGAGTGTGATGCACGAGTCAATCGTGTCACGATTTGTCTTTTGCTGTTGACGCAATTTCATCGATCAATGGCATGGTGTTCGTTGTGGATCGTTCAGAGGAGAACCCTCCTGCTAGGCTTCTGCACGAATCCCACAGGACTCGAACTCAGGCCCTCTTGATTCAGATGTGAACACCTGACCAAGGTGACATGAATTCACATTGCACTGTGCTGCTGGTAGCAAAAGAACTTTGACACACAGGACATTGTCCTATGTGAACTTTAGCACCGGTCTAGTGCACATCAACAAAATGGATCTGTTGCACAATTCACGAACAAGAAGAAAGCAGAACCCGAAGGAAAAGGGGGACTGTCAATCATCTGTGAATGTGCAACTTGCAAATGCTTTGGCATGGGCAGTCACTTCCAGTTTGAACCTTTTTTGCTCACTTTGTCCAACATGTCAGGGGGGGTTGTCATCATGAGCCAAATTGTGTTTGCTGCAGGCATGAATTTGTCATTTTTCAAGTGCAGATCATGCTTTGATTCCTTCATTGGCCAGAGCAGTGTCATGGTTTAGTTGAGAACATGATGAGCATTGTCCACAAGCCAACTGACCTGTGCATCACAAGGACATCAAAGAAACTGCATGATTTGAAAAGAAAAAGAAGTGGTGGATGAAAATGAAAAGAAGAACAAAACTGCACAAAACAAGAAGACATTCAAAGCCACATGAACTTGTCACACTGCAAGATGGAGTGTCTGTGGTCCTTTTCATCAATTGCAAACCCTTTCTCAATTGACAACTCTTCTTTTGTGTGCATTGACCTTTCTGAAATGAGACCACAAATTTGATCCAATGTTTTGAATGTCAGATGCAAAGATTCTTAATTGTGAACCTTATCAAAAAAGAGATGTCACTTTTGCACAACAGAACCCTTTTGTTGGTGGGTGCATTTTTGCCAAATGGTTCACATTGTGGTCTTTTTTTATGAGTGAATTGTTTTGCAGACCTTTTGCACAAAAGCCCAACATTTGTGAACGAATTTCGCAAATCGCAAGAACCGATTTTGAAATTGGCTTGCCTTGCGCAGCCAAGCATGGTCTGTGCCTGATGCGTTGAGACTTCAAAGACCTGCAGAAGATCTGAAGAATGCAGCAAAACAAAAAGAAGAAAATGGCTATGTGCACTGGACCCCTACAAGGCCCTCTGTGGAGCTCTGTGGACGCACAGTGTTTCCATGGCATTAGGGATTCATTCACTCAGGACCCAGGAAGAATCTTTGACTCAGACATTCTTCAATGAGTCATTCTCTCTTCACCTTTCCATGGCTTTCCACGAGCCAACATTCTGAAGCGCAGCAGAGCTCATGCACAGGGCAGTGTCCCAATTGTGGCATGCCAAAGAGCATCAACAAAATTGGAATCACATCAGTGACTGACTCATTGAGTTGATGCTGCTTGGTGTCAAAGGAACAACTGATGACAGTTCCAGATTTCAATTTGAGTGAAGAAGGTTGCTCAAAAGACCAACCAACTGCATCATCATGACCAGTGCTCATGCAAAATGAAGGTGGCATGTTCACATGGAGAGACAACATCAAGCAGACATTTTGTTTGTCATGGCACAGCAAAAGCCATTCTTGCAAACAACAGTCATCAATGAAGTCAACAATGATCACTGAACCAGAAACCCAGTTGATCTCAGCAGAGAGAGAATTGCGCGTGGACATCGGACCTCTCGCAAATGTCCAATTGGTTTTGGTTCATTTCTGAGCAAGCATTTTTAATTGCACAAACACTCAAAAGGACTTCAGCTTTTGGTGCAGTGCAGACAACACCCATCCGGTTGTTTCTTTTCTTGCATTTGTGTCATTGTCAGTCCACATCCGAGAAGCAATGATTTTCTTCACAGTGATTTGCATTCTGGAATGTTCATTGCTTGTCGAGCGCCCAGGTCAATTTCCATCAAAACAAAGACAATCTTCCTTCATCATGACATGTCGTCTCACCCTTGAATCTTTCACTCATCTTGCATCCTCCTCAAGAAATTGCATCTTGTGTTCTTTGTGAGATGACAATGAAGCAAAGCCTTCACATTGATTCTTGGACCACCCAAGCATTGTTGGAATCACCACTGAGATGTCCAGCCAGACATGCAAGTCAAGACAAGTGTGGGACACAAATGGACATGCTCCAAATCTGAAGCAAACTTTGCAACTGAAGGAGAATGTCACAAAAATCATTGCAACAACCAAAACACACTTTTCAACTGGCAAAAAGAGATCAGATGTGAGAATTTGACTGATCCAAATAAGGCAATGCAATTGTGCTGGAGCACAATTGAAAAGGAACATCCAAGCTGAAGTGGCGGTGGAGACAGTGAATGACAAACCTGGGAAAAGCCTCAACAGAACAAGAAGCAGACACACCCAAAGAAGCATTCCACACAATTGTTGCCGTTGAGAAACTTTGGAGCTCTTGAACCAGAAAAGAAATCTCATGCAGTTGACACAAAAATTGAGACAGCTGTTGCAGAACTAATGTTTCCTGCATAGACACCAGAGACACAAAGTGCTCAAATTGCAAATAAGTTTGCTTCCAAGGTTCCCTCAGCAGGGCAGAGGGTGCGGAAACAGAGAAACCCAAACCCAACCCGAACTAAATTCCGTCCCAGAAGGAGACGATCCCATGCTGGGGCGGGCCAGCAGTGAGGACCTGGCGTTTCTATCAGCCTCGAGTACATGCACACTTTGGAGCCTGTTGTCACATGAACGGCATGGCGGATAGAATGCTGTATTTTTTTTCCCATCCGAGGTCTCGAGAAGAAGCCAGGACTACTTGAGAAAAAGTCAGTCCAGAAAGAGCCGCGAGGAATACGAGAACGAAAAACGAAGGCAAACGAATTAGCCCAATAAAAAATGTGCTTCCAAATGCTTCAACTTTGTTCCGAATTCCTTTGAGTATAATAGTCTATTTTAACTATCAATAAACATATAAACCCATTTCCATCGGATAGAGCCTTTCCTGTTTGATAGCATACATGCAACCACAACATCTCCATAAGTATTGCGAACGATTATAAAAAATAGAAAGTAAAAAATCGGTTTTAAATAAATCCTCTCTTCACGCTTCGATTGTCATGACAATGCGTCCGTTTTTGAGTGGCATGGCCAAGGAAAATACATTGAAAGGATCCTCCCAGAAACAGAAACCGACCGATGATTGCGTAGAGCACAAGAGTAAATTGTGGTATATAACGGGTCGGTCGTGGTAATAATTATAATCCAAAAGTGCTGGATATCATCAAAAAATCGAATCCACTGGACACATAATTATATAAATACAGTACATGCGACGATCTCACCTAAAAAACAACAATGACAAACAAATTTCCATTTCCATTTCCATTTCAATCCGCCTTGTTTTTTGGAATTTCTTGTTGATACAAATAGCGCCATTTTCCAAAGGCCCCAATCCAATACAAATCCATATTGGCCGCCGGAACACGCAATGTCGCTAGTGTCGCGGCGCCCGCAAAGGGTGTCAATGTCTCTTCATAGCCCAATCCTGTCGCCAATTCCGCCGTGACGGTGGCCGTCACTTTGGCCAACGTTTTTTCCAAAAATCCCCTTGGTTTATTGGGGTCATTTTCCGCCAAATCGGCTCCTCGTAAGACACGCTTCAATTCCTTCTTGGCGTCAAAGGAATCCATGGATGGGCATGTCATGGTCGCATAAACAAAGACGAGAGGAAAGGCCAACAACGATAGCATTTGAGACATGGCTCGCAAGACTATCGCGGCCGCCAGCATGCCGACCAAACCTTGCAAGAGATCCAAATTCCGTTGATCCGTAAAAAAGGTGGGAGCGGGGTCACTTCCAGCCGCATATGGTTGCGCTCTACTTTTGGTAGCGGACGACGACATGTTCTCAACAATTGAATGGTTCGAATCTACAATACTTTGCTAGCTGCAACTACCAGACAGAGGTAGCTGATACTAGCTACTGGACTACTCGAGGTAAAGCAAAGAGTGGACGTCCTTTCGGTACAGTAGGCGTTGTAATAGCTGGTATTCCAACACCACTACAAATCATGACAACAGTAGCAACAAAGAAGGAGAAATGCAGTGCTTAACTATAGCTACTGATTATG
>ENA-ORBV01016782-ORBV01016782.1-microbial-mat-metagenome-genome-assembly--contig:-NODE-16782-length-10574-cov-4.349433_pt1 | contig 10574 bp, 7 predicted proteins | sample MGYA00237777_ERZ505514 | MGnify/ENA primary metagenome ERZ505514 (study PRJEB26160, sample SAMN06269048) | microbial mat metagenome | isolation source: Oligotrophic lake microbial mat | place...
CGTTTCGGTGTAAAGCGTGTGGCCGAGATCGTTCGGATGCACAGCGTCGCCCATGAAGATCTGGCCGGGAGCGGTCCAGTCATACTTCTTCGTGTCAGCGATCTGCTCCGCCGTCGGCTTCGATAAGTCGGTGCGTTTGGCCGCTTCGACGAGCGCGGGCTGCAGGTCGATCTCGGGGATACCGTAAAATTTGGCGACCGCCGGATAGCTAACACGCGGATGGTTCAGCATGCGGCTAGTGGTGTAGAGAAAGATGATCTCGGGTTTGCTTTCCGAGGCCCAGAGCTGGCGCACGATGCCTTCCACAGTGGCCTTGCGAAACTCATTCGCGGGATGCCCGTCGTTCAGGCTGAACTCGAGAAACACGAGGTCGGGCTTCTTCGCGATGACGTCGCCCGCGCAGCGGAACGCGCCGAGGTCGCTCCCGGTGCCACCGATGGCCGCGTTCACTTCGACGAGCTTCGCCTTCGGAAATGTTTCCTGGAACCACTTAAAGGTCTTCACGCGATAGCCCGGCGCGGCGGTGATGCTCCCGCCGAAATAGGCGATCGTGGTTTCCTGACCAGCCTTCAGCTTCTCGAAAACGCGGCCGAGCGTGCGGGTCGAAGCAGTTTCCTGCGCCGATGCGGAAACCGCGAGGGCCGCGAGGGAGAGGAGCGAGAGAAAGGTGCGACGTGGAATCATGGGAGGGATGGGGAGGGAGCGAGATTGATCAGGGAAAGATTTGCGCTGTCACCACTATTTCCGCGCGAGTTCAGGGTTCGCGAGCACCTTCCAGATGGCGTCCTGCGCGCCGTTGTTGGCCGCGCTCAAGCCGCTATTAGCCTTGAGCAGGTCGTTGAAAAGCGTGCGCTCCACCCAGCGCACCGAGCCGTTGTTCGCGAGCACGTTCACACCCGTGCGATGCCGCGAATCCAGGCGATCGGGCAACCCGCAGCCATCGGCGAGCAGCGGCAGATCGGTGAGTTCGGCGAGGCGCGGCAGGCGGAGATTGGCGCTGCTCCAGTCAACCAGCGGATGGCAGGCGTAGCTGCCCTGCGTGGTCGCGCCGGGCTTCGGTGGCCACGGGTTTGCCTTGGTGTTGAAAGCCTGCGCGGGCGCCTTTTCCGACGGGCAGTAGAAGACCTTCGCGTCCTTCACGTAGCCCTCGCTCCAGAGCCGGCCGAGCATCGGGAAGTCGTCGGGCGCGGAGTGCAGCATGGTGTTCCACTGCTTGCGCCCGCCGCGGTAGCCGAGCGGGACTTCTCCCTCATGATCCGCCGCATACGCGGCGATGAAGGCGTGAAGCTGGCGCAGGTTGCTAACACACGCGGTGCGATTCGCGGATTCACGCACGCGGCTGAATACTGGCAGCGCAATCCCCGCGAGCATCGCGACGATCGCGATGACGACGAGCAGTTCGATGAGCGTAAAGGCGCTCGCGGTCTGGGTTGCCGGTCGTTTGCTCATGGGCGGTTCACCGTTTGCCCGCGCCGAGGATGTCGAGATAAGCCTCGGCATAACCCTTCGCCAGCACCCGCAGCGACGGCGTGTCGAAGTGCAGATGGTCCGCCGAAGTCATATTTTCCGCAGGCACGAAGCGGACGTTCTTCAGCTTCTTCGCCACCGCCTGATGCGCGGCGTTCACGATCTCGTGCCCCGGCGTCCACGGCTTCGCCGGGAAGCGACCGAGCTGCCCGATGAGGAACGGTAGCTCCGGCGCCCCGAGCTCCGTACGGAGGCTCGTGATCAACTCCACGAGCCGCTTCTCGTATTCGCCGGCGTCCGTCAGAATCGCGTCGCTTTCACCCTGATGCCAGAGGATCGCCTGCAGCGTGCCATCCTGCATGGCGCGCTTCGCGATGGCGATGGCGTCGTCGTACGGATGGCTCTTCGTCTGCGCGTGCTCTTTCCCCGGAGCCCATGAAGAAATCGGCGAGCCGCCCCACGCCGCGGGAATCAGCCCGATACTCGTGCTCGGAAACCGCGCGGCAATGATCTCGGCAAACGGCCGGCCGAGGCCGGTGCCCGCCGCGGGCCTGTCCCAATGCAACGGATCCACCGCCGGCTGCCACTGGCCTGCTTTGTTGAGGGCGTAGATACGCGGCTTCGGCGTGCGGCTTTCGTCATCGAGTTTCCCGCGCCCGGCCATGTTCGATTGGCCCGCGAGCAGGAAGAGCTGGAAGTCCTGCCTGGCCGGAAGCGTGACCGTCGGCACCTCCGCGGCACGGGAAAGGACAGCGGTCAGGAGCAAAGCGAGCGCGAAGGAGAGAGCGGGGGATTTCATCGAGAGCGAGTATGGCGATGACCCCGGCGCGGAAGCGAGCTTAGCCGCCACGCAAGGGAACCTGTGGCCGGACGGCGCCGCTTGCGATAGCCTGCGCTCATGCCCAAACCGAGCACCGTGGCCCAGCCCGCGGAACTACTTTCCTATCTCTTCGCCACATGGCCGGAGGTGAAGCGCAAGCAGGTGCGCCAGTGGCTCAAGTTTCAGATGGTCACGATCAATGGTCGCGCCATCACGCAGTTCAATCACCCGCTCAAACCCGGCGATGTCGTCGCGATTCGCACGGATGCCTTTGCCATTCCGAAGACGATGCTCGCCGGGGGGATCAAGGTCTACTTTGAGGACGACGCCCTCATCGTCATCGACAAGCCGACGGATCTCCTGAGCATCGCCAGTGAGGCGGAGACGGAAAAGACCGCCTACTTTCTGCTCACCGACTACGTCCGCCGCGGCAACCCGCTCGGCCGCGAGCGTGTGTGGATCGTGCACCGGCTCGACCGGGAGACCTCGGGGCTGATGGTCTTTGCGAAAACGCAGGGAGCCAAAGAAGTGCTCCAAGCAAATTGGGAAAAGGCCGAGAAAAAATACGAGGCGGTCGTCGAAGGACGGCTGAAAGGGGACAAGGGCACCTACGAGTCCGATCTCGATGAGACCAATCCGTTCAAGGTTTTCAGCCGCCCGGCGAACGACATCACGCGGCACGCCGTCACGCATTTTCGCGTCGTCGCGCGGCGCGAGTGGCGCACGCTCGTGGAGCTCACTTTGGAAACCGGACGGCGTCATCAGATCCGCGTGCATCTCGCCGACGCTGGCTGCCCGATCGTGGGCGACAAAAAATACGGCGCGAAGTCCGATCCCGCCGAACGCCTCGGCCTGCACGCCTGCGCGCTGCGTTTCCCGCATCCGATCACCGGCCAGGAACTGCGCTTCGACTCGCCGACCCCGCGCGAGCTGACGAAGCTCGTCTAAGCGATGATCGCGCGGGCGACTTTGCCATGCACATCCGTGAGGCGGAAATCGCGGCCGGCGTAGCGGTAGGTGAGCGCTTCGTGATCGAGCCCGAGCAGGTGCAGGATGGTGGCGTGCAGGTCGTGCGTGTCGATCACGCCTTCGACGGCGCGCTCGCCGATTTCATCCGTGGAGCCGTAGCGGAGGCCGCCCTGCACGCCGCCGCCGGCCATCCACATGGAGTAGCCCTTGTTGTTGTGGCCGCGCCCGTTGCCGTCGCCTTTGTCGTCATACGAGCCGCGCCCAAATTCGCCGCCCCAGACGAGCAGCGTGTCCTGGAGCAAGCCGCGCTGTTTCAGGTCGGTGATGAGTCCGGCGATCGGTTTGTCGATCCCGGCGGCGCGTTCGGTGATGCCTTCGCGGAGGTGGCCGTGATGATCCCAGCCGGTGGACGTGAGTTGGATGAAGCGCACGCCTTTTTCCGCGAGCCGACGGGCCGTGAGGCACTGGTGGCCGAAGCGCTCGGTCGTGCGCTCGTCGAGACCGTAAAGCTCGCGGACGTGCGCGGGTTCGCCGTCGAGATCGAGCACGCCGGGCACCGAGGTCTGCATTTTGTAGGCGAGCTCCAGCGACTCGATGGCGCCTTCGAGTTCGGGGTTGGAAGGGTCGCGCCGGGCGAGGGTGCGGCGGTTGAGCTTTTGGATGAAATCGATCTGCCGCCGCTGCGCGTCATCGTCCGCGGCGTGAGCGAGATTCGGCAACCCGCTGCGCCCGGCACCGAGGCGCGTGCCTTGGTAGGCGGCAGGGAGAAAGGCGGAGCCGTAGTTCATCGCCCCGCCGTTGTCCTGGATCGGGTCGATCGTCACGAACCCGGGCAGATCCTGGCTTTCGCAGCCGAGGCCGTAGGTGATCCACGCGCCCATCGAGGGGCGGACGAAGGTTTCGCTGCCGGTGTGCAGCGCGACGACGGCCTGATGATGGCCAGGGTTGTTCGTCTTCATGCCATTGAGCAGGCAGAGGTCGTCGGCGCAGCGCGCGAGATGGGGGAAGGCGGCGGAGATCGGCAGTCCGCTCTGGCCGCTCGGCTGGAAATCGAGCACCGGGCCGAGGAGTTGGTGGTTGCCACCGTGCCCGACTTTCCGCAGTTCGGGTTTCCAGTCGAACGTCTCCAGATGGCTCGGGCCGCCGTTCATGAACATGAGGATGACGCGCTTCGCCCGCACCGTGTGATGCGACGGCTTCGGCGCGAGCGGGCTCACGTAGCCTTTGTTTTCCGCCGCCTGCAGGGCGGCAAAGGCCAGCCACCCAAAGCCCGCGCTGGTCGTGCGGAGAAAATCGCGGCGGGAATGAACGGGGAGGTTGCGGCAGTTGTTCATGGGGTGGTCGTGAGGATTACCAGACGTAGCGGAATTCGGTGCCAGCCATGAGCGCCTGGAGCAGCGCGGCCCAGGGCGCGGGCGGGCTGTCGTTCGTCGCGGCGAGAAAGGCGCGCGCTTCCTTGGCTTCGTCAGCAGAAGGTTCGCGGCCGAGCAGCGTGAGGTAGGCCGCAGCCAGGCGCGCGTCGTCGGTGCGCTGTGCGGGATCATCGAGCAGGCGCTGCGCGGCGGCGCGGGCGGTGTCGTTGGCGAAGCGGCTGTTCAGGAAAAACAGCGCCTGGGCAGGCACGGTGGTGACTTCGCGCTCGCCCTTGATCTGCGTTGGTTCGGGAAAATCGAAGATCTTGTAAAGCTCGGGCAGACCATCGCGGACGACGGGCAGATAGACGGTGCGGCAGGCGCTGTTTTCATCGAGCACCGCGCGGGTGCGGCCCTTGGCTCCTTTGCCCCCATTGCCCGCGACCTGAATGCCCGCAGGCCGCTCAAACCTCAGCCCGCCGCCAACGAAGAGCATCGAGTCGCGGATCGCCTCGAGCTGCAGCCGCTTTGGATTCATGCGCCAGAAAAGGGTGTTCGCACCGTCGCGTTCCATGCGGCCCGGCTCCGACACGCTGCTCTGCCGATACGTGTGGCTCAGCATCATGGCGCGGATGAGCTTCTTCATCGACCAGCCGTTTTCGACGAAGCGCGTCGCGAGATGATCGAGCAACTCGGGGTGCGTCGGCTTCTCGCCGGTCAGGCCGAAGTCATCGACCGTGCGCACCAGTCCGCGGCCAAACAGGTGAACCCACACGCGATTCACCGCGACGCGGGCAGTCAGCGGATTCGCTGGCGAAGCGATCCACTGCGCGAGGGCGAGCCGGCCACTCTCCTTGTCGCTGATCGCTGGAAATTTCGGCAGCCCGGGCATGCGCAGGTCGCCACGCGGTGGCGTGTCGCCGGGCTGATTGGCCTCGCCCTTGATGCGGATCGCACAGTCACGCATCTCACCTTCGCTCACGCCCATCGCGAGGTTTGGGTTGGTGCGATAGAAACCTTTCTCGTCCATCGCGCCGCGCGAAATGTTGTCGTTCGACATCGCCATCATCGTGTCGGGCCCGGCCGCCGTGCTGGCGTTTGGCTTCGCCGCGGCGCTCCGCACGGCGGGCGCGGCATCGGTCGGCAGGCGATGATGCAAATCCGGATCGACATACACCCCGCGCTGTCCGCCGGAGAGCGTCTCAGAGCTGTAGAAGATTCCGGCGAGCGCGTAGTAGTCGCGTTGCGCGATCGGGTCCGTCTTGTGATCGTGGCAGCGCGCGCAGGCGACGGTCAGCCCGAGGAACGCGCGCGTCGTCACATCGATCTGATCGTCCACGCGATCGAGCGCGAACTGCTCGCTCGGACTATCCTGCAAAGGCAAGGCCGCAAGCGCGAGGAAGCCTGTGCCCGTCAGCCGCGAGCGCTTTTCCGCGACGCTGCGCGCGGGCAGCAGGTCGCCGGCGATCTGTTCCGCCGCGAAGAGCGCGAAGGGTTTGTCTTCGTTGAACGAATCGATGACCCAATCGCGATACCGCCACGCGTAGAGAAATGGCGAATTCCACGTGCGCCCGACCGAGTCCGCGTAGCGCACCACGTCGAGCCAGTGCCGGCCCCAGCGCTCCCCGAAACGCGGCGAGGCGAGCAAGCGATCCACGACTTTTGCGAAGGCCGCATCGTCCGGCGATGCGTCGCGGAGGAAAGCGGTGATCTCCTCGGGCGTCGGAGGCAGGCCCGTGAGGTCGAAGGTCGCGCGGCGCAGGAGCGTCGCGCGATCAGCGTCCGGATTCGGCGCGATGCCCGTGGCTTCGAGCTTCGCGAGGATGAAGACGTCCAGTCCGTCTTTGAGCCACGCGCTGTTTTTCACCGCGGGCACCGCCGGCTTGCGCACCGGTGCAAAAGACCACGGGAGCGAAGGGGGCTCAGCCGCGCCAGCCGAAATGGCGAGCAACGCAAGAACGAGAAGCGTGGATGTCGCTCGGTTCATGGGAGGTGCGCCAGATAAGCACAGCCCGGTCGCCTGCTCCAGTACCGATTGCCAAGTCTATTGGCCGGCGGGCGGCACCCAGCGTCCGGGTTCACGAGTGCCTGTGCCGACCCGCTTGGTCAGCGAGTCGCCTAGGTTTTCGCGCGCTTTTTCGGCGAGCACCTGGAGGCGCTGCACGACTTCCGGATTCTCCGCCGCCACGTTGCGCGTTTCGCCGAGATCGTCGCTCAGGTTGTAAAGTTCGAGGCCGACTGGGAGGGCTTTGTATTTGCCGGGGATGCCATCCTTGCCCGGCTCCTGCCCCTGCATGCTGCGCGCCTTGTGCGGGAAGAAGAGCTTCCAGTCGCCGCTGCGCACGGCCTGCAGTTCATTAACGCCGTAGTAAAAGTAGTAGGCCTCGTGCGGGTTCTTCGCGCTCGAATCGCCGGCGAGCAACGGCCAGATGTCGAGGCCATCGATCTTGTGCTCGGGCAATTTTCCCCCGGTCAGCTTCGCGAGCGTCGGCAACAGGTCGATGGTCATCGCGGGTTCGGGACAGACGCTGTCGGCGGGGATTTTCCCCGGCCAGCGCGCGATGAACGGCACGCGCTGCCCACCATCGAACGCCGTCCCTTTTCCCTCACGCAGCGGGCCCGCGGAACCCGCGTGATTGCCGTAGCTGAGCCACGGGCCGTTATCGGTGCTGAAGATGACGAGCGTGTTTTCGTCGACCCCGTTTTTCTTCAGCGCGCCGAGGATTTCGCCGACCGCCCAATCGATCTCCATGATCGCGTCGCCGTAGAGCCCGGCGCCCGACTTGCCCTTGAACTTCGCGCTGACAAAGAGCGGCACATGCGGCTGGTTGGGCGTCACGTAGAGAAAGAACGGGCGCTCCTTGTTTCGCGCGATGAAGGAGACGGCGTGCTCGGCGTATTGCGTGGTCAGCTGCTCCTGGTCCTCGGGCGTGAGGCCGACCTTGATGGGTTGATCACCCTCGAAGAGTGGCAACGGCGGATACGCGCCGGGCTTGGCCGCAGGATGGAACGGCCACATGTCGCCGGAGTAGGGAATGCCGAAGTATTCGTCGAAACCGTGTTTGGTCGGGAGAAATTGCGGCCGGTCGCCGAGGTGCCATTTGCCGAAGATCGCGGTGGCGTAACCCTGCGCCTTGAGCATTTCCGCGATCGTCAGTTCGCCACCGGCGATGCCCGTCTTTGAACCCGGCCCGAGCGCGCCGTGCATGCCGATGCGATTCGAATAACATCCGGTGAGCAACGCCGCCCGCGATGCCGAGCACACCGCCTGCGCGACGTGGAAGTCCGTGAAGCGGCGCCCTTCCCGGGCCATGCGATCGAGGTTCGGCGTGGTGTATCCCTTGGCGCCGAAAACGCCGACATCGGCGTAGCCCTGATCGTCGGTAAAGATGATCACCACGTTGGGCGGGCGCTGTTTGGCTTGGGCCAAGGCGGAAAGAGCCAGGGTCGGAAGAAGGGCGAAGACGAAGGGGAAGAATCGCATGGGATCGAAGTGTGCGCGGCGGGCGGTCGTCCTACAACCCCGGCGCCCGACGAAGGTCTCACGACTCAGCCGTCGGCTTCGCTGATTTTGCTTTTGACACGCTGCCAGCGTCTCCGCACCACTCACCACCGCCCCCATGAAATCGCTCTCCTTCCGCCGCTCGCTCCCATTTTTCACCGCGCTCATCGCCAGCACGCTCGTCCACGCGCAGGCACCCAAACCCGCGCCCGCGCTGAGCGTTTCCACCGATCGGCCGGACGCCATTTACCGACAAGGCGAGACCGTGACCTTTGTGCTCAAAGCTGCGCCCGACGCCAGAGTCGCGCCGGATGCGGAGATCGCCTGGACGATCAGCAAGGACGGCGTGCCGCCAGTGCAGTCGGGCAAGATCAAGCTCGCGGACGGCGCGGCGCGCGTGACCGCCACGCTCGACGAGCCCGGCTTCCTGCTTTGCCGCGCGACGGTCAATGTCGCCGACAAACCCGTCGCCGCGCTCGGAGGCGCCGGCGTGGACCCGGCGAAGATCGCGCCGAGCCTGCCGGTGCCCGCGGACTTCGCGGCATTCTGGACCGCGCAGAAACAGCAGCTCGCCGCGGTGCCGATGAAGTCGAAGCTGACGCCAGCCACCCCGGCTTCCACGAAAGTGGTGGCCTTCGACGTGCAGGTGGATGCGCTCGGCGCACCGGTGTCGGGTTACCTCGCGCGGCCCGTGGACGCGAAACCGAAGAGCCTGCCGATCGTGCTCCTCGTGCATGGCGCGGGGGTGCGCAGCGCCAGCCTCAATGGCGCCGCGTCGTGGGCCGATCGCGGCATGCTCGCCATGGATATCAACGCCCACGGCATCGCCAACGGCCAGCCCGACGCCTTTTACAAGGAGCTGACCGAGGGCGCGCTCAAGGATTACCGAAGCATCGGGCGCGAATCCCGGGAGACGTGTTATTTCACCGGCATGTTTCTGCGGCTCGTGCGCGCGCTCGATTTCCTCTGCGCGCAGCCGGAGTGGGATGGCAAAACCGTGGTCGTCTACGGCGCGAGCCAGGGCGGGTTCCAGGCTTTTGCCGCCGCGGCGCTCGATGAACGCGTGACCTTCTTCGCCGCCGGAGTGCCGGCGGGCTGCGACCACAGCGGGATGGTGGTGAATCGCGTCGCTGGCTGGCCGAAGATCGTGCCGGTCGTGGAGGGGAAGCCCGACGCCGCAGCGCTCGAAGCGACGCGCTATGTGGACAACGTCAATTTCGCCGCGCGGACCAAAGCGAAAGGCGCGTTTCTCACCGTCGGCTTCATCGACACGACCTGCCCGCCGACCTCGGTGTATGCTGCTTTCAACGCGCTACCGATCGCGGACAAAAAGATCTTCAACGACATCCCCAGCGGTCACTCGAACTCCCCCGCCGCCACCGCGGCGATGGTCGAAGCCGTGGCCGCGCACGTGAAGGCGCAGGCTGGCGCGCCGCGTTAAATCGCTCGCACCTTTCCACGGCGCACGGCCGGTCAGCCCGTGATCTTCGTGTAGGCGTGGCCTTCGTTTTGGTCGATGCGCTCGGGGCGGCCTTTGTTTTGATAGACCAGCTTGGTGTGATCGACGCCGAGCAGGTGGAGGATGGTCGAGTGCAGATCGTGGACGTGCAGTTTGTCCTGCACGGCGTAGAGGCCGAGGTCGTCCGTCGCGCCGATCGTTTGCCCGCCCTTCACCCCGCCGCCGGCCATCCACATGGTGAAGCCGCCCGGGTTGTGATCGCGTCCGCCGCCCTGTTCGCTCATCGGCGTGCGGCCAAATTCTCCGCCCCAGATAACGAGTGTTTCGTCGAGCAGACCACGCGCTTTCAAATCGGCGAGCAGACCGGCGATGGGCTTGTCCACGGCGCGGCAGAGCTTCGAGTGGTTTTCCTCGAGCTTCGCGTGGCTGTCCCATTTGCTGCCGGCGCCGCTGTAGAGCTGGATGAAACGCACGCCATTTTCCACGAGCCGGCGGGCGAGCAGACAGTTGCGGCCATAGACCGCGGTCTCGGGCGCATCCATGCCGTAGAGGGCCTTGGTCGCGTCGGTTTCCTTGCTGAGATCGACGGCCTGCGGCGCTTTCGCCTGCATGGTGTAAGCGAGCTCGTAGGAGCGGATGCGGGCCTCGAGTTCGGTGTTGTCGGTCCGGCTCGTGCCGTAGTCGCGGTTGAGGGTGGCGAGCAGGTCGAGTTTGTCGCGCTGCCGCTCGGCGCTCAGGCCCTTGGGGTTTTCCAAATACTTGATCGGCACACCGTCGGAGCTGAACTCCACTCCTTGATGCACCGCGGGCATGAAGCCGCTGCCCCAGTTGCGCACGCCGTTCACCACGGTGCCCTCGCTGTCCTTGATGACCACGAAGCCGGGCAGGTTCTGGTTCTCGGTGCCGAGGCCGTAGGTGACCCACGAGCCGAGCGAGGGGCGTCCGCCGAAGATCGAACCGGTATTCATCTGGCAGACGCCGCCGGCGTGGTTGATGCCATCGGAG
>ENA-ORBV01016785-ORBV01016785.1-microbial-mat-metagenome-genome-assembly--contig:-NODE-16785-length-10572-cov-5.067556_pt1 | contig 10572 bp, 8 predicted proteins | sample MGYA00237777_ERZ505514 | MGnify/ENA primary metagenome ERZ505514 (study PRJEB26160, sample SAMN06269048) | microbial mat metagenome | isolation source: Oligotrophic lake microbial mat | place...
CTACTCCCGACGGATCAGTTTCAGACTCAGGAGACCCAGGAGCCCTTGCTCCATTTGGGCTGGAAGCTGGAGGTCGTCCACTGACGGGATGGGGGGACTTCCTTCGGCCCTGGTACTCCCCGATGCGGTTCGCTCGAGAATGTAGGCTCGGACTCTCTCCATGATCCCGGCTCGGTCGAGGGTGCCATCGAGCAATGACAAGAGATTGCGTCCCAGACTGCCCTCCATCTTCACGAAGGTTCCTCCCAAGGTGGCGATTTTTAGGTCGCCGTGGGCGATTTGCCAGAGCGCGAGTGCGGTGGCTCGGGGATGGTCGGGCAGGCGTGAGGCCCACGCTGGAGTCTCCCAGTGCAGCTCGATCAGCCCAGGCGCGTTTGCCTTGACGATAAAGAGCGCCAATTCTTGGTCCCAGCCGGCGGGCAATGGGAGATTGGCCGCCTGCATCCGGCGGGCGACGGCGTCGCGCAGTTCAGGGAAGGGCAGGGCGTCGCGCCGTTCGAGCAGTTCGAGCATGGCGGCCTTCTCGAATGGCCGACGGGCCGAGACGGCCGCGTCCTTCGCCGATTTGAACGCGACGGGTGAGTCCGCGTCGAGTGGCGCGACGGGCGGCGAGTCCGAAAGTCCGTCGAAGCTCACCAAGAGTCGTTCCAGCCGGTCCACGCGCAATTCCGCTCCGAGACCGGGTCGGCAGAGCAGAGTCTGGCGGAAGCGTCGCCCTTCGACAAAATCGAGGTATTGTTCGAGCAGGATTCGATCCGTCTCCAAGGGCCGCAGTCGGTCGCGGGTTGACTCCGTCAACAATCGGCCGATCGGAACGAGGTACTCCGCCTCCGAGAGAAACTGCAGGGAATGGCTCGCCGCATGGGCGAGGAAATCCGTCAAAAGCACAGGGTGGCTGATGTCCGAAAGCTCGTCGTGGAAGAAGCTCTCGTCCGAGTGGCTGGCCACCAACGTGGTTTCGGTCTTCAACCACTCCGTGTAATGGTTTTTCTCCGAAGTTGCGTTGCTCAACAGTTCGAGAAGGGCTCGGGACTGCCTGATCCGGGTCGATGGCGCGGCGTCGGCGCGACAATGGAAGCGGACCATCGTTCGGAGCATTTCGCGAAGATGGGCCCCGGGATAGGCGAGGTAACTGACGAAACCAATGCCTTGGGGGGCGAGATGGTGGTCCATCAGGCTGAGGATCGCGTCGCGGACGTCCTCGGGCACCCATGAGTAGACGCCGTGAACGATGATGTAGTCGTATTCTCCGAGTTCGATGCCGGGATCACGAATGTCAGCCGCCTCAAGCCGAATCTGCCCAAGTTCAAGCTCCGCAAGCATCCGGCGTCCCCGTTCGATTGCTTCACTGGAGTAATCGATCCCGGTGTACTGAGATTCCGGATAGATCATAGCCATCGCGGCGAGGTTGAATCCGTCGCCGCAGCCCAGCTCGAGCACGCGGCATTTGCCGGGATGCGCGGGGTCCATCCCCCTCAACCAAGCGCGATTGGCCAGGTTTTCCGGGAAGGTCTGGGAGTGCGCGAGGCTGGGGTAGGCGACGCGATCGTAATCGGTGGCAATGGGGGAAGGCATGGAGGAAGCGCTCGGTGACGGGAACCGGTCTGATTGCAAGGAGGCAATGCTATTCGCGACCAAGCCGTCGAGCGCGGGTTGCGGGAGGCGGGCGCTTTTTTGGGATTGATTCAGGACTGGACGTGCCGACCAATGGAGTCATGCCCGACCTCGACGGTGCGACCGTGCCGCAGCAGTGCCGCCTGGTGCCGATTTTCCCTGGGGAACATCCTTCCTCAGTTCGGGTGTGCGCGGTCGTACACCAGCCTCCCACTGGTACGCCGACGCTCGTTCTGCTCGCATCGAGCTGGCTTGGGCGCGCCTACCTTGGGGCCTTGGCCGACCAGGCGGGCTCGATTCTGGGATGGATGGAGATCTGGGTTCAGGCAGCCGGAGAGACCCCGGGCCTCGATGACCACGAAGCCGGGACCAATCCGGAGGCCGACCAGCGTTGGAAGCGTTGGGCCTCGGCGCTGGCGGGGGCGGCACCGGGGTTGAGCACCGGTTTCGAGCAAGTCCATGCACCGCCGGTCTGGCTCGATCCGGCTGGGGCCAAGCCGGTTGTCCCCCAGGATCCGGGCAGTGGCGATGCCTACCGGCTTTGCACCGACGACGGCACCTTGCTGGCCCGGGGACTGGACACCTATTCCGATTCGCGCAGGCGATTTCTTTCGGTTCCCGGACAACCGGGCGCCGGCGTGGTGGCCCCGACGGGGGATACCCCCTTCGGCACCCGGCCTCTCGCGGACGTCTTGCCGGCCGGAGGGAAAGACCTGATCGCGTTCAACCCCGAGGGTGGGTTCGTCCTCGTCCGCCGACTGGCTCCGATGGAGTGGACGCCCTACGCCAACCTGCTGTCCGGTCAATCCTACCGAGGTCTGCAAGCCGGCCGTCCGCCGATCAAGTTGGGTGGGCCTTACGCGTCGCTCGAAGATTGGGACAAACTGCAACAAAGCGGTGCCCACTTGTTTTCCGGATCGCGCGGTCGCGCTGGACGCTTCCATGAAACGTTCCACCTCAAACTGCTGCTCTTTCTCTCGATGCTGAGGGCGGTGCGCGATCAGGTGGCGGCGACCCAACTGCCGCAGTTGAACCTCTCGCCGTCGACGTTCCGGGTCGATCTCTCGGCTGCGGGAGGGCACCTGCCGGCGCTTTGGACCGCTCGCGCGTGGGTGACCGAACCGCCCGCGCCGGTCGCGCTGACGGCGCCCGGCGATCTCCGCTATTTCAAGCCGACCACCGAGCTCGGGGCTTCGATCTATCGACCGGAAAATGCGGCTCGTTCGGTTCGGGGGCGCGGCGAACTCCGGGTTCGCAAAGTGATCACCACGGGGGAACGTCTGCAAGTGGAAGCGACGCTGGTGTCGAACGAGGTTTCGGGTGCATCTCCTCGCGACCTCGTGTGGGCAAAGCTTCCGCTTCCGGGCGTCGGTTCCTTCGATCTGGTGGGAAACATCGATGCGGCGGAGGCCTTGGCCCTCGGCGAAGCCCGCTTCCGCACCGCGCTGCTGGAACCGGCGCCGGCCGTTCAGGCGGCTCTCCGCGCGGGTGAGGGAGGCGTTTTTCCGGGGACTCCGTTCCGTACGCTTCCGTTGCTCAGCAGCCCGGTCGACCTCTACAGTCTCGGAGTTCTGGGCGTTCAGCTGTTCCTCACCGGCGGAGGAAAACCGCTCGCGACCGCGCTTGATACCGTGCTCAGCCTCACGCGTGCCCTCCAGACGGGCGCCGGAACGCCCGGTGAACGCGCGCGGGCGGTGGTTGCATCCGACGGTCGTTGGCTTGAGTCGCTTGGGCCGCAGCACCATGGACACGCGACGGGCGATGCGCTGACCGCTGCAGCCTTGATGCCGTTGGAGTTGTGGTGGGACACCGTCGCCGCGCTCGGCCGGCTCTTTCCGGGAAGCGGCTCGCTCGCGTTTTGTCGCGACTTGGGCGATGCGCCGCCTTATCAGCTCGACGCGGTGTTCACGGCACCGATTGATGCCTTTGAAGCCTTGATGCTCCGCAGTCAGAGCTTGCTGCTTTGCGATTGGCCATCAAACCGGGAAATTGCCCAAGTGATACAAAAAGTACGTTGAAACCTTCCCACCGGCCCGGTTCCTCTCTGGCGGGCTAGTTCGCCTTTACTCAAACCATCCCAGTTGCCTATGAAAACCATCACCCGATTCTCTGCCCTGTTTCCCTGGCTGGGAGCCGTTGCTTTCGCCGTTCTTTTGGGCGGCTGCGCGACGGCACCCAAACCGAGTGCCTACAATGTCGAGGTCATGCTTGATCCCGCATTGGCCGGGACCTCGCTCCAAGTGGACGTCGTCGGAGCCAATGAGCTTTCGGATCTGCCCAAGTGGCAGAGCTACTCGGTCACCGAATACTGGCAGCCCGGCAATGCGTTTCGTCGGGATGCGCGCAAAGCGACCCTCGCGTTTGGCCGTGGGCGCCCGGACAGCCAGACACTCGCCATCAGCGATCCCCAGTGGGCCGAGTGGTTGCGCACGGGGGCCCTCCACTTGGTGATCATCGCGGACCTTCCCGGTCCGATGAGCGATCAAATGGGGAATGCGGATCCACGTCGGCTGATCCTCCCGCTCGACCGCGCAGCCTGGGATCGGAAACTGCAGAAACTTCAGATTGTGGTTCAGGAAAGTGGCCTCCGGTTGATGACGCCGCGGAAGCCTTGAGCTCCCGGCGCGACACGCGTCTTCCGGCGGCGGAGTTGAACCCATCGCCGCCGGTTTCGGGCAGGCCGCAGACCTCTGGGGCCTGCTCGGCACCGCAGTTTGCTCTCACCCCATCGCGACGGAGAACCCATCGACCGCATGCCCACCCACGGCGGCTTTGAAACCCGTCGCCTCCACGTCGTCGGAGCGTTGACCAGCGTCTACGAAGCCGTCGATCCGGAAACTCCCGCCGAAAAAGTCGCGGTCAAGGTCATGCATCCTCAGCCCTCCAGCCAGCTTCGGCGATGGCTGATGATTGAGGCGTGGTTGCTCGCGGCGGAACGACAGCAGGAGGCGGCCGGGAAAGGCCGGGCCGCGCTGTCGGTGATTGCATTCGGGCGCTGTCCGGAAGGGGCCTACATCGCTTATCCATGGCATGCCGCCTCGTTGGAGCCGCTGGTTGAGGCGCTGAAACCGACGGGTGACCGGGTTCGCGACCTCGCCAAGGTCCTGCTCGGGGGGCTCGTGGAGTGGGAGAGCACCTTTGGAGGTCCCCATGGCGAACGGAAATCGAGCAATGTCTTTCTCGATGGCTCGGGCACCTTGGCAACGCATTCGGCCCGCTTTTCCGACCCCTCGATCTCCGGGGACCGGTTCCTCCGCGGGTGGGCGAAGGCGTCAACCTCAGCGATCAACGATTTTCGACGCTTGGGTCTTAATTGGAGACCACCCGCACCGCTGACCAAACGATCGGCTGGCGTCCGAGCCAGGGTATATTTCTCCCTCTGCAGCCGATTCAGGAAGGAGGACGGATCCGTCGAATCCCTTTGCGAGATAACGGTCAAGCCGTCACCACAACGTCCGATTCCCATCTCTGGCCGTCGGCCGTTGACGACGATCCCGAGATTGGCGGCTTCGTTCATCTTTTTGGCAATGTCTGGACCTATCTCTACGATCCGGAGGAGCGCGGCATTTATGTCGCCGGGGGCTCTGCCTTGTCTCCTCCCGCGTTGGATCCGCTGCAGCCCCAGAAAGTCGAAGGAATTCCCCTCATTGGAAACCGTCGCGGGCGCGCTTTGGTTGATGGGTTCAGCGATGTGGGGATCCGCCCCGCGTTTGATGCCCCGCCAGGATTACGAGACCGTCTTGAGATGTTCCGGCTTGTCCGGGCGCAACAGTTTATAACACTATGAGTCCCATGCAGCCTGCACCCACCAGTTCTGCGGCGTTGTCGGAGGCTCCCACGTGGGCCGCAACGCTGGGCAACCGACTGAAGTATCTTCAAGCGAACCTCGCGGACGAAACACCCGAGAACCGGCAGTCGTTCCTCGAGGAGGAACTGCGTCGCTCCCTCCAGGCGATCCCATCGAGCAAGCGGGGTCTGTACCTGGATGCGCTCGCCGAGCGGTTTCCGTCCTGGGAACTTGCGACCGTCGCGGTCAATACGCCCGCGGCGATCACCCAGCGTACCCCCGATGAGATCGTCCGGGACTTTCTCGAGCTGGCTCCGAAAATGTCGGGCGAGCAGCGCGAGGACCTGAAACAGAAACTCGCGGCGCTTGGATTCATCGTCACGAGCAACAAGCCGATCGACGGCGACGCGCTCACCGACGTGCAGGCAAAACTGAAGCTGGGCCCCGATGACCCGATCGATCCCCAGCGTCTGGGCAAACTTTTTGCGGCGCTGGCCGACGTCATGCTGACGCTTGACCAGCTCGCCTGGAACCTCTGGCGCAGCGCAGCTCCGAAATCCACCATCCGGCGGGACAACTCGCAGGGCGACCTGCGCATGCTCATGCGTCGGTCGATCGAAGGGGATGCGGAAGCCTCCGCCGCGCAGGTGCAGAAACAGTTGGAATCGACCCGGCAGCTGATTGCCGGTTTGCTCGCGGGACTCGGGCCTGCGGGAAAGAACTTTTCGCGTCGGTACCAGCAACGCTACACGCCCGACGCCATCCGCGAGTCGGTCAAGGCCGAGGGCGGGGGCGGCGGCCTCTTTGGCAACATTGAGGTGAAGTGCTGGAAGAAATATACCGAACTCGCAGCTGAGATCACCGAGGCGACGATCGAGAGCGACGTCCAGGAGGCGGTGGTCAAGTATGCTGAGGATCTGATTCGCGGTTCGAACCGATAACGATCGGATCGCCTGACTCCCCATCACCGAACAACTGACCGTTTTCATCATGTCGTTTCACGTTCACTGGCACGAGGGCCTCTTCCTCCAACCCCATCACCTTCAGCGCCTGCAACGGTCGGTTCATGAAGAGGCGTCCCGAAACCGCCGGCTTCTGGGCTCGTACCCTGCGGGAGTGGTGGAGATGAAGCTCTCGCCGGACGAGCTGGCCAATTTCCGTCTGCGGTTTGAGCGCCTCCTGGTGGTTCTGCCCAGCGGCGTCGTGGTCGATTTTCCTGAGAACGCCGACCTGCCCTCGCTGGATCTCAAGACCTTGTTTGCGACCGGCGGGCAAACGTTTGATCTTCATTTGGCGGTGCCGCTCTGGCAGGCAAAGCGGGCCAATGCCTTTGAAATTGGTCAGCCGGCGGACTCGCGCAGCAAACTGCTCTACAAGCCGGTTGAGGCGACGCTGATGGATGAAAATACCGGCGATAATCCGAAGCCGGTGGTGCTTCGCCGGATCAACGCCCGCATTCTTTCGCCGGGTGATGACCGCGATGATCTTGAAGTGATGCCGTTGCTTCGCTTGGTCCGGGCCACGGGCGAAGCGCTCGGGCTGCCGCGGGTCGATCCCGAGTACGTGCCTCCGTGCATGTTCCTCTCCGGCTCGACGATCCTCTTTCAACGCGTGCGCGATCTCGTTTCCCAGGTTCAGGCCAGTCGCAAGGAGTTGGTCGTCCAGGTCAGCCGCGGCGGCTTCAGCCTCGAGGCCCTGCGCGGAGTCCAGTTTGAGCAGTTGATGCGACTGCGCACGCTCAACCGCTTTTCGGCTCGCCTCGGAGCGCTGCTTGCCGCCCCCGGGGTCTCGCCATTCGATTGGTATCTGGAATTGCGCGACCTGCACGGGGAACTGGCCGCGCTCAATCCGACCCGGGATGATTTCGACCTCCCGGACTACAATCACGAAGGGCTTTATCCCATCTTTGAGCGACTTGACCAGAAGATCCGGGATCTCCTGCGTGGGGTGGTCACCGCCAGCTATCTCAAACTCGACTTCGTGCGTGAAGCCGGGATGCAGGCAGCGGTGTTCAACGACGATCATTTCACCAAGCCGGTGGAGTATTTCCTCGCCATCAAGTCGAAGCTCGATCCCCGCGAGGTCGCCCGCATCGTCGAGGACGATGACCAGTTCAAGTTCATGCCCCGCAGTCTCGCCTCCCGGGCGATTCGCGGTGTGGTCTTGAAGGAGGAGCGCATCCCCCCGCTGCAGTTTCCGGCGCAAACCGGCCTGACTTATTTTCGCGTCAACCGCGTGGAAAGCGGCCGCGTTTGGTCCCAGATCCAGCTGGAGAAATCCGGAATCCTGCGATGGCCGGATGCTGACGCCAGCGACTTCCAGATCACCTTGTACATGACGCTGCCCTGATCGGGCGCGTCGTTCGCCGCGCGACCCAAACGGGCCTGCGCTTTTTCAAGCGCCCACTTTCCTTCGTCCCGCCCCGCGAGAGCCCCTTTATTTCCAACCCGTTACCACCATGCCTGTCCGGTTGCTCGATCTCTGCGAACCTCTCTTTCAAGCCGTCTGCCGCCTCAATCGTATGGGGAGGAAGGGCTCATCGACGGATTACGCCACCGCCCGGTCGGAGATCAACACGATCTTCGAGCAGATGAACCTCACCGCAAAGAACGACCTCGCGATCAGCGAGCAGTTCCGCAAGGTCGAAATGCCGCTCATCTTCTTCGTCGATTCGATGATTTCGGAGAGCACGCTTCGCTTCGCGGGCGAGTGGAACCGTCATCGCCTCGCGTACGAGCGCAACGAGCTCGCCGGGGATGAAAAGTTTTTTGACTTGCTCGATGAGACACTCCGGGAGACCCGGGACGGCTCGGAAGAGCGCCTCGCGGTGTTCTTCACCTGCCTTGGACTCGGTTTCTCCGGTTGGTATTCAGGCCAACCCGAATACCTGAGAAAGAAAATGCTGGAGATCGCGCCACGGGTGAAGGCTTACGTCGATGCCGATGAAACCGGGCTGATCACGCCTGACAGTTACCAGCATACGAACACGATGAACCTGCCCATGCCGATCTCGGCCAGCCTGGTTCCGCTGCTGATCGTGCTGGGCGGTCTGTTCCTGGTGGTCAGTGCGGTCAACATCTACACGTTCCGCAGCGCGTCCGCCGAATTGAACCAAGCCCTAGAGACCATCGCCGAGCGCGGTCCCGCGCAGACGCCCAACGCCGTCCCCACACCCTGACTTCCGCCATGATCGAGCAATTCAAACAAATGCCGAAAGGCATGCAGGTTCTGATGGCTGTGCTGAGCGGAGCCGCGCTCCTCGGCATGGCCGCCATGATCGACCCTCGCGCCATCGTGATTGTCGCGCTGGGACTGATGCTGGTGGTGGCGGCGGTTGTCGCCTGGAAGTTCTTCCTGAAATGGAAGGCCCACCAGCGATCACAGGCCCTGACCAATCAGCTCAGCGAGAACTCGTCGTCCGCTCCCAGCTCGATCAGCGACCCGGCGCGTCGCGCGAAGCTGGACGATCTCCGCCAGAATTTCGGCAAGGGCGTGGAAAAATTCCGTACCGCCGGCAAGGATCTGTATTCCCTGCCCTGGTACGTCGTGTGCGGAGAGCCTGGTTCGGGCAAGACCGAGGCCATCCGCCATTGCAATGTCGGTTTTCCGCCCGGGCTGCAGGATGAGATGCAGGGCGCTGGTGGCACGCTGAACATGCACTGGTGGTTCACCAACCAGGCGGTGCTGCTCGACACCGCCGGCAAGCTGCTCTTCCAGGAGGCGTTGCCCGGCACCACCAACGAGTGGACGGAGTTTCTCAATCTTCTGCGCAAGACGCGCCCGGATTGCCCGATCAACGGGCTGTTGCTGGTGATCCCGGTCGAGAGCCTGATTCGCGATTCCTTCGAGGATATCCAGCGCAAGGCCGGAAAGATCGCCCAGCAGCTCGATGTCATCCAGAAGCGGCTCGACGTCCGCTTTCCGGTGTTCGTCCTGATCACAAAATGCGATTTGATCAACGGCTTCCGCGAGTTTTTCGCGGGCCTGAAGGATCCCCAGCTGCAGCATCAGATGACGGGATGGTCCAATGGTGAGTCGCTCGACGCGCCGTTCCGTCCCGACGCCGTCGACCAGCATCTGGATCAGGTCGTTCAGCGGATCCGGCGCCGTCGGCTGGGTCTGCTCAAGGACCCGATTCCCTCTGAACCCGGCGCCCGGCGGGTGGATGAGGTGGATGCGCTCTTCACGCTTCCAAGCAGCATCGCCGCGCTCGGGCCCCGCCTCCGGCGCTATCTCGAGACGATTTTCGTCGCAAGCGAATGGTCGGCCCGGCCGCTATTTCTTCGTGGCATCTACTTCACCTCCGCCTTGACGGAGGGGTCCGCCCTCGACGCTGAACTTGCTTCTGCGCTCGGCCTGGCCCCCGAGAGTCTTCCCGATGGCAAGGCGTGGGAGAGGGAGCGTTCGTTTTTCCTCCGCGATCTTTTCACCCAGAAGATTTTCAAGGAGCAGGGCTTGGTCACGCGGGCGACGAATACCGGCAAGCTGGTCCGTCAGCGCCAGTGGATCATCGCAAGTGTCGTCGGCTGCGGGCTGCTGTTTCTGGTCGTGCTTAGCATCATCGGACGCAACGCGCTGAAGAGCAGCGTGGGCGAGGAGCTGGCCTTGTGGCGGGCCGGTGCGAACCCCGCGGAGTGGGCCGGAAACCGCTGGCATCCAGTGGTCGACAACGGGCTGGTTTTTGTGGGCAACGATCCGGTTCGGATTGAGGGAAATCGCGAGTGGCCGGTGATCGAGTTTCACGAAAAGCTGCAGCAGCGGGTCAGCACGGACCTGCACATTCCCTGGATCTTCAAACCGATCGAGACGGTCGCGGTCCGGGCAAATCCCGGTCGTCGTCGGGCCCAGCGGGTCCTCTTCGAGGCCAGTGTGGTCGGACCGCTCGTCGAGGCGACTCGCGAGCGTTTCCTCAGCGATGCCGCCTGGGCTCCGGCCGATATTGAACGGCTGGCGACGTTGGTGGAGCTGGAAGGATCGGTGCATCTGAAGAAACTTCCGGGCTACGTGGCGGACTTTCCCGGCGAAGATTTGATCACCCCTTTGCTGGCACCTTCGATCGCGACGTTGCCCGAACGGGATGCCTACCTCGATCGTTTCATTCGCATCTTCGACTGGACTTACTTTGGAGGGGGTGAAGGTCGCGGCAAATGGCCGGGGGACTGGCTCGGGCG
>ENA-ORBV01016786-ORBV01016786.1-microbial-mat-metagenome-genome-assembly--contig:-NODE-16786-length-10572-cov-4.875083_pt1 | contig 10572 bp, 8 predicted proteins | sample MGYA00237777_ERZ505514 | MGnify/ENA primary metagenome ERZ505514 (study PRJEB26160, sample SAMN06269048) | microbial mat metagenome | isolation source: Oligotrophic lake microbial mat | place...
ACGGCGACCACCGAGATCTACACCTCTCTATTCGTCGGCAGCGTCAGATGTGTATAAGAGACAGTTACTACGGTTGCAGCCAGCTCATACAGGTCTGTAGTTGGGCTACTATTGGAGCTAGCATAATTGTGCACGGGGACAAGCTGAGTTCTAGAGCCTCTCTGCCCAAACTCGTCACTTTACCTATGCATGCATCTTTCTACTGTAGTCTAGATATGCGATAAAAATCTCAAGTCAGCTCATTCTTATTATTTTGGTTTATCAATCAATAACAACTACACGAGTGTTCTCTATAGTAGTAGTTTTGTCATTGGAACAGCCGTCATGCGGCAAAGCACTTTTCGAATCGATTTGATGCGTGTGCCCCCTGGAATCGATCGACTGGCTTAGCGCTACTTTACTGCGCTTGTATTGTTGAATTGTTTCGTATATGCTGGTTGGCTGTAGTGCCCAAGGTTGTGCAGCGTGCTGAAGCAGATTTTGAGCTGATGATACACAAGTTTACGATGAAGCCTTTCCACTGACACGAGTGGAACGACGAGTGCTTCGTCGGACGTTGGGACTATCGTAGACGATCGACGACACTTTTCGATCTTTGTCGTCCTGCTCATTCTCGGTTTGAGTCGAATTTTCTTTGTCATTGTCGATGTTGCCGTTCGCGATCTCGCTCTCCTTTTCTTCCGCAACCTTGCCTTTGAGAGCACTACCCTCCTTGTTATTCCCGCCACCGTCACCGGCAACCTTGCCTTTGGGAGTACTATCGTCCTTCTTCTTCCCGACACTATCACCCGCAGGTTTCTCCCGCTTTTGTTTGCCTGCTTTCCCTTTCGCGTCTGGAGTGACCTTTGTGTTCACAAGCGCAGGAGCATCATCTTCTTTCTCTTTCGCGCCCGGGGTGGCCTTTTGGTCCGCAATCGCAGGAGCATCATCCTCATTTGGCAATTCATCTTTTGCGCTAGGCAGTTTCGACATGACATAGCTAAAAGCTCGGACAGTGTGAGTATTCTCAACAGCCAAATCTCCCTCCACTGGTGGCAAAAGGCCAAATGTCTGTGTATGCCAGTTGCATTCGTTGTGAGCAAAAATACGAAGTCGAAGCATCGAACTCCCTGCATCGTCATCACGTACCTGTAATTCCCGATCCATTTCGCTGTATAGAAAGTTGATGACCCGTGGCATTACCAACCCGGTCCACACGAAAAAGGTGGCATGCGTCAGCAGTGGGACCCACCGGAAAAAGGACATGGTTTTGGAGATAATAGCTGAAACAATGCCGGCCAGGATCCAGAATTTCAAATACAAGACACGCTGGCCGTGTTTGCGTGGGTTGTCAAGTGCCCGGAAAGAGTAGGCCAGTGGCACAATGTTCTAGAAAGCCAAGCAAAGAAGAAACCATTATTCTGGTAAGCGAAGAGTGGTTCAACAATTTTGAAAAGGATCTCAACATCCATTCGGCATCCCGATTGATCACAAGTCCTGTTTATGGCACCTACCTGTACATACATAACACCCCACCTGGTGATAAAACCAGGACTGAACATGGTCATGGCCGGCAAAACGAGTGAATGGAAGTTTGTGCACACATCCACAATGCTGTCACGCCGATCCCCTGACAACAATTTAATGAAAACGAAAGCATCGAGCAGTGTCTTCAGCTTGTCCACTACATGTCGCTTCCAAAAGTCGACGGGAATAGCGTGGGATACTTTCTCGAAAAATGTCACAACCAGTGGCTTGAATACTGAAGGAATGGCCAAGACTGGGTTCAATGCACATTCGTAGCAAAGCTGTTTCGTGGCGGACCAATCTCGGCGTTCCTCATCCACAGACGAAGGAAAGACGATCATCAAGAACTCTGGGAGCGCGTAGATCCAAATGTAAAAAAGGAGCTCCAATTGACAAAGAAGCGGATGGACTCGATTGCCCATCAAAAGCGACCCTAGAAAAATAATGCGAGTTGCAAGCGTGTAAACCAACTGAAGAATGGCCGAGAGAACCCAAAAGTGTAGCCACTAAAGAAATAAAGGTGGACGAGACAAAGACGATGTACGTGTGAGCGGAAGAAGCGTTTTCTCCACAATAATTCGATTCGATTCGAATTTCATCTCGACAAACTCACATAATTGACGTCCTCGCGTGCTTCTTGCTCCGTATAAATCATGTGTTGTTCATCGTCCATGTTACCAGGCGCTGTACGTGTGATGAAAGCTCCGATGCTGCTGCGCCGACGCTTGGATTTTTTCTTTCCGTCCTTACTTTTCCCATCTTTTTCTCCCTTGCTCTTTTTGTCTTCCTTTTTCTTGTCATTGTCGACGGGAGTAGTAGTACTATCGAATTGTCGTGAATGATGGAGGACGAGAATGGTGGCTGTCAATGGGTACCACCACTTGAGCAATGAAGGAAAAGGAGTTTCCGTGGCCAAATAGGAGACCTTTCCTGGAAGAAACACCTTGATCAAGGCTACCACGCCAAAAAAGATGGCGTGTGGCATCAACATGGCAAAGAGCAAGGATACGTCTGCGACTTCACGATAGGCTGCTTGAATGGTCTGTTGTTGGTTTGTTCGTCGTATCGTAGTGAGCACACGATGAGCGATCGAGCGAAGTTTGATCAGGTAAGATCCAACCGAAAAAGAGAGACACCAATACACACAAAAACGCCAAAATACAGGCAAGACAATGACGAAAAATTAAGAATACAATCATAATATATGTGTGTTGTTGTCGGGAGAGAAAAATGGATTTGTGAGTCGTGGTCGTAACATAAACGACCGGGATTCAACGATTTAACAAAATCTGGAAAGGAGTTAACGGACTCCTTGGCTCGCGCGTAAAACGCTATCCCTAATGCGGAACTATCCTGAAAAACAGAGATATTGCCTATCTCAAGCTAGCTAGCTAGATCTAGCTAGCTACCTAGTAGATACAGAGCTACCAATACATGCAGTAATACAGGTAAATAAGGGCACTTACCTTTGTGACTTGTCGACTCTTTTGTTTGAGATATTTTCGAGTGCGTTGCACGTATTGTTGCTTTTGTAAATATCGTAGAAATTTATAAGATCCAATCAAAAATGCCAAGACAATGACTTCTCCCACGGCTTCTCGCCATGTCAAATACAGGTGGAAACGACAAATTTCAATAATTCCAGACTGAATTTTGGGCAAGAGCGCTCCCAAGAGACTTTGAAGAAGTCTTCCCACAATGTAGCTGATGGAATACAAAAAGGGAGATGTCGTGATCCAAATCCAGTACGCCATACTTTGAATGGCAATCCAAGCATCCGAAAAGGCTGTCGTCATGATTTGCCAATATTGACTGCGATCCGCCCAAGCGTCAAAGAAAGTTTGAAAGGTTTTCCATTCGTCACTCCATGTTGTCGTAGCAGCGGCAGCGTTGGTGGAAGACAAATCGATCGATGCCGCATGATCCAGCCATTTCTCCGCTGTCATCACGGCATTTCCGTGCCAGCTTTGGACGGTTTGAAGAATGCCATCTTGCCATCCTTCTCCTTGTGCTCCTCCTAATTTGGAGGCGGCGTGAGTGATCGTCGTTTTGAGTGTCTCTTCTGCCATGGTACTAGTGGACTGGACGTCTGTAGAAAATTCTGTGACAGGCAAAGTGGATTGTTTCTATAGCTACTATCGATGCGGTTGTCGGTTTGAAATTTGAAAGAAACCTCAATCAATAATTATAATGCTGCAAATTTTATGCTAGACTGGATCAGCCACAAAGTGTCTCACTTCATGTATTGACAACCAACAGCATGCAATGGTAATGACTGCAAAGTCAATGGAAAGCTATTCGTTTTGTCAATCAATACTTTGCAATTGAATGTCTTCATGGGATGGACAACAACAACAGTACAATGTAACACGACGAGCCGACCGCTGAAACTTATATATTTGTGTCGGTTTGAATTCATCTCATTATAGGGACGCACAGTGTACTATTCATTTTTGAGGCGCACAGTGAGTTTATCAACAATTTGTTGGAATCTCAAACTTGTAGACGCACAGCTTCCATTGTTCACTTGTGCAAAAAAAAAAATTAAGAACCGGCTTGCCAAGGCCAGCTAGAGTGGGTCTCCAGACACTGCTCTTTCTCTACAGGTTGGTGGCTAGGTGGTGGTGGTAACCAGAACTTTACTAGGTTCAGGGCTTTTTCACTGCCGCCATGCCGCCGCCGTCCATGTTTGCACCAAGTGCAGTAGGGTGTGGAATAGAATGCGGGAGGGTAGAACAAACAGGGCAAATAAATGATAGGTTGATTGTTGAGTGAAGGCCGCAGTTGTGACTGCTTTTTTGGTGGTGAGGACGCTGCTAGGCATGTGATTATTGTTGTAGTGAGACGCCGTTAGGCGTTCAAGGATTGTTGTAATTATTCATTGGGGTTTGCCGGTGCTGTCTCCGACGGAAGAAAACTGTAGTTGCCGTTGTTGAACATAGCTTTTGCAAACGTTTTCATGATGGGTTGTGCTTGCAGGTGCAGACATCTCATCATGGCGTCGGAGTGCCAGTGCCCCAACAGTTGGATTAGGTTGTGATCGACGTCGCCACAAAGCAATGCCATTGCTCCCCCAGCGCGGAGGGATCGTGCGCTGATTTCGGTGGGGGCAAGGCCTGTTGCTTGCACGTTGGTGGTGGCGGCGGATCGGAGCTGATCTGTGACGTCTTTGGCTTTGATTGTAACGAGTCGGTTGTTGCGGTAGCAGGAGGCCAAAGGATTGTTTTGGGCTGTGTTGTGTTGTTGGTGGTGCAGCATGCGCCGTGTGGTGGCGGTGACGGGGCAGCAGAGCGCATGCCCACTGCAACCGTGGGTGATGACTTCTCCCCGCATGCCGTTCTTTTGAGTGGTGAAGGTGTAGCTGCAGGCAGTAGCCGCTTGCAGTTCGGCTATTGTTGCTGTGCTGTGATCGAGTCGCCGTTCACCTAGATGTAGGGCAATGTCGCAGAGATGGAATGGCCTGTCATCTGTGACGGTGCCAGTGTGTTCTCCCGGTCGCAATAGGAAGAAGAAAGCGATGGTGATTGCGTCCACGATGGCGATTTGGGCTTGTTGTCGTGCAATTGTGTGGGCGACTCGAAGGAGACACAGAACCAGTGTGATGGGGACTGGCTTCACTCGCGATGGTGGCGGATCTTGTCGCTTGCAGCATCGCAATTGCCGCTGGATTCTGAAATCGATCTTTCCTCCGACATCCTTTCTGACATCTTTGGTCCCCAGGCTGGAGAACTTCTGACCCACGGCACGAAGCGCGTCCTCCACTGTCCTAGATCGGACGGTCCTTTTGCTGGGCGCGATTCGGCCATCACGGTGTCTTTGCGCGAACAGTTGGAACATTGGGACAGGATCTTGGTAGCCCCTGAGGAACGGGTCGAAGCCATTCTCAACACAGAATGCAGCCCAGCGGTCCCAATGGTTGTCGAGGGCGTTGGCGCGTTTAGGATCAACGCCGGATCGGATCGCTTCCTGAACAAGGCTGTGATCAGACTCGAGTTCAGCGGCTTGCGGACGTGGCAGAGTTGCCAGGGTTCGGCCTGTGGAAATTGCAAATTGAAGTGTGTCAGCAGTTCGTCATCTGACAGATGCCAAGCCCTTGAGCATTGATCGGCCATGACGTTGGCCGGCCCTGGGATGTGGTCGTGTTTCGCCACGCATCGGAAGTGGCGCTGATGGATGGCTTGGATGCACAGCAGGCATGCGGCTGGCCCCGTGGTAGTGGTGGAGCCCTTTCTTTGCCAGCAGACGGCTGGTGCATTGTCGCATAGCTGCTGCACCGTGAGCTCTCTGATGTCGGCGAATTGGGCGAGAACATCGGCGTGGGCGACTGAGCCTGCTAGTTCTAGGTCACTGTTGCTGATTGTTCCTGTCGGGTTGTCGAACGAGACGAGTTGCTTCTGCACCACCTTGGTGAACGACTGGCGCCAGAGGATAGGAAGAATTTTGTCTGTTGTGGGGACAAAATGGACTCCTCCCATTCCAGTCGCCGCGGCGTCGCAAGCTCCTGTTGTGTGGGGCGTGAGTGCTGGCACGAGTTCTGCTATGCGAGTGGGTCTGGTGGACAGTGACGCCGCCAGCCATCTAAAGTCCTCTAAGAAATCGTGGACATGTCGGTGCAGACGTAGGCGCGGCCTCTGGTCCTCTTGGTGTCGGAAGGCTTCCTGCAGCGTGCTGAACAGCCCCCTTGCGCCAGGGATTGCTGTTGCCATCGATCGAAGCTCCCCAACAATCTTGTGCCAGCGCTTGGTGGCGATGCGGCGCTGGTTTGGCTGCATCGAGGACAAGATCTCGTGCAATCGTTCCAGCCGGTGGGGCGGCAACTCGATCGTGCTAAGGACTGTGTCTGCAGTCCATCCTAACACAACCTTTCGAGTGGCCCATTTTGCGTCTCCTACTAGGAGCTTCTTGAGTGACGCTGGCTCTTGCCGGTGGGGGTTGTCGTTGGCTTCCAGCTCCCAGAATGCGCTGTCGAGTGCATGGAACAATGTCCTCTTCACCGTGCATCTGCGCCACTTGTGCCCTTGCACTGCACCAATGAAATCGTCCACGCACACGTCCCAGGTCGCTAGGGGTCGCTTGCACTTGTCGTCGTTGTTCTCGGCTGGAGGTGGTGGGCCGCTGCATTGCTGTGAATTCGCGCTGGATGGTGGGGCTCGGCCCTCCGTGTTGTCGGGTTCGGACACTTTGTCCAAACGGTGTGGCAGTGGCTGGGCTCTGTCGCGCAGTTGTTGGTTGGCAAGGTCCGCGATCGTTTCGGTGGCTGCGCAGAAACCCGGCGGAGATTCTTTCCATCCCATGGGCAATGTCAGTGGGAGGCCAATTAGAGGTTCCTCCCCCTGTCGAGAAGGGAACAGCACCGCTAGTTTCGGAATGTCTTTGGCTCGTGCCATGACGCGGCAAAATCTGTCGGCCAGATCCACCTTCGCTAAGTGCACTGGCTCGCACCGCGGATTTGCATGTCGCATGTGCTGCAGCAGCCGTGGCAGCGCCTTTCCAAACTGCATGGCTTCGGCTGGGGCCCACGCGCACGTCTCGTTGTTGACGTCAACGCAGGTGCAGTCGCAAATGGTCCTCGGTCTTCGATCCCGCTGCGGCACCACTCCCAGGGGGCTGCATCTTTTGTCGTGTGTTGATTCTAGCAGTCGGGCTGGAAGTGTGGTCCAATGTCCTTTCTGAATCATCTCTGCAAATTCTTCCTGAAGGAATTGCATGTTGTCTTTTGCCGACTTGTGTGCCCCTCTTGCCAGCGCGGCTGATAGCCGCCCTTTGGTCCAGGGTGGCGTCTTCATGTGCACGGGCATCCCATTCTCTCGGATGTCATTGAGGCAGGCTGCAGCGGGGTGAGCAATGCGGCCCACTTCCGGGTGCAGGTCGCCTTTGGTTCCCCTGCAGGTGTTGGCAAATTCGGTCCAGGTGGTGGAGCGCTGGAAATGTTCACTCGCTTGAGTGACAAGGTCGTCTAGCAAATCCGGCTCGCAGTCGTGTCGGACGGAGGAGGCACGTTGTCGTGTCGGGTTGGCTATGGCCGTGGTGTCGTCGTCATCGCGGGCCTCGTCGTGGTTGGCCAGGGCTGTTGGTTCGGTGTTGTTCGTGGTTTGTTTGGTGGGCGCTGGCTCGTCGATTGCCAGGCTAAATGGTTTGGTGTTCGTGGTTGCACGCGCTGTCGCGAGTCTGAAGGGTGGTGGCAACGAAACGACCGAATCATTCTGGGGTTCTAAAGTCACACCGTCAAACGCCACGATTGGAAACTCACCTAGTTCACTAAAAGGGTCTGTTGGGAACACAGAGGGCTTCTTCAGTTTGCTGGTTCTGCCTGGCGCTGCACCTTGTGACGGTTTCACGGTCACAGGCTCAGCGGCAACACGATTAGGTTGTTGTTGTTGTTGCTGCCTGCCGACGCCCTAGGCGCAGGCTGGGATGCACCATTGGTGAAGCTCGTCCGCTTCTGGTGCCGTCAGGATCACATGGTCGCTGGCTCTGTCACAGTCGGCCGTGCACACCCCTTTTAGATGATGCGACAGGCACCTGTCCATCTGGATGCCATTCCTAGTCACTTGAGGGATGGGCAGCTCAGACGCAACTGTGGCATCTCGGATCTGTCGGGTGCGCATGTTGTTGGCTAGGGGTGTGTTGCCAACAAATCGTGGGTCGCGGTTGGCATTGCGAACCCGAGCCGCTCTGTCGGTGTTAGCGTCCCCACGTCCGGCGCGTGGGGTTCCAGAAGGTGGTGCTGGCACGCCTGAGTTGCCTCCGACTCGCCCTGGAAGGTTCGTGCGAGCCAGAGAGGCCAGTGTTGGGATGTTGCCATGCTCTGGTAGCCAGTCCAAGCGGTTGTTGCGGAGGTAGCCCATCAGGCCGTCGGTGATTTTGGGCGGTGGTGTTAGGCTCGTGGCGCTGAGCCCCCACTGCTCGAAGAACCAACTGCGGTGGTGGAGCTGCCAATGGAAAACGAACAGCGCTGGGCCGACTTTCTTGCCATGCTTCTCCTCGATGTCGTGGTGCAGCTGTGAGCTGAGGGTTTCGCAGAGTTGGCAGGCTCGCTGGTGTTCTGCTGCATTGGGGTGGCTGTGGCCTAAAATGGCCGCCAAGGCGATCACGCAGTGCTTAATCTGGGACGAGGCCTCGTGCCATTCCAAGGGGACATGTCCTTTGGAATTCAAAAGCTTCCTCGCGTCGGTGGCCGCAAGGGTGCTGTCTCCATCTCACAGCATGTCACATTGTTGCGAGCGCTCTTGGTCCGCCATGGGCGACTTGCGTCCTGATTCCGACATGGCCCCAGGTGGGGTGCTGGCCATGGGGAGCCAGCCGGTGCCCAGCTGCTCTTTTCCGTGGCCCTAGAAATTCCACGAGTCCAGAGTCGCCGCATGGGTGGTAGTCGCTGGCACAACGCCGGCCGTGAACCCAAGTGCCAGCGCAGCTTGGTCGAACGCTCTCTGGCATGTCATGCGCTTGTTGTCGCCCTTTTTGGCGGCAGCCACCTCGTGGTGCAGCTCGGGCAGGTCGTCATCGTCGTTGACCCCCGTCATTTTGATCAGCATGTCGGTGATGTGATCGCCATGTCTGTCCCTTGCCGACTTGGGAACTGCGGCTTCGGCTCGCTGTCTTTCGCGATCCTCTCGCTCCTTTCTCTGGTTGTCGGCCACTGTCGCCATGTGCCCTGTGATGGCTGTCATTTGTGGGTCGGCCCTGTGGGTCGGATCTACCGGTCGCAGTGAAGGCAGACGTCGGCACAAAACATGTTCGCGCCGATGGTTCAAAACATCGGGGGCAGTGGCAGCGCCATTTCCTAGCTGGTCGTTCACGGTCTTGGGCGTCGCCTCCGTGGCGCTAGGTTGCGTGGAGGCCACCATCAAAAAGATGAGCAGCCGAGTGCAGGCGGTGGTCAAGTTTTCGGTGTTGATTGTCGGGTGCAGGATCTCGAATGCTTCTCGGGCCGACAGGTCTTTTCCGAGAACGCACTGGACCAGTGGGCACTGGATGAACATGCCCAACCTTGTTCGGCACACGTCTTTGTTGGCTGCCGTGTCCTCGATGGGCCCTGCCATTTCCTTGGCGGGTTCGTCCTGGAGTAGCTGCAAGTGTCGTGCAGGGTCCTTGCATGTTTGGACCTCCACGGTTTGGCCCAATTGGGCTGGGTCCAATTCGTAGGTGGCAATGTCGAGTCCTGCTACATCTCCCTCGCACATGAAGGTCTTGCCGCGGTTGACTGTCGATTGTCCCGGGACACCAGGATGGCGCTTGAAACCGTGGCACACCTTGAGCACTCCAGTCGCGCTTCTGGAATCCCTCACAAAGAAACCAATCGCACCGATGTTGATGTCGAAATCGGTGAGCACATCGTCATGCAATTGCTGGGGCGTCGGCGCGCTGTTCTTGACTCTCCACCTCTCGAAGTGCTCCTCCAAGTTGTTGGCTGGCTGATCATCCAAGGGATCATTAGCTGGATCGGCAAACAGCTCGGTGAACGTCCGGTGCTCCAATGGTGCGGTCATCGTCGAGTTGTGGAATTTGGAGGGGTTCGCAAGCGGCATTGATTGGGGTCGCTGCTTTGCAAAATCGCCTACAAGCTAAACACCTTCCTCGTCGGTTGGAAGGGTTGGCTAGAGACAAGTCGACAACAGCAGAGCTACAGCTTGTTGCTGAGCTAGCTGGTGGTTGTTCAGCCAGCTAAACTTAAAACTGTGACTGCTTGGAATGGAATCAATTGGTTTCAAAGAATGGGTTCTGAGCCTGTTCAAGATCCGTCTGTCCTTCCACTACAGCATCCACAGGAGTTCTGTCGTGTTGGTGATTCTGCGGACATTGCTTTTAAGCCTGCTCCCTTTACAATCGAGTGACAGCGATTAGAAAGACTGCACGTAGAAGTGTGGTAGAAAAGATGAAATTATGCGACTTGGTTAGAGAAAGATCCCCCCAAAAAGTATCACAGGATGTTGATGATAATCTCTTGGCATCTACGGTGAGTGATTCAGATATTACAAATGATTCGCCCAACATTCATTGTGACACAACTAAATAATCGTCGCTATTGATTGACAAAATAAAGGTAGAACGATGCTGATTTCTCAT
>ENA-ORBV01016787-ORBV01016787.1-microbial-mat-metagenome-genome-assembly--contig:-NODE-16787-length-10571-cov-3.210501_pt1 | contig 10571 bp, 5 predicted proteins | sample MGYA00237777_ERZ505514 | MGnify/ENA primary metagenome ERZ505514 (study PRJEB26160, sample SAMN06269048) | microbial mat metagenome | isolation source: Oligotrophic lake microbial mat | place...
ACAGCACACACACACACACACACACACACATACACACACACAAACTTGGCATGCCAACATACGCTGTTACACCTAACAGACATGCACATGCACACATGTACACACACTCTCTCCCCCATTCTGACATCAGTATCCACACTCACTCCTTGCTGCTCTGCAGGTACCACCGCAGCTCCAGTGACCTGCTCGGTCTGTCTGAACGATGTGCCGATTGGCTCACGTAAGTGATCTGTCTGCCTTCCTGCAGCCAGTTGCTGCCCTCACCAACCGCTCGTTGTTTATCCTGCGCAGAGATTCGCAATATTCCATGCAAGCATGTATTTCACAAGGTAACCTCTCTGTCTTCTTGCTGTCGTAACAACTGCTTGGTTCAACACATGTCAGCCGCTGAGTACGCTGTACCTGATCCTTCATTCCAGGAATGTCTTGACCCATGGCTGGCTGTGCGCGACTCCTGTCCCAATTGCGTCCAACGCGTGGTGGTCGCTGACGCGGCCTTGCTGGCATGACCTCTAGGCCTAGCGTTCAGTGACAGAAGCATACAGCCCATGCATATTTTGCTCGTCGTTGCAGTATTCAGTTATATATCATAGGCTACTCTCATATGCCTAGATAGAATTAAAAAGTGCGCGTTACAGCGCACCCTTCTCGCGTGGCAATGCACCCACTAAGAAATAGGCCATGTTTTCAGTCTGTGTTTCATGTGAAGCGAGTTCAGGCAAGAACTGCGATCGCTCACGCTCATCGCCTGGAGTTTGATATGAATACAGCTGGTTAACTTAAGCAGTGCCGGACTCACGCCTTCCGCGCGTACTAGAGCTTTCGCTTTGCTCCACGCACTTCAAGATGTGGAGGCGTATTGAGTTGCAGAGCAGACCTCGAGGACGCATAGCTCGAGTCCATCCGAGCAGCTGAAACAATGCTGTTATCGATACCACGGCTAGAAGCAGATAGGTCATCTATCCCTGGAGCAGCCGGCAGATAATCCATAGCATCAGCGCTGCTGAGTGCGCTCTCCGGCACACGGGACGGGAAGGATGCTTCCAACGAGATACGCTGGCGTTTCGCTGCGTCCGGCAACAGCTCTGAACCCAGGCTCAGGCTGGTGTTAACCGGCAGGGGCCCCAACGAGGAAACATCAGAAAGCGCTTTCGGAATAGGCAATGCCTGGGCCAAACCCACATCGTCGCCTCCATCACCGTCATCTTCATCATCATCACCATCATCATCATCATCATCATCATCATCATCCGGACCTTGCTCGTCAGCATTATCAGCTGAGTCACCATTCTTTTGATCAGTGGATGCGACTGCCTTCTGCTCAGACACGTCGCTTTGGTCTACACCAGCCTCCTCTTCGGACTCCCTATCGGAAACGTCGTCGACAGCATTTGCCCCATACAGCGCCAGCCGAATGGCTGGGACAAACTCGTAAGCCATGTGGGTGTTAACCAGCGCATCTGGCGCCCGCTCCATGCGATCCTTTGTTCGCTGTGACAATCGCCGGAATGAACGGTCGGGTTTCAGGGGCGCAGGCAGTGGGAAATTGGGCGCAAGTTGGCGCGTCTTCCGCTCGAACAGCTGCAGCAAGCTCTTCAGATAGACCGGCTCCGACTTGAACAATGCGAAATACGCGTACGAGGTGCGTCGAGTGATTGCCATCACGAGAGGTGGATCGTAGAAAAGCTCGACGATATCTCGCACGTGAGCGAGCTGTCTGTAGGATACCTTGAAGTTCTCCGACCTGGCTGCTTGCTTGTCGGCCAAAAAGCGGGATATCCCTTGACAACGAGCACACGTGCAGGGCACAGACTGCTCGGGCCAGAAAACAATCTCATCTTGAGTTCTGCGACGAGGCAGGAAGGTCTTCGCGTGAATATGACGCATCACTGCTCGATAGACGGGAAATCGAGCAGCATCCACCGCTGCAGAAGGAGGCAGATTCATCAGGTACCCCGTCAGAGCGTACAGCGCAGTGTGCGGAGGGAAGAACAGAGCCTCTTGACCAACGAGGTCGCAGTAGGTCTTGAGCAGGTCAGAGCGCTCCAGGCTGATCAGCAAGCCAGCTAACATCACCGCCTGACTGCGATTGAATGTGTCGCTACCCTTGCGTTTGTCACTCGACGGCAGCCCGTAGTCACTGCTGTCTCCACGGTGCATCATGCCAAGCAACGTCCCCCTCTCCTCATCGCTGCTGTCCCAACGCCTGCGCCACAGGCATTCGGCGCTGTCGGCGAATATCTCGGTGTCGGACCATTCATCATAGCTGCCAGAGTCCTCAAATTCACGTCGATCTTCAAACCGCTCAAGAAACCAGTGACGCCTGATGTTCCTGTGCCTGTATCGCCGCCTTTCTAGACGCGCGTTGCGATCTCGCTGTTCAGAGACCGCCCGGCGCTCCTTTCGCCGCTGGTCAAGCGCTGCCCGCGCAGCCTCCGTGAAGGCACGTGCAGAGCTGATGAACACATCGGTGAGGTGGCACACCAACCATCGCATGCCAGTCGGTAGCGCGGCAAGCAGCCGCTCCTGCTCTTGCAACCAGCCCGGCACGTCTGGTAAGCTGTGGACGTAGCGACGCGTGTCCTCTATGTCAGCCGGATGGCGCTTCCATGTATCGTCAGGGTACGCGAAGAAGCTGCTCTTGGGCTGTATGTAGCACGGGCCTGCCGTCCCAGCTTGGATGAGTCCGCGCAGCATCACGGCCACAGCGAGCAGGGAGCTGGTGTGGATATGGCGCACGAAGAAGCCTTCAAGCCAGCTTTGAATGCACTGTGGTCCAAACACGTGAATCAGTTGTACTATACTGGCCATGCTCCGATTGGACAGAGGCGCCTGACGTGAAACAGACTCATTCAGCAGGCCGTGGTTGATATGCTGCACCAAGTTCCACTGTGTGGGTGTCACCATCGTTGATACAGACAACATCGCAGATTGCACGTGCGGGTCTGCGGACTTGAAGCAAGCAATGATGGCCAAGTAAAGATCCACTGGTTGAAACGAAGCCGTCAACACGCCGGTGAGAGTGTCGACCCTGTGTGGGTGTGAAGCTTGCAGTGCAGTCAGTACGGCAGCAGCTGCTTGCCCGGCACCGACATTCTGTTCGAACAGCAAATGGAGGGCTTGCACCATCGCAGGGATACACAGCGCCAGCGCCGCTCCATGCTGAAATTCCCTGTAATACCCATTATAATAAGTCTGTCGGGCAGGGCGGACGCTTCTTGCGCCCCCGTGAGGCTGTGCGACATGCGGACCAGCAGATGAACTGGGCTGCGGTTCTCCTGCCTCATCGTACTGAGCTTGAGTGACTGCACCCAGCTTCAGCAGCGCCTTCAGCATGAAGTCCCTTATGAAGGCCTTGAGATGCATTACATCTGGACTGCTGCCTGAACCGATGATGGACAGCATATCCCGCAGGAGCATTGCGGTGCCAGACGAAGTCATCATCTTGATCGGATCAGCCAGCATGCTGATGCCCCATTGCTCCAGCAGAGGTCGTATCTGCGCCCAGCCATGACGATGTACCATCAGAACAATGCTCCAAGCGCTGTCCTTGTGGTAGCGGCCTGTAGACCCCGGAGACCGCGACGCGAGTGGTTGATCGGACAAGTGGTCAATGGCTTCCTTCCACCCGTGCACGTTTTCCAGTAGGCACCGGATGGTCGGGAGCAGTGCAGCGGGATCATTGCAGGTAGACACAAACAAGCGCAGAAGGGAGGCTAGTCGGCCAAAGTCCCTCAAGAGATACCGGATAGGTCGCTCAATGACATGCTTCCAAAGCTGATCAACCGCCTCGGGGCGAGCCAGTAGCGGCAGATTGAGCACCTCAATCAGTCGCTGTAGCATGGCTGGCTTGGGAGCGGAATCTGCAGGATCGGTTCGAAAGTACCAGGCCACGCGTTCCTTGGACTGTGGCTTGGGCGCCGGTTTGTCAGGCAGCGCGTTGAGGCTGTTCATAAAGGTGTCTTGTAGAGCCTTGACCAGCTCTTGCAACCGTTCCAATGCACTTGAGGTCCCGATCCGCTGCAGAATGTGCTCCAAGCTACCCAGGTACGCGTCCGCGGATACAGCACCCGCATCAGGAGCCGCTTGCGTGGCTGATGCCACAGGGTCTGAAGGAGTCAACCCGCGACGCTTGCTGACGGCAGCGCTGCACACCGTTGGTTGAATGATTTGGACGGCGCCTGCAATCAGTGCAAGCAGTTCGATCGCCAGGTGCATTGAGTCGATCTTGAGCGCACCGTCGATGCATGCTGTGAGCTTGAGTCCAACGAGATTCAGCGGACACCACAGAGCGGCGCGCGTGATGCTGGTGATCCGTGCTGCGGATGGCAGAATATCAGATTTGAGAAGGCACTTCAGCTGAGGGCTGATGAGTTGGCTAGCGAGTTCCGAATCCTCAAGCAGAAAGGCTGCACGCAGTCCTTTGTCGATGATGGTGTCGTCAAGCAGGGCTTGCGATTTCGGTCGTGTGGGCTTCTGGGCACAAGCCAGCTGTGTCCAAGCGATCAAGCGAGCTTTGACTACAGCATGCGAGATGGGTTCACCGCCAGCTGACTCGGCTACTGCTGCTGCTACTGCTGCGGGTGCAGTGTTTCCTGTGCTGCCGTGTTGGAACCCCGGAGGCTGATTCTTTGGGCGAACACAAGCAGCGGTGAAAAAGCCCGAATCAGTGCCATCAGTACGCCTATTAGACGCCAACAATATTGAAATGCAAAAGCACTGTACCTTGACTTCAGCAGACATGGTACCATCGGAAGCAGGATCGATAGATGTGGCTTGCCACTGATGAAACAGCATGTCGAACGCAGCGGGCAGCAGGGGCCGCAGGTCGTTGGCTAGCACCTCAACAGCACGGGTTCGAGGAAATAGAACCACACCAACCCCGGAGTACCATCGCGTAGCGTCTGTGCCCCAAAATTCTTCAGGTTCAAGGGTTTGCTTGAAGAACTGGCCGAATGCATTGTCCGGCACGACCAGGCAGTGGGAGAGGCGCAGCTGCAGCTGCTTGAGATCGTCCTGAATGAGAGGAACCCATTCAGCCGCACTGAAGCCGGGCGAGGCTTGAGGCGAAACATCGGTCAACGTGAGCGGGATGATGCTGGAAGCCGTGTACACAGTATTGTCGACGTACTCCATGGCAATGTTGTCGAACGCGGCCAAGTCACTGGGATAATCGCGGTAGAATGTGCCAGTCTCGCATTTGGTTACCTGCACCAGCAGCGCCTCGAGGTTGCAGTGCCTAGTCAGATTGAGGAGTGCGTTGACGTGAGCACGATCCTGGTCCTTGAGCGATGATAGAGTCAGTGCAGATTTCGCACACTTGTGCTGCAGCACAAACAGCAGCGGACTGCCGAGCTCGGAACCCGGGGTCTTGACGGGGTCACTCCACTGCTTGATCGCATCTGAGAGACCCTCATCCAGGTACAGAGCATCCGCTGAATTGACTGCGTTCGGCGGAATGTGCAGGCCGATTTCATCACGGATATTGTACACCAGACACAGCAGGTGGCCTGACTCTATTGGCTTGATTTCGTGTGAGCAATCTGCATAGAACGCCACACATGCAGCACATGGCTCTGCATGGTCATCGTTCTGTAATGCCTTCCTCTCGTTCGCTGCACCACCATCTTCATTCGCAGACGCGGACGGAGAACTCGCAGGACAGGAGAAATCGAACTCCGTGGCTTGACGATCGTGGCGTACGATGAGTTTGCCGCCGGTGAATCTGGAGGGCAGCTGCACCACCAGTGTAGCGAGGATACCGGGTTCTTTCTCGATGTTCGGATGAGGAAGCAACAAACTACCGGTCTCGTACAGCAGCAGCTTGTGCAGGGATAGGCGGAGTGGCGTTTGTGGATGCAGATTGAAGGCGCTGCAGATCCTGCCAACCACTGTAGTGTTCAGATACTGCTCGAACGAGGCGTTAGTGACGCGAATGCGATCTGGCGATAGCTGCCACACGTGGCGCGTAGATGTGTGCATGGCGGTCTGGTTCAATTGACCGAGCGGCGCCAGCGCACACTGCTGCTTCAACGCCTCAGCTTGAGCGTCACACAGCGGCAATTGCAAAGGACCCAGGCCATTAACGATCACGTTGGCTGGTGGTGCATCCTGCATGGGGTCCCCCACCGCGAATGTTCCTTCGGCCGAAGCGCGACCTGTCCAGAGAGTGTTGTCCGCCAGATGGCTCATCTTGGATGAGATCACTGTCAGATGAGGAGCGGAGAGGTCCATTCTGTTGGAGATGATGCGACAGAGCGCTCTGGATGTGATAGAGGTGGATGTAAACAAGGAATTCAGATCAGCAGCAACGTCTGCGCAACGATAAACGCTCCACACTACCAGAATGCTCCAGATTTGCTTTTCCCGCCCTTGAAGGTGATCTCGCGAGGTTCCGCCACTCCAAGACATAGGTCTACGACTCTGAGGACGACTGGAACATGCTGCCAGCACCAGCGCTCGATGCACAGAGTGCCATCTCCCCGGAAGCGTGTTACACTAGTGACTGGTACGAGCAGTGGGGCGGTCTGGTGGCTGCAGCATCGGCACTGGAGGACTTTGCTGAAGCTCGCTCGGTGAACGCCCCGCTGAAGGCACTACTGAACAAGCTGAGCCGACTAGATCTCGCAATCAGCGGCATCCACAAACTGCAGGCGTCAGGTGGTCATGAACCATTGCAGCACGCCATTGTGAGGGCTGTTGCTGCTTGCGATATCAGCGTGGAGCAGTTGAACCATGCACACTCGCCGCTGCTGGATGGTCTGTGGAAGCTGTCGACGGGTCGTGATCCTGATGGAGTGACTGCCTGCCGATTGTGCCTGCCTGCAGTGTCAAGTGGTGCATGGATCTTCAGACTGCTATGCCCCAAGCAGTATGTATCGACCGTGAAGTACCTGTCAGACCATCAACTGTTACCTGTGTCGTGTCTGCGAGAAGCATTCATGGTCGCCTTCGCATCGAACTCGGCCGATCTGGCCACACTTCTGCTGCAGCGCATGCGTTCAGCACTGGATTCCAATGAAGTACCGCCCGAGTCGCTGGATATTCTGATTGTTCAAGCGATGAGCTCGGCCTGCGAACGCGGGCACGTGACGATGCTTGCATTGCTGGTCGAGCAACACGTTCCTCTGCCATCAGACGGTATTCAGCGGTCTTTGACGGTAGCTGCTGCCAACGGGCATCTCGCTGTATTGCAGTTTCTGATCACGCGTGTCATCCCTATGCCTGTGACTTCATCGCCGTACACACCGCAGATTCGTGAAGCCATGTCGCTCGCCATCCGGAACGGTCACAGCGCCGTTGTAAGCTGGCTGTTCGACTTGGCTGGTCAGATGTTCGAGCACAGTGACATGATCGACGATGCAATACTGTCCTTGCGACCTCGCATGTTTGATCTGGTGTGCATGCTGGTGCCTGTCGCCCCGTCGGGATATCTGCAAGAGCAGGCACTGACTCGGGCCCTCCAGCGGGCAGACCAATCCTTTGCTCTGCACGTGCTGAGCCGATATGAGCAGAAGACTTTGGAGTCTCTTCAATCGACCGGTGGGCACGAAGCGAAGAATGGTTTGCATCAGCCTGGAGGCCTTGCGATGCCCGAGTGGACATGTCGGGCTGCGTGTCAGCGACCGAATATTGTCACTCTACAGCGACTATTGCAGTACGATGTCATTACGCTGCATGGACAATGGCATGAGGCACTGATTCAAGCGGTGTTGGGCAAGCAGTACGACTGTGTTGAATTCCTGCTGGCCCATGGTGCCAACCCGCGTGTGCAGCACGACACCCCTCTTTGTGTGGCTGCAGCCGGTAATGATGCTCGCATGGTGTCCCTTCTCTTGACCGCCATGGAGAGCTCAATACACGACCGAAGTGGCGTTGATGCGTACAGGGCCGTGTTCGCGAAACCTGGTGGTTGCCTGCGTTTGGTGAAACTGTTGCTGACAGGACTGAGGCCCGGGGAGAGTGTTGCTGATCTGGACATGTGTGAACATGCCGTACAGGCCATGCTGTTATCGCAGCATTTGGAGGCGCTTGAATGGGTTTGTGAGCACATCTCTCAGCTATTATTGGCCTTTGTGTATCGTTTGCGGCGGCACATCTCGGGTGAGGGTGTGTGGCGTATTCTGCTGCGGCACCCTGACATGCCTTTCTTCAGCCGACCTGATGTGGTGTTTGCGCGCGTATTTGAGCTTGGGGATGCACCGGTACTGGAGCTAGCATTGCGCACATTCAAGGCGCCCACGGTTGCAGACTTCATGCCTCAAGGCTTGGTCAGCTTTGCGATGAGCGGAAATGATGCATGTCTCACGATCCTGCTCGAGTATGAGCGGGGCTTGCACGTTCAGCTGCTGTGTGCTGCCTGGGGCACAGCAATCTATGCCGCGGCGTGTTGCGGTCACCACAGCACGTGTACCCTGTTGCTGAATGCTATGATCAGTGTAGGATATACTGGCCACACTGCACTGATGAAGCAGGTGCTGCCCGATTTGAGACTCAGCTTAGAACAGCGGGACCTGGTGTGGATGGCCGCACTGATTCGAGAACACGGGCTGCTATCACGAGCTCAGCAGGACCACACCATGCTAATGCATGCAGCCCAGTCCGGTCATCTGCCGATGGTGACGCTGCTGATCTCCAGGGGTGCTGATGTGCAGGTTAGCAATGACACACCACTGCGCTCGGCAGCTGAGCGTGGACATACAGCGGTGATCAGGCTGCTGTTGGACAGCGGGGCTGATGCTGCAACGCTGGAATCAAGCATCATGGGGTACAGCCCTGAAGTACAGCGCCTGCTAGGATTCTGACTGCACTTCGCTGCATGGCTGCAACGAATGTTGTACGGGCCCTCGATACCATGCTTTGTGGTGGTGATCAATAACGTTTATTCAACGCGGCTTCGGTGAGAATCACGAAAAACTACTGAATAATAACGATTGTTTGAAAGACAAGCTGGACTGACTGATGAAAAACAATGACTATAAGTATTGAAACGCTATGTGGAAGGCCGCGTGTTGAAGAGCCGGCCGGCCCACTGGACGAGGTGCTCAAAGCGTACATGTGCTGAGCTCATCACGATACTCACATGTGCAGGTCATTGCTTCATATGTGCCGGGTAGAGTATCAGTGTGCACTTGTCGATGTGCCAGTCGCTCGCCCTCTGCTTTCATGCAACTGCACCGCAAATTGCAAGGATAGCAACCGTCATTAGCTGTAGATGTGCTCAGCATCAATATCCGCAGAACATGCAAGACCTCACATACCGCGCTCCACGGTGCTGCCGTCAGTGGTGGCGGTGATCGACGGCAACGCATTGCCGCCCACGTCAACAGCAGCCACCACGAATCGTATAGGGCCTGGTGTGCTCAGATCCGAGGCGGGTATCTTGGCTTCATAGGTCCGCTCGCCAGTCGCTGCCAACGGATGAACGACCGTTTGAGAAGACGCAGTTGTTGTGAAGAACGTGACCGTGTTGGCCACACCGTTGTCCAGCAGCCGAGTGTAAGTGTCCACGATGAGTCGGATTTCATCGGTCGATGCAGCCTCTAGGGGATTAGTGCCAGTGGACACGATACGAACTCCCGAGGTGCCTCGCACTGTAAGCGCCATCATGAGAACAGATTCAGCTGCTCATCAATGATGCAGGCCGGTGATAAAGTAGACACTCACCAACATCGACATCCATGGTGCCTGTGACAGACTCGAAGCTAAAAGACCCGCCTACTTCGACAGCCTGTAGCCGGTAAAGGACCGGTCCGTCGTACAGCACGTTGTCCGCGGACACCACGAAGCTGGATTGATAGACCAGGCCCGGCAGCTCCCACAGCCTGGCCTTGAGCTCGAGGATTGGTCGTTGGTCCTCAACTGAGTAAAAGGTCAACTTCGTGCTGGATGCTTGATTCAGCACGTTGAGGGGAGTGTTTGACTTGAATTGAAACGTGATTCGATCGTTGGTGGTTGCACTTGGTAGTCCACTCGAGGAACTGGTGACGATCTCCGATATGACAATTGCTTCTTGAGGACGAACTGAGATATAGCAAGGATACAAAACTAGCTTTAGAAAGAGCCAACATATCACGGTACAGTAATGCAGTGGCACCGTAGTTACCTGGAACCAGCGACACGGAATGAATTGTGTCCGAAGGGTTACCAGCCAGATCGAAGCACGTCAATAGGGGGGTCAAATCTCCTGACACTGCAGGATTTGTCTGAGAGATCGTGATTGTGACTGTCCACGTTATGCCTCCATCCAGTGTTCTGAAGTCATTGTTCAGCTGAATTTGAGGAGCAATGACCAGAGATGGGGTGATGACAGGCTCCGAGAACACACACTCCACAGTGACTGTGTCACCGTTGTTGAGTGAATTGGAGCCAAACGCCCCGCCAGCGTTTGTGAATAAACTATATATCAAGGTAGGCGGTGTGTTGTCTGGATGGCGAATAGCGAGTCAGCAATCAGCCAATCGATCACTCTGAAATATCAAACATCACATGTACCGATAGTGACAGAGCTCCCGTCCATCACAGTGGTGACAGCTGGACCATGGTTGCCGGCCAGATCCGACACGCGGAAC
>ENA-ORBV01016789-ORBV01016789.1-microbial-mat-metagenome-genome-assembly--contig:-NODE-16789-length-10570-cov-11.431335_pt1 | contig 10570 bp, 8 predicted proteins | sample MGYA00237777_ERZ505514 | MGnify/ENA primary metagenome ERZ505514 (study PRJEB26160, sample SAMN06269048) | microbial mat metagenome | isolation source: Oligotrophic lake microbial mat | place...
ACGCAGTCGATGGCGATGACCCGGCCGGCGCCGAGCATCCAGGCGCTCTTGATGGCGAACTGCGCGACGGGCCCGCAGCCCCAGATGGCGACGGTCTCGCCCGGTTCGATGTCGCAGTTCTCCGCCGCCATGTAGCCGGTCGGGAAGATGTCCGACAGAAACACCACCTGCTCGTCGGGCAGCCCGTCGGGGACCTTGATGGGCCCGTTGTCAGCAAAGGGCACGCGCAGATACTGGGCCTGCCCGCCGGCGTAGCCGCCGAGCATGTGGGTGTACCCGAACAAGCCCGAGGGACTATGGCCCATTTGCTTGCGGGCCATGTCGGCGTTGCGGTTGGAGTTGTCGCACAAGCTAAAAAGCGTCTTCTCGCAGAAGAAACACGAGCCGCAGGCCATGGTGAACGGCACAACGACGCGGTCGCCTTTCTTGAGGTTCTTCACGCCCCGCCCGACCTCCTCGACAATGCCCATCGGCTCGTGCCCGATGATGTCGCCAGCCTCCATCGCCGGTGCAGCCCCAGCCATCAGGTGTAGGTCCGACCCGCAGATGCCGCTGGCGGTGACGCGGATGATGATGTCGCGGTCGTCTTCAATCTTGGAGTCGGGAACATTGTCAACACGTATGTCATTTCGGCCGTGCCAGGTAACTGCTTTCATGGATAAACCTTTCAGAGGGTGAGTGGGTGTGCTGCTCACCTTGACCGTAGGGTGTGGGAGGCTGGAGATGGGGATAAATGAATAAAAACGGATCAGTACATATGCAACGCTGGAAATGTCCGAGAATTTTGAAGCTATCTTTGTACTGACTATGTACTGCCTATGTACTGACTATGTACTGATCCCCGTTTCCGCCTCCCATCCCGTTTTCGTTTTCCGCAGCCCAGGTTTGTCTACCCAAGCATTTTTCATTTGTGTCCACCGTCGTAATTCATTGTCAATAATTAGGTTAAGTCATGTCTAGTGGAAAACACCTAGACGTCTACCAAGAACCACTTAGTTTAGATGAATAAAACCAACTCTGAACGGGCTTTAGGGTAGAAAAAGCAACGAAAACCGCAACCAGATCAGTAGTGCCCATGGCCAAGACCCCGGAAGAAAAGAAAGGGACGATTCGGCCATAGTATAGCAGGTAGTGAACTAAGATTCAAGTGTTTTTTGGTTGATAGACACGGCGCACGAGAATCGAAAGCACTTATCCGCTATCCCAATTCTTTATTTGGACCTGTCCCGTTTCCCGTTCCCTGGTCGAGTGTGACTGTCGATCGCGCGGCGAATGCAAATGAAACATTTCATGTCCCCCGTGCAAAGCGTCTTACTCGGCTTCGAGCCTCGTAAGACGACCGGGTTTGCAAAACCCGGCTCTGAAAAGGCAGTGAAGGTAAGTGCTATTTCACACTGTGCCTTTGCCTTATCCGAGCCGGACTTTGTAAGTCCGGTCAGTCACACGAGGCCCGTCCTCGGGTCGAGTGTGGCTGTCGATCGCGCGGCAGACGCAAATGAAACATTTCACGTCCCCCGCGCAAAGCGTCTTACTCGGCTTCGAGCCTCGCAAGAACCGAAAAACGGGACAGGTCCAAATAAAGCTATTTAACTCCATCAATTCCCACATCCTTCCTCGGTCTCCTGCGCTCGCGCGGGGTTGCGGGCAGGCCTAGTTGCTTGGGGATCTGGCGGGTCCAGCCGCGCACTGCGAGCCTTGTTCATGTACGCACTGTCAGCGTACACCGCCACCATCTCGCCTTCGATTCATGGATCCAATGGTGCCGTCGTTGGCGTACATCACTGGTGCCAGATTGAGCATTTTGCCTACGGTCTGATTCCCGAAGGTGGGCTAGTCTTTATTGGTGGGCTTTGTGTTCATCTGCTTTTTGAAAGGATGTGCCATGAGAATCATTCAAATATTGACCGTCAGCTTGATGGGACTGCTGCTTGCATTCACCGCGATGATTGCATCGCCAAACAACGTCAACGCCAATGTCGGTGTATTGGCTATTGATGAGGAAGGGCCGCGCAAGCTGGCCACGGTCGAGGGTGTGATCAAAGCGGTGGATCCGGCCAACAACACGTTTATCCTCGCCACGAAAGCGGGTAATGTGGAAGGCGAAGCGAAAGTCACGGTGACGCTGAAAACGGAATATTGGCTCGACAACAAACCCGCCACCATGGACAAGGCGATGATCGTCGGCAACAGTGCCACCGTGACACACCTGGGCGGCATGGCTGTCAAGGTTCAAGTGGTCTCGAAGCCGCTATGACCTGAACGTTGAATCTAAGTGATGTGTCTGCTTTTGCTTTGCCACACTGTCCTTGCGATTGATTGAGGAGTTCACGATGACGCCGACAACATTTGCATCTTTACGCGGAAACAAAGCGGCCGACGCCGCTACGAGTGATCCGTTCATCGGCGAACAGGAAACGACCGACTCCGTCATCGAAGCGATGGGGACACCCGACAGTGAGATGGTGCTTGAGGTACCTGCTGTCGGGCCGGCGGTGAAATCAAGAATGGTGGCGGGGATTCTGGGGGTGTTTCTTGGCGGGGTTGGCCTGCATCGATTCTATCTGGGCTACAACCGAGTCGGCATGTGGCAGGTCGTGTTGACGCTGGGCAGTTTTATTGTCGCAGCGTCAGTGGCGGCAGCGACAGGTGCCACCTTGATGGGTGCCATCGGCGTTGGCATCGGGGCGGCCATGCTGGGCGTCGGGTGGGGTTTCCTCGAAGGCTTGGCGATCGCGATGGGAGGACTGACCCACGATGCGCACGGACGTCCGCTGCGTTCGTGAAAAGCAGCGAGTCCGCCGCTTCCGCCTCGATAGCACGTCAACCGCAGCGAGATGGTCGGGAGCTTGTATATGTCCATGGCACCATGGCTTCGCCTGATCCTGATCGATCTCGCAATTTTTTTTCTATTCAAATGGCTCACACTTCGCCGAGCTGTTCGTGCCAGTGACAAGCATATTCCGCTAAGCCGCAAGCTCGGCTATGTGTTCTGCTGGGTGGGCATGGATGCGCGTGCATTTCTTTCACCGGTTCGACATGAACATCTACCACAGGCCAAGTTCTGGTTTTATGCCTGGCTCAAGATTGCGATGGGTTGTCTGCTCGTGGGCGTGGTGCTGCGGCACGTGCCCGTAGGCATGTGGGTCATTCGCGATTGGACAGCTTTGGTGGGTCTGGGGCTGATCGTGCCGTTCGGCGTTTTCCATCTGATAGCCCTGCTGTGGCAGAGAGCGGGTGTGCATGCGAGGCCGATCATGGATCGGCCGTTCTGGTCGGTGTCGCTCACGGAGTTCTGGGGCAAGCGGTGGAACCTGGCGGTGCATGATTTAATGAATGCGTTTGCCTTCCGACCACTGCTTCGGCGCTGGGGCATGCGCGGCAGTTTCATTGCCACGTTCATCATCTCCGGTTTGTTTCACGAACTGGTGCTCTCGCTGCCTGCGTGGGGTGGTTTTGGACTTCCTACTTTCTTCTTCGCGTTGCAACTCGCAGGTGTCGCGCTGGAGCGATCCAAAGGCGGTCGGCGGCTGGGGCTTGGCCGGGGCTGGCGCGGAAGAGTTTATGTGTGGCTACTCACCATAACGCCAGCGTATGCGGTGTTTCATCCCGCAGTGCTTCATAAGGTGATGTACCCTTGGCTTCAAAGCCTGGGGTTACTGGGATGACATCTTCACAGGAGAAGTGGCGATGAGCCGTACAGAATCGCCATCGAAGCGCCAGGCGCATCAGCGGGTAAAAAGGCACCGGCCGCGATCATGTTGCTCGTGTCGGGGTACGACTCGCAACGGAAGGCGACCGGTGTGTCGGGGCAAATGTAATTCGAAGCTCATCACACGAGCCTCGAGGTATCGGGCCTATGCGTGGATGGCCAGGATGTTGACGTCTTCATCCATCAGTCATCAATAAATCGGGTCAGCGCAGTGTTTCAACCTTATTGAGGCACTGCATTGAGGCACTGCGTTGCCCGTTAGTTTTAAAGCCGCCTCGGTCGCCGCCGCAAGCCGTGAGTCCTCCCACAGGCATGTGAACGACAACCGAGGGGCGGTCTGTGCGTCAGCCGTGTAAGCCCGCAGATCGCGCGAATCAGGTAGCTTTCGCCTTGGCGGCTTCCACTTTTTTCTTGTCGTGTTCGTCGCAGGAGATCCCGCACTGGTTACTGAAGTCAGCGACTTCGCGTTCGGCGACTTCCTTGGTGCGGCTGTAGGCTTGTTGCAGCTTTCCGACGAGTTGATCCTTGCTTCCTTCGATCTGCATCAGGTCATCGTCAGTCAATTTGCCCCATTGCTTTTTGACTTTGCCTTTGAGTTCGTTCCAGTTTCCTTTGAGCGTGATCTTGTTCATGATGGCACTCCTTTGTTGAACTGGCAGATGTTGTTTCACCTGTCCACTGGATCATAGAGCGAGCGCGCATCACGCCGTATCAGGGGTGTACGTCATGATTGGTATGGAAGCGGAGCGCGTAGGCATAAGCAAAAGCCTGATGAGCAGAAGGCATCAGTGCGAAGCTGCCTTCAGGAATCCAAAAATTACTCGAAGCAAAAGCGCATTCAATGACCTGGCTCTCGATTGAAACGGAGCAAAGCCTGATCCACCATATGAGCATGGGATAAGGCCTATGCCTACACCCGCGTGCGTTGAGTGCCGATTCCCACCCGCTTCCTGCGTTTCATAGTCTCTCTTAGCAAGACAGGATCAAGACCAAACAGGATCAAGATCAAACATGATCAAGACCAAAACAGGATCAGAAACAAAAATGACCGCGAGATCAACCGGAATACCCAGAGCCGCGACTTGCTCTGGCCCAATTCGAAATGATCGATTGGTGACCAGGCGGCGGACCGTTGCCTAATGCAACCGATTTCGAGTTCTTGGCACCTGAAGTGGCTAGCAGGGCGGCTCCAGTAAGCGAACACTTGCTCGACCGCACCCAAACCCTCGACCCCGCCTCGAACGGATCCCGCAGTTGGAGTTCATCGGCCTGACGGCTGATGGGCCCTTTCACCCCCGTCGGGGGCGAATCAAGTGAAGCCGATTGAACCTGCTCGTGGCGGCGACAATCGGCCTCCGAATTGGAAAGATGATGACCATGAAGACCCTTTTGCTCAGCACTGTGATGACGCTCATGATGATGACCGGATGCGGCGACAACTCCAAGCCCGGCGGCCCAGGTGTGAACAAGCCAAGCACTGAAAAGCCGATGGTCGGACAGACCGACAACACCTTCAAACTGGATGTGCCCAACAGCACAGGCCTCAACCAAGGTGAGGTCAAGACCCTGTCGATCACCATCAGCCGCGGCGAGAATTTCGATGGCAACGTCGAGATCAAATTCATGAACGTGCCGCAAGGCGTTGTATTCGCGCCGTCTTCGCCGAAGCTAATGCGCAGCGAGAAGGAAGTGAAGTTCACCGTGACTGCCGCCGCCAATGCCACCTTGGGTGAGTTCGTTGTGCAAGTGCAAGGCACCCCCGAGAAGGGCGCCATGTCATCCAATGACATGACCCTGAGCATCAGCAAACCATAACATGGGAACGGAAAACGGGACAGGTCTGGAACCGAAAAACGGGACAGGTCCAATATACGGAAGCGATTAATTGGACCTGTCCCGAATGCCATTCACTTAACCCATAACTTCGCGCCAGCAATATAGGTGCATGCGCTTGCGCTATCCGCAGCCTCCTGAGATCATGGTGTTGTTCAACGACACCTAACCACAGGAGGCCACGGATGGTGCCCGTCTCTTTCGCGATCGATTGGCTGCGACACGACAACCTTTCACATCTTCCCTTCAAATCCGCCTCTCCAACAACTCGCGCCGCTCGCCCCGCGTCGCCGTCGGCTACTGATCTTCAACCCGCACAGACCCGGCCGCAGACAACTGCGAGTGCTCCGAAGACGAATGAAGGAATACAAGCTATTGAACCGCTCTCGACGGGATGAGGAGCAGAAATGGGCAGAAAAACAAGGGGAAAATGGTTAAGTGAATGGCATTTGGACCTGTCCCGTTTTCTTTTCCTTTATTTGGACCTGTCCCGTTTTCTTTCCCCAGGCATGACGAGTTTTGCGACATGTATAGCGTCCATTCCAGCAAGTGACGCAGCTGCCAAGTTCTGAGAATTGTCATCGATAAATAGAACCTGCTTGGATTCGGGTACCCGATTCATCACTGCCTGAAATAGGCGCAAGTCCGGTTTGGCAAGACAGAGGTCTTCCGAGACGATCACCTGCTCGAATCTTTCCAACAATCCGAAACGCTTGAGCCGCCGATGCAGCCAGGTGGTCCGATGATTTGAGAGGATCCAGATGGGCAGAGTCTTGGGCAGCAGGCTGAGCCTCGAGCCGACGGGCCCCAGAGCGTAGCAGGTCTCCAACAGAGACTGCCAGCATTCAGGATCGCCTTGTCCTCCGGTGAGCCGATGCCATATCTCGTCATCACTGATTCCGCCGGTCCATGCCGGCATCCGTAGTTCGTGGTGCCAGCGGCGCAGAACATCATCGCCGCGCTGGCCGGTCATCGCGGCAAGACGTTTCAGGAACGACGGCAGCGGGTTGTTGAACACCACGCCATGCGCATCGAGGATGAGAATATCAACCGACGATCCAATCATGGTGCGCTTCTTATCAATGGATCGGGCACTTCGACGCGGGCAACGACTTCATCGACGATTCGCTGAGTCAGATCGTGAGATTGAGCGATATCGTAGACGGGCACATCGTCCGCCTTCGCCTGCTCGATCAGCAGTTCCTGAAGTTCGCGGATGCGTTCCAAATGGCGCAGGTGTCTTTGCCCGTCTCGCGTCGGTTCGTGGTGGGTGCGTCGGATCAGATGAGCGCGGTGGGTTTCGATGCTGCGAAGGATGACGGTCATCTCCACCACGATTGGCGCATCGGGGTGATCGGCCAGCGCCTGCCGCAGGAATCCGGGCATCAGGTGCACGCCTTCGATGATCGCGCTGGTATGCTCGCTGGCTAGGCGCACAGCGACAGGCAGAGAGGCGGCGCTGACGGCACGCGACTGCCGGTGAAACGCTCCCAAAGGGGGATCGCCCGGATGCGTTTCCGTGGTTTCATAGGTCGAAATATGCAATTCCGGGAGGACGGTCCGGGGAATAATGGATCGCAAAACCTCGCGGATCGTGTCGGTGGTCACGACGCGGGTGATGCCCAAACGGACCGCCAGTCGCGTGGCGAGTGTGGATTTGCCTACGCCCGGCGCACCGGAGAGTGCGATGATCACTGCGCGGCCAGTTCTCTTGGCTCGTCGCCAAGATCGGTATCGCTCTGCCGCAGCGAATCCGGCCAGATCCTCGATCGTGTGGATCGCAAGCGCCGCCAGTTCATCGGCGTCGATGATGCGGGCCCGCCGTGCGATGAGGCGCTGCTGAATCTCTGCCGCAACGGCATAAGCCTGTTCGGTTCGTAGACCGGTCGCAAGAACGCTGGTGGCCATCAGGCCCTTGGAGAACGGCAGTCCCGTGCCGGCGCGGTCGAGCACCTCGACAACATTCGATTCAGGGTTCGGGGCAAGATCTGCGGGCATGCGTGGATACTCCTGTAAGGAGGTCTCAAGTAACTGTGTCGAACACTCGACTACGGTTGTTCATAACCTTACGCAGATGCCATCGCGTCAACCCCGTGCGCGGCAAAGATTGCAGAACCGCAGGGCTGTTGCTGCAAGAACTGCAAGCCCTCCTCCGCGCTCTGGTACTATAATCGTCTCCCGAAGCGGGTGACGTGCATACGATCGGCCGCGTTCTTCTGAACGCTGTCGATGCCGTCCGATCAGACACCCCGACGCACGCCAAAGCAGGAGTCCAGATCATCATGGGCAAAGTCGCCACCTATTCAACGCTTCTGATCCTCGGGCTCGTCGGCTCCCAGTGGCTGCCCGGCGTTCTAGGCGCGCCCTACGCCGCCGCCGCCGACACCATCCGCGTGCTCACGATGATCGGGCTCTCGTTCATCATGATTCGCGTCGGGTATGAGTTTGACATCGACAAGTCGAACCTCCGTCAGTACGGATGGGACTATCTGGTCGCCTTCACGGCGGCAAGCTTCCCGTGGATCTTCGTGACGCTCTACTTCGTCTTCGTCCTGCTGCCGCCTGATACCTGGGGCCAGCTTCAAACCTGGAAGGAGACTCTCCTCGCCGGCCGATTCGCCGCGCCCACCTCTGCAGGCGTCCTCTTCTCCATGCTCGCCGCCGCAGGCCTCGGTGCCACATGGGTCTTCAAAAAGGCACGCATTCTCGCCATCTTCGACGATCTGGACACCGTCCTTCTCATGGTCCCGCTCAAGATGCTCATGGTCGGACTTGCCTGGCAACTGGGCGTCATCGTCGCGATGATGGCGATGATGCTCCTGCTGGCATTCGTTTTCATGCACCAACTTCGTATCCCCACCGGCTGGCGCTGGGTCATGCTCTATGCCGTCGTCATCGCCCTTGTCAGTGAACTGATCTACAAGTCATCCTTGCTCATTGATGAGTCGGTGCCCATCCACATCGAAGTCCTCCTCCCGGCCTTCATGCTCGGCTGCATGCTCGCCTATCCGCGCAAGCAAGGCACAGGGGACGAGCACGCCGACCATGCACACGCCCACGACATCGAAACGCCCGGCGAACGCCGAGTGAGCACCATCGTCGCTGCGCTCTTCATGGTCTTCGTCGGCCTGAGTATGCCCGCCGTCCTGGGCGGAGCAGAGATCCACACCCCCGGCAACGACCCCGCACTGGCGATCGCAGGCAACCCCTCCGCCGCGCAAACCGCCAAGGTCCTCGGCGAGGAACAGGGCATCGGCACCATCACCGCTGGCCAGCCCCCTTTGCCCTGGTCCGCCATCGCCTTCCACGTCCTGATCCTCACGATCATCTCCAACGTCGGCAAGATGTTCCCTGCCCTCTGCTACCGCCGTGAGGCCCACTGGCGCGAACGCCTGGCCGTCGCCATCGGTATGTTCCCACGCGGAGAAGTCGGCGCAGGCGTCCTCGTCGTCTCCCTGTCCTACGGCATCGGCGGCCCGATCGTCACCATCGCTATGCTCTCGCTTGCCCTCAACCTCCTGCTGACAGGTTTCTTCATCCTCCTCGTCAAGCGACTGATCGCGCCCGTCATCGATACAAACCGAAATCAAGGGACCGGAAAACGGGACAGGTCCGAATGCCATTCACTTAACCCATAACTCCGCGCCAGCAATGTAGTTGAATGTGCTTGCGCTATCCGCATCCTCCTGAGATCATGGTGTTCCTTAACGACACCTAACCACAGGAGGCCACGGATGGTGCCCCTCTCTTTCGCGATCGATCGGCTGCGACACGACAACCTTTCACATCTTCCCTTCAATCCGCCTCTCCAACAACTGGCACCTCAGGCCAATCGTCGTCATCGGCTGCTGATCGTCAACCCGCGCCGACCCGGTCGCAGGCAACTGCGAGTGCTCCGAAGACGAATGAAGCAATACAAGCTATTAAACCGATCCCGACGAGAAGAGGAGGCGAAATGGGCAGAAAAACAAGGGGAAAATGGTTAAGTGAATGGCATTTGGACCTGTCCCATTTTTATTTCCCTTGACTCAACCTCGGCTTCATGGTCGCCTGTTTAGGCGGCTGGGAAGCCCACTCGCGAACCGGGATTTCGCTCGGTGCAGCTACTTGGCACTTGGCACGCCCACATAAGGCGTGACGGTTCCGTCGCCCCGTTTGACTTCTTTGGTGACGCCCTTGCGTATCTCCCTTACGAGAGTCGCGAACGGGTCGCCCGTGTAACAGACTTCCGAGAAAAAGGCGAATGCGGAGGAGTCTTGGGTTAAGAACATTGGGGCCAGCTTCCCGGCTGTGGTGGTGTAACTGAACGTGCCGAAGACTTCACTTTGCCCGCCGCCCAACGTGTGCAGTAGCGTGCCGCCGCGTTCGGTTTTGTACCCGAGCACCCAGAGTTCCCCGCCGTCGTTGGTGATGTGTGTCCCTTCGTTCTCGACGTTCAGTTGCCGCGCCCACACTTTCTGGCCGGGTTTGAGCTTCACGTCACCCGTCGCCACGTCTTCCAGAAACAGCGGCCCCTTGCCCGTGTGAGTGATGTGGGTTCCGACACTCCGAATCACGACGGTGCGGTCCGTCCGGATTTCAACACCGCCGTTGATAGTGGAGAAGTGTTCGATCACCACGACCTTTTCGTCTCCATCGGCGACGATGATGTCCGGCTTGGATTTGCCGTGATAATCGATCCAGGCACCGGTGCCCAAGAGCCGCCGAACCTTGCCGCGGATGACGATGGGCTTTTCGAGCGCGTAGAAGCCGGGGAGGAAGACGGTCGTTGCCCCGGAGTCGATGGCCTTCTGGATCGCGGCGGAAGAGTCCTTCTGGCCGGTCGGGTCGGCACCGAACGTGTCGGCCACGGCCCAGGTCGTGGGGTCATCCCAGGGTACGTCCGGTGTTTCCTGAACCGGCAGCCGGAGTGATTTCGCTTGGCCCTCGAACGGACTTGTCGCGAGGTGGGAAAAATACTCGCTGATGTTCGGCCCTTCGCTGCCAATCTTGTCCGCACCCGTGATGCGGAAGGCAGCAACATAGTCC
>ENA-ORBV01016790-ORBV01016790.1-microbial-mat-metagenome-genome-assembly--contig:-NODE-16790-length-10570-cov-5.653674_pt1 | contig 10570 bp, 7 predicted proteins | sample MGYA00237777_ERZ505514 | MGnify/ENA primary metagenome ERZ505514 (study PRJEB26160, sample SAMN06269048) | microbial mat metagenome | isolation source: Oligotrophic lake microbial mat | place...
CCAGACGAGGCGGCCTTCCGGTTGCTTAAGCCGCCAAAGCCTTTTAGCCTGCATACATCGCGGCATCTCATGCGTCTTCTTGCGAGAAGTGATGAGCAGTGGCGCAAGTACCTGTTTTATTGAGACAATTTAAGAGCGGGCCCTTAGCACAACGGTTAGTGCAGCAGACTCATAATCTGTTGGTTGTTGGTTCAAATCCAACAGGGCCCACCAGAGCTTGAAGCCAGTCATTTTATGAGCAAGACAACGATCCACATCGTTCCCAAGAAACTCGGATGGGCCGTGAAGAGAGAAGGGGCGTCGAACCTTGGTTCCCTTGTTTACAGCACGCAAGGGGAAGCGTTGACTGTTGCAAAAGGTCTTGTGAAGGCAAGCCCAACAGGCCAAATCGCCGTGCATGGAAGGTTCGGTTCCATTAGGTCTACCGCTGTTCATAGGTTGCCCCAAGTGCAAACTCCACCTCATAAGAGCTCACTCGGCAAGAAGACCATTGAACGTGCCGTTTCAGCATTGATTCTCAACCGTCTTAACTAGAAATAGCCGGTGTCCAGCCGCGCCAGCAGTAAAGATGTATTTATCAACTGCCCTTTCGACAACGCATACAAGCCGCTCTTTGATGCCATCGTGTTTACCGTTTATGAACTGGGCTTCGGAGCAAGGTGCGCACTTGAGATTGATGATGCGAGCGAGGTTCGGCTCGAAAAGATAAAGCGGATCATTGCGCAATGCCCATATGGCATACACGATATTTCGTCTGTAGGTTTGGGCCTGCAGACGGGGCTACCGAGATTCAACATGCCTCTTGAACTGGGCTTGTTCTTGGGTTGTAAGTTTTATGGACCGAGGAAAGACAGAAACAAAGCCTGCCTGATTCTCGACAGCGATCTCAAGGCAAGAGCGCGTTAGACCCAGTGAGCGCACTACTGCCGGACCAGAAAAGGTTCGGAAGGCTGGCAGAATCGGGGACCGCCCATAATCGATAACTGATCGAACAAAGATTCTCCGCATGAGCAATGCGTGTGGGTCAACCAGAGAGATTGGATTGAAGCGCGGCATCAGTGCGGCATCCATAGCACGACTACTGCGAATCGCTCCCAGTGAGCAGTAACTGACTTTTGCGATTCACGATTTCTTTGAGCTGGACCCCATTCATCTGAATGAAATCAAACATCTCTGCAAGTCGCATAATGCCATCCGAAAAAGCCAAGTACCGCCGAACAATACCGCAAGCAACATCGGCGGCTTGAACTTCAATACGCTCAGCGGAGTCTACTTCGAACAACTTGCGTGGGGTAGGCTGCAGAAACCAGAGGCCGGGATTTTTGACAAGATTGATCGCCTTGTCCCTTTCACCGCCAATCCACCGAATCATCAAAGAGTCTCCCTTATCGAACGCATGTGACTCAGACAAACCTTTAAGGAGCTGAAAAGGCAAGCCCACCGGCAGGGCAGACAGATCGAAGCATCCATTCTCGTCTTTTTGAAAAGCAGCAAGTGGCTCGGCAAAAACTGCTTCACTTTCAGAAATCCCACGGGCAAGATTTTCAATGGGGAAAAGCCTGCGATTGATCTCGAATGGAGTTAAGTCAATGGGTTCTGGCTCATCAAAGTCAGAGTCAAATAATACTGAGCCGCTCGACAACCGATACCATTTATGAATTCTTTGAAATCGTGCCATCGGCGAATCGTAAACCATACGAAAAGCTGCGTTCCCGCGGATTGTGTTTCGAATGGCAACACCAATACGCGGATCGAGTTCACCAGCGTCCAGCCGATCCAGATATCGCTTCAGCGGCTTAGTTGCTGTTTTAAGATAAGGCGCGGGATCCGTTATGTGAATTCGAATTCGCCGAAGGCTCTTTTGAAGTTGGTATCGATCCCAAGTACCGGCCTGCAGAAATATGGGCACGAGTTCGCATGCTTTCAACTCGCGTCGATCCTTTGCAGGAAATCTAGAGATCAATTCGTAAAACCAATCAAGCGTGCTTTCCCTAGGAACCTGCGCATGAATGGACATTTTCTCCCCAGGCAGGCGATTTCGATTGAAAGAGGTTCCGTCAGTGAACGATGAGATGAGGCGAAGATCATTTTCGAGAATCATTGGTGCGGTTTGATCAGCGATCCCTTGATTTTATCTTGGGGAGTTCGTTGGGATGCGAACGAAAAGCGGAGGATTCTAACGATCACAAAAGAGTCCTACTATTCGCATTAAGCCATGTATTATGAATGCTTTAGGAAACTTACAGTAATCAGGAGCACTCAAGCGTTTTCTCCTCGTAATCTATTGGTTGTTGGTTCAAATACAACAGGGCCCACTATTTGGGTTCAAATGCACGAGACTTCCCCATGAGCTTGAGCGGAGCCTCAACCTGAATTAAATTGGGCTCACCCCCTTTATCGGAGTTCTGCGAATACACGGCCAGTACTTGCCTTTTAGCCTCAGGTTGCAACGTTTAATTCAAGATTTATTCATTTATTGCCAGAATAGGATTCGTGCACATCCCCTCTCTAGCTGTGTATGCTGGAGGTATACAAAAGGAGACCTGTCTGGACCCACTCACGGGATGTACTGGCTTCGATTGGGATGACGAAAACATTGCGAAAAACTGGGTCCTTCATCGAGTTTCTACTGCAGAAGCAGAAGATGTGTTCTTCCGGGATCCACTACTTGTCTACCCTGACAAGCAGCATTCCCAAAGAGAAAAACGCTACTTTGCACTTGGCACAACACGCGCGAGACGCCATCTCTTTGTGGCTTTCACCATTCGCCGAACCTTGATTCGAGTCATCTCTGTCAGGGAAATGACAAGAAAGGAAAAGGTCCATTATGAACAAAACGAAAACGCAGATTCCCAAGTTTAAGAACGAAGACGAAGAACGGCTCTTCTGGGCCAGTGCAGACTCTACCAACTACGTGGATTGGTCTATGGCAAAGCGCATCAAGCTAACCAATCTCAGGCCTACACTCAAAACGATCTCGCTTCGGCTTCCGGCGGCCATGATTGAAGACTTGAAGGTTCTTGCGAATCAGCAGGACGTCCCTTACCAGTCATTGCTGAAAGTGTATTTGACCGAGAGGATAGCTAAAGAGCGCGTTGCGTCAAAAATCTGACTCAAATTAGTCCCGCACGCGAATGTTCCGGTAACAACCCTTGCCACCGTGATGCGTCAGCACCAGCGGATAGGCCTTCTCCGGCTGCTGCTTCAATTCATCCAGATGATGGGGTTTCGGAATGTCGGCCCGCTTCTCCGCCGCCATCGACTCTCGCAGTTTGGCTGATTCAAGATCTACTTCGAGCACCTTCACCCCATCCAGCCAATGCTCAACTCGCTTACCCTTAACAACGATCTTTGCTTTATGCCATTGCTCGACAGGCAATGCCGGCAGCTTGCCGGGTTCAGCAAACAAATAGAGTGCTCCCGTGCCGCGAGTTCGCGAAACTTTGGCATCGGGCACCCGCTCATCGTCAATCAACTGCAACTCAAACCCAAGAGCTTTCGGCACATCCGGATCCAGCTTGCCAGTATCTGGATTCGCACGCGTGCCAAAGACCAGATACTTCACGCCACTATTGGTTCCCTTCTCAATCCACCAATCGAATTCAAGCTCAAAGTTGCGAAACTTCTTCACCGTCGACAGATCCGCACGTGGCCCCGATGCAATGGAACATAAAGCATCGTTCTCGATCCTCCATGCGGCGGCCGGGAAAGTCTCGCGCATCAAGGTCTGCCAACCGGCAGTCGTACGGCCATCAAAAAGCGTCTGCCCTTGAAGACAGAGCATCGGGAAGAAGACAAGCAAAGCGTAGCGGAACATGCGACATGAAGAATATCAGCATGCGCCGCCAACCAACAATGATTTGTGATGGAATTGAGGTGTTATGCAACAGAATCCGCGCAGCCAGGAAGTTTATGACGTTGTCGTTGTGGGGTCGGGGGCCGGTGGGGGAACTGCCGTTCATGTTCTGACGGCAAAAGGGCTTAAGGTCGCACTGCTTGAGGCCGGGCCGATGCTGAACCCCTACACGGAATTCCTCGAGCATAAGATGCCCTACGAGTATGACCATCGCGGCGCAGAAGAAGGCGGCAAAGCTTACTTTGGCAAGGGTAAACCCTTCGGATTTTTCTCCACCACCAGCGGCGGCTGGCAGCTCGATGGCGAACCCTACACCGTTGGCGAAGGCAGCCAGTTTCAATGGTTCCGCTCGCGGATCATTGGTGGTCGCACGAATCACTATGGCCGCATGTCATTCCGCTTCGCTGAATATGACTTCCGCCCCTATGACAAAGATGGCTTGGGTACGAATTGGCCTATCTCCTACCAGGACATCTCACCTTATTACGACAAAGCCGAAGAGTTCATTGGCGTCTGCGGTTCGATTGAAAACGTCCCTTCCTGCCCGGACGGCAAGTTCCATCCCGCACCTGCCCCTCGTGTCCACGAAGTGCTGGTCAAGAAGGCTTGCGACAAGCTGAACATCACCTGTATCCCGAATCGCCGCGCGGTCATCCACAAGCCGACCAACGGTCGCGCCCCTTGCCACTATTGCGGCCAGTGCGGACGCGGTTGCCAGACGGCTTCCGCTTACAGCTCCTCGCAAGTTCAGGTTTTCCCGGCGATGAAGACCGGCCGCCTGCAGGTCTTCGATATGGCCATGGCTCGCGAAGTACTGACCGACAATAACGGCAAGGCCACCGGTGTTCTCTATATCGACAAACGCACGCGCACTGAAAAGACGATCCGTGCCAAGGCTGTAGTGCTTGCCGCCAGCGCTTGTGAATCTACACGTATCCTTCTGAACTCGAAGACGAAAGAGTTCCCGAACGGTCTCGCCAATGGCTCTGGCCTGCTGGGCCGCTACCTGATGGATACGGTTGGCTTCGGGCTCTCCGGCTACGTGCCTGCGCTCGAAGGCATGCCGCAGTACAACACCGATGGCAACGGCGGGGCGCATCTCTTTATGCCGTGGTGGCTTTGGGACAAGCACCAGAAGCTGGACTTCCCGCGTGGCTATCACATCGAAATTGGCGGCGGCTATAGCGTCCCTGGCATTGGCTCCTACCATGGCGCAGCCGCCCGGCTCGGCTACGGGGCTGACATGAAGACGAAGATACGCGAAGGTTATGGTGCCAGCATCGGATTCGCCGGCCGTGGCGAAATGATTCCCAACATCCACTCCTACTGTGAGCTCGACCCGAACGTGGTCGACAAGTGGGGCATCCCCGTTCTGCGCTTCCACTTTAAGTGGACAGATTACGAATGGAAGCAGGCCCGCCATATGGAGAAGACCTTTAACGAGATCATTACGGCGATGGGTGGCCGAGTATCTGGCTTGAGCGCGGCGCAGCGTGAATCGAACGGTATCTCCGTGCCCGGCTCGATCATCCACGAAGTGGGTGGTGCGCGTATGGGCACTTCGATGAAGAATTCCGTGCTGAACGGTTATTGCCAGGCACACGAAATGCGAAACCTGTTTGTGATGGATGGTGGCAGCTTCGTCTCTAACCCGGACAAGAACCCGACGTTGACAATCAATGCGCTCGCCTGGCGAGCTTGCGACTACCTGGCAGAGGAGATGAAAAAAGGAAATGTCTAATTTCGTAGCCCTCGAATCGATGGACCGCCGCGCCTTGCTGCGTGGCATCGCGCTGGCGATCACAGCCTCGGGCACACTTGAGCTTGAAGCCGCGCAACATGTTCACTCTGAGACAACGGCCGAGAAGGCCAAGAACGGCACCTACAAGCTGAAGGAATTCACTGCTGCCGAGTTCAAAACTCTCGAGCGGCTGGCAGAGTTGATCGTGCCTGCCGACAAGGTCTCCGGCAGCGCCAAAGATGCCGGAGCGCCTGAGTTTATCGACACGCTGTCGAGCCAAAACGGTACTCTCGCTGATCTCTTTCACGGCGGTCTCGCCTGGATGGATGCCGAGATGCGCAAGCGCCACAGCTCTGGCTTTGTCGCAGCGAAGCCGGAGCAACAAACCGCGATGCTCGATCTATTGGTGGAGGCCGGGCGCCTCGAAGCAGAACGCCGCAGCGAAGAGCTGGTCTATCAGAAGGCGCCCGTTTACAAGGAGTTCAGTAACTACACGGTGAAGCGGGAACATGAGTTGGCCGTCGGGGCGCGCTTCTTTGACTGGGCGCGCAAGATGACCGTCGATGCCTTTTACACCAGCGCGATCGGAATCAAGGATCTTGGCTATCTCGGCAACAAAGTGCTGTCGAAGTACGAAGTGCCAAAGGAAGCGCTCGAGTATGCGCTCAAGCGCAGCCCCTTCGCCAACGGCTAGTCGATAATCGCGCCATAGGCCATATTGACGAAGGCGTTGCGCTCTTCAGATCCGCCCTCGCGGTGGATCATGAAGATGCCAATCATGTCGCGCTTGGGATCGATGAAGCAGTAGGTGCCATAACGGCCACCGTGGCCATAGGTGCCTTCAGAGAGCGGCGTAGCGGCGGAGTCACGAGCTACTGCCCAGGCGAGGCCGTAGCCCATACCGGGCCCGTTCGTGGAAAGAGTCCCGGTGTGCACCTTGGTCATCGTCTCGAGCGAATGCCGCGACAGAATACGATGCCCATTGAGTTGGCCTCCATTGAGCAACATCTGGTAAAGCAGGTAAAGATCGCTTGCCGTTGAGTAGAGGCCGCCTTCAGGTAGGGGATATTTTGCGCCATCGCGAAACTTCATCGCGCCTTCGCCGAGTGGATCGGCGGTGTATTTCAGCGGCTTGCCGTCTTTGAGAATGTAAGCCGTGGGCATGCGATTCCATTTCTCTTTTGGTGGATAGATGTAGGTGTCTTTCATGCCGAGCGGAGTAAAGATGCGGGTCTCGAGAAATTTCTCGAAAGGTATTCCACCAAGCACTTCGACAATGCGGGCCAGTGTCGCAATACCTGCGTTACTGTACTGCCACTTCGAGCCTGGTTCGAATTCGATCGGCGTCTGGGAGTAGATCAGCACCACTTCGGCCAGCGTCTTGTGGAGCGCTCCGTGAAGCTCGCCAATCCCGGCGGGAGGGTTCAATACCATTCCTGAGGTATGGGTCATCAAGTCGCGAATGGTGATAAGCCGGGCGGGTTTCCTCAAGGTGCCGCCTTCGAGCAAACGCAGTCCGCGAAATTCAGGCAAATGCTTCTCTACCGGATCGAGGATCGACAGTTTGCCCTCTTCGGCCAGCATCATCGCGGCCATCGCGACAACCGGCTTGGTCATCGAGTGCAACTGAAAAATGGCATCAGTGCGCATGGCCTGCTTCGATTCGATATCGGTGTAGCCGGCCGCGTCGAGGGCGGCTATCTTGCCGTGGCGGGCCACCAGCGTTACCGTTCCCGCCATGGTGCCGGCATCGACAAAGGTCTTCATCCGGACGGGAATTTTTGCCAGACGGGCAGGATCGAGGCCGGTTTGGGCCAGAAGCGCGAGTCCACTACAAAGGAGAATCAGCAATCGCAACATCCCTGCATTCTATCGATTAAGGATCGAACAATTCTAGCCGCCATGCTTTACTCCATCAATACGCTTTGATATATATGCATTCCATGCAAAGCCAGTTTCGCTTACTCGCCACGTCGCTGACATTTTCATTTCTTCTTTATGGTCAAGTTGAGCGCGCTTCCATTGTCGGCTCGATCGTCGATAAATCGGGTGCAGCCATGGCACGAGTTGAGGTCACAGTAACCAACGTCGCCACTAATGCCACTACCCGCTTGGTGAGCGACGAAGCCGGCGCCTACTCCGCCGTGAATTTGATTCCAGGTTCATACACGGTGCAAGCCTCCAAATCCGGTTTCAGTAAGGTGATTTTCACGGGCTACACCTTGCAAGTGAGCCAAGCCGCTCGCCTCGATATCACGATGGAAGTCGGCGACGTGAACCAGTCGGTCGAGGTGACCGGAGCGGCGCCTCTGCTGCAAACCGAAAACGCCAGCGTTGGTCAAGTGATTTCGAAAGAAGCCGTGGAATCGCTGCCGCTGAACGGACGTAACTTTGTGCAGCTCGCGATCTTGGCACCGGGCGTCACGGGCCTGGATTACGCGCAGCCGAACACGATCAACTCCGGCCGGCGTCCCGATGAGTTGAGGCCCGGCGGTACGGCGATCGCTGCCAACGGTGCGCGCAGCACCTCGAACCAAGTCTTGATCGACGGTATCGACAATACGGAGATGATTTCGCAAACCTTTATCGTGCGCCCGGCTGTCGAAGGGATACAGGAATTCAAGGTGCTCACCAATAATGCCGGTGCCGAGTATGGCCGGGCTGCGGGCGCGGTTGTGGTGATCACATCGAAGTCGGGCTCAAACGAGTTTCACGGTTCGCTGTTCGAGTTTTTGCGCAACGAGGTCTTCGATGCCCGGAATTTTTTCGCGCGCCCCGATGCACCGAAGCCGCCCTTTAAGTTGAATCAATACGGCGCTTCCTTGGGCGGGCCCATCAAGAAGAACAAGACCTTCTTCTTTGCCGATTACGAAGGCTACCGCGAAATTTTCGGCGATACGCAAGTCCTCACCGTACCGACTGCCGCGCTGAAGACGGGCGACTTCCGGGGTGTGGTCGCCAACGGCGTTTTCGACCCGCTTACCACGGCTGCAAATCCGGCGGGCGGAGCGGCCATCCGCAATCGTTTTCCAAACGATCAAATTCCCGCCAACCGCTTTGACCCCATTGGGGCGGGCCTCGTGCAGTTGTGGCCCAATCCGCAGCGGAGTGGCCTGATCAACAACTTCGTGGCAAACCCGGTAAAGAGGTCGAGCCTGCATCGTGCCGACGGTCGCGTGGACCATCAGATCAATTCCAACAACAACCTCTTCTTCCGCTATTCGATCGACAAGAGCATCATCACCATGCCCGACACCTTCGACAAGAACATCGGGGGCAACGAAGGCAGCTTCGCGGGTGACCTGAACGCGACAGGCCGCAATCTGGTCGGTGCCTATACGCGCGTTATCTCGCCATCGACCGTCGGCGATTTCCGTTACGGATACACCCAGTTCAATTCGTCATTGCTTCCCACGCAGCTGACGAACCCGATCTGGTCACGGATTCCGGGCCGTGACCCGGCAGACCCTCTGCAACCGAGCGCGCCCATCGTCGGCACCGCCGGTTATGCCGGACTCGGCAACGCGCGTTCTACTCCATTAATCCGCAATCAAAACATGCATGAAATGATTGCCAACATCTCAACTCTGAAAGGCGCGCACAACATCAAGTACGGTGCCGATATCCGTTTGCGCACCTCGGGAGAAACTGCCTCGCCTCCCGGAGAATCGGCATTCGGCCGCTGGAACTTCGACCCGGCTTACTCACGCAACCCGGCCAGCCCGGGCGGAACCGGGGACACGATTGCAACGATGCTCCTGGGCTTCCCGGTCGCCTTGCGGCGCGATGTCTTTCTGCCGGGCACGGCGACCTTGAACACGAACGAATTAAACTTCTACATCCGGGATGAATGGCGCGTCAGCTCGAAGCTCACCTTGAACATCGGCTTGCATTATGAAGTGAACACACCTTTCATCGAAAAGAAAAATCAGTGGGTCAATTTCGATCCAGTTTCCGGGACGCAGCTTGTCGCGGGCCGCAATGGCGTCTCCGACTCAGGCAACATCAACACAGATTGGAAGGCTTTGGGGCCGCGTCTTAGCTTCGCCTACCAAATCAACAAGAAGACGGTGTTCCGGGGAGGCTACGGCCTATTTTACGAACCGCAAGGCAACTTCAACACGAGCATCCGGCAGTTTCGGCAGCCGCCCTTCGGCTTCGTCGTCAACATCCCCTTCAGCGGAAATGATATTCCCACGCGGCGGGCCAGCGACGGCTTTCCGCTCACCACGCAAGTTCCGGATTTGACCCGTGGTCCGGCTTTCTACGCCTTGCGGGGCGTAACGCCGAATTATCGTAATGGCCAGATTCAGCAATTCAATATCAGCATGCAGCGCGAACTGAACCGCGACACGGTAGTGACCTTGGGCTTTGTCGGCTCAGCAGGCGCGCTGTTGAGCTGGCAGCGCAATATCAACCAACCCGACCCCGGAGCGGGCGGCATCGATGCGCGGCGGCCCTATGCGCGCAGTTTGCCAGGCGTGACGGGTATCGCCTGGTTGGAGAGTTCCGCGAACTCGGCGTATACCTCAATGCAGTTGAACGTCGAGAAGCGCTACTCAAATGGTCTGTATCTTTTGAGCAACTGGACTTGGGCGCACGGGCTCGACAATGTCGGCGGCGATGGCGGAGCGAACGGACCGATTCCGCAAGACCCTCGCAATCGGCGGGCCGATTGGAGCAGCTCGAACGCAGACATACGTCACCGCATCAATTTCGCCGCTAGTTATCAGTTGCCGTTTGCGCAAAACTTGCAGGGCCCAGCGCGGGCGATCCTGCATGGGTGGGAAGTCGGCGGCTTAAGCGTAGTCCAAACGGGTCTGCCCTTCACAGTTACAGTACCGGGGTCACCGTCGAACACTGGTTCCGGCTCACGAGCCAATCCGGTGGACGGTGTCAGCACGAATCCCGCAAACCAGACCATCACCAGCTGTCTCTTATACACATCTGACGCTGCCGACGAATAGAGAGGT
>ENA-ORBV01016792-ORBV01016792.1-microbial-mat-metagenome-genome-assembly--contig:-NODE-16792-length-10568-cov-16.979697_pt1 | contig 10568 bp, 10 predicted proteins | sample MGYA00237777_ERZ505514 | MGnify/ENA primary metagenome ERZ505514 (study PRJEB26160, sample SAMN06269048) | microbial mat metagenome | isolation source: Oligotrophic lake microbial mat | place...
CCCCCATCGTATCCTTGATCGCTTCGATCGCGAGTTTGCTGCCGGTGCCGGCTTTGAGCTTTTGGGCACGTACCTCGGCTATGACGTTCTGCAGGGCGTAGAGCGAGAACTGATTCAGCTTCATGCCCGGGACTCGGGCACCGGACTTCACCATGCCCTCGGCGTATCGCCCGGGCGATGCCGAGCCGCGCATCACCCAGGCATGGGATGAAGCCAAGCCGTTTCACGCCGACCCCGCGCGCGTCCTCTCGGGCGAGGCCAAGCCGTACTGCATCTTCATTCCTCCGCCGAATGTGACGGCCGCGCTGCACCTCGGGCACGCGCTGAACAACACGCTGCAGGACATCCTCGCGCGTGCGCACCGGATGATGGGCTTCGAGACGCTGTGGATGCCGGGGACCGATCACGCAGGAATCGCGACGCAGGCGGTGGTCGAGAAGCGCGTCTGGAACGAAGAAAGGAAACGCCGCCACGACTTCACCCGCGAAGCCTTCATCGACAAGATCCAGGCCTTCAAAGACGAGTACGAAAAGACCATCACCGAGCAGCTCAAGGTCATGGGCTGCTCCTGCGACTGGGACCGCCAGCGCTTCACGATGGACGACCAATGTGCCGCGGCGGTCCGCGAAGCCTTTTTCCGCCTCTTCCGAGATGGCCTCATCTACCGCGGCAAGCGCCTGGTCAACTGGGACCCGGAACTCAGGACCGCCGTTGCGGATGATGAGACCGATGAGATCGAGATCGACACCGCGTTCTATTACATGCGGTACCCGTTGGTCCATTCACCGGATGAGCAGGACGAGAGTCCCACATCGGGCCAACGCGGCTCGCGCCCCCGCCGCGCGACCTGGGGCGAGCTTGCGCTCCGCGGCTACCCGGGCGCAAATCGCAACACCCCCGGCGAGCAGGCATGGGTCACGGTTGCGACCACCCGTCCTGAGACGTATCTCGGGGATGCCGCGATCGGCATGAACCCGCACGACCCGCGCCTGAAGGCTCTTGAAGGACTGTGGGTCGAACTGCCCTTTGTCGGCCGCATCCTCCCGATCGTGGCCGATGACTACGTGGTGCTGCCCAAGGCGATGGCCCGCAGCGAGGAAGAGGCGAACGACCCGAAGGCCGAGTACGCGACGGGCTTTCTGAAGGTCACCCCCGCGCACGACCAGAACGACTACGACCTGTATTTCCGCCGCAAAGAGCAGATCGACCGGAACTCGACCGGAACCGGCCTGATCAACGTGATGGCTCCCGATGCTTCCATCTCTGATAAGTTCGGGTGGACCGACGTCGGCGATGCGGGGCTGTTCCTTGGGTTGTCGCGCGAGGAAGCTCGCAAACAGATTGTTGCGAAGTTCAAGGCCGAAGGCTGGCTGGAAGGCACCAAGCCCTACAAGCAGACGGTGAAGATCTCAGATCGTTCGAAGTCGATCATCGAGCCATACCTCAGCGATCAGTGGTTCGTGAAGGTCACCGATCCGCGCATGGCGCAGACAGCGAATACGGCTCTTGTAAAAGAGCAGAGATCAGCAGAGCAGCAGCGCAGCAGAGTATCAGATGAAGGCCAGGGAGCAGGGGACGGCTCCATGAGCTTCCACCCCGCCCGCTACGCCAAGACCTTCGAGCACTGGCACGACAACATCCGCGATTGGTGCATCTCGCGCCAGCTCTGGTGGGGGCACCGGATTCCGGTGTGGTCGCGGGATGTGCATGTAGGCGAGATCGAATTCTTGCGCGAAGAACTGGGTGATTGGCTCAAGCAAACGCGTATCGTCGCCTTCGGACCAGGCGGTCACACTGACACACCGGTCGATTGCCGGGGTTTGCTGCACGTCTGCGTGCGCGATTCGGGCGACGATCAGATCACGGAATTTCTAAAAGCTCACGGCTTCCATCAGGACCCCGATGTCCTCGACACCTGGTTCTCTTCCGCCCTCTGGCCGCTGAGCACGCTCGGATGGCCCGACCCCGCGGCGTTCAACGCTGAATCCAACAAGGGCCTGCTCGAAGCGTTCAACCCGTCATCGGTTCTCTGCACCGCGCGCGAGATCATCACCCTTTGGGTCTCTCGCATGGTGATGTTCAATCGGTACCTGCTGGGCGAGGGCCCCGGGCATCAGGCATCAGGCACCGGTGCCTTGCCTAATGCCCAATGCCTAGTGCCTAATGCCTTCTTCTCACCCGGCCCTCCCCCCTTCAAGCACGTCTTTATCCACGCCGTCATCCAGGATGGCGAGGGCCGCAAGATGAGTAAGTCGCTGGGCAACGGTGTTGACCCGCGCGACATCATCTCCAGCCACGGCACCGATGCGATGCGTTTCACGCTCACGCAGATGGCGACCAACACACAGGATGTTCGCCTCCCCGTTGTCCTCGACCCAAAGACCGGGAAGAACTCCTCGACCAAGTTCGATGCGGGCCGCAACTTCTGCAACAAACTGTGGAACGCCTCGCGCTTTGCGCTCACGATCCTGCGCCGACCGCTGACCGCGCCCGCGAACGGCGCGGCGGTTGGAAGCACCGCCCCATCTCTCATCGACCGCTGGATGCTCTCCCGTCTCTACGCCGGAGTCCGCGAGGCCGAGGCCGCGCTGGCCAACTACGAGTTTGCGAACTACGCCCAGTCCCTCTACGACCTCCTGTGGCGCGACTTCTGCGACTGGTACATCGAGGGCATCAAGCCGACCGTCGATACTTCGCCGCGCCAGCGCGCGGTCCTCGCCCACGCGCTGGGAACCATCGTGCGTCTCCTGCACCCCGTCACGCCCTTCGTCACCGAGGCCATCTGGGAGCATCTGCGCACGATCGAGACTGAACCCATAGATGGTTTTGATCTGGCGCCGTCTCGCAAGGGTGGCCTTCTCTGCACCGCGGGTTGGCCGCGGCTTGCTGATTCGCTGCATGATGAGGCGGCCGAGCGCGACTTCGAGCGCCTCCGCGCCCTCATCACCGCTATCCGCGAGGTCCGCGCCCAGCACAATGTCCACGATCGTCGGAAGATCACGCTCCACGCTCCGGCGCCGATCCTGGCCGTCATCAACGGTCCCGCCGCTGCCGGGCTGGTCCCCACCCTCGCGGGCCTCGAAGCCGCCACCGCGGACAAGCCCGGTGAAGGTGCGGGCGTTCCCTTCCGCTTCGAGGGGCACGAACTGTTCATCTCAAACCTCGCCGACGCTGTCGATGCCGATGCCGAGAAGGCTCGCCTCGAGAAACTCGCCGCCGATCTCCGCAAGTCGATCGGCACCATGAAGGGCCGGCTCGACAACGCGGGGTACATCGCCAAGGCCCCGCCCAAACTCGTAGAGGAATCCAAGGCCCAACTCGCCAAGGCCGAGGCTGATCTTGCCGCAGCGCTCGCCCAGATACGGGGCCTGGCGTGATCCGCATTCCCTCCCCCCAGTCGCGCACGCATCGCCGCTTCCGACTTGCAACATCTCTTGTGAGCACGCTCATCCTGCTCGCGCCCCTCGCGTCGATGGGTTGCTCATCTGCCTCAACGAGTTCTTCCGGCGACCGCGTACCAGCATCGCGCACAAACTCCGCCGTCCGCCCGGTGCCGCCCGCTGCCTCCGCCGCCGTCGAGTCAGTTGAAGACTGGTCCTTCGACGGCGACAAGGGCCTGGTCATCCGCACGCCCCACTTCCGCGTCTTCACCACGCAAACCGATCCGATCCTCATCAATCGCCTCCCCGGTTTTCTCGAAGCCGCGATGGCTCACTACCGCACCGCCATACCCGGCGCGGCTGGCACCTCGCCCCTCCCCCTGCCCCCTATCAAACTCGACACCTTTGTTCTCCGCACACGCCCGCAGTGGGAACGCCTGACCAAGCAGTTCCTCGGCGACCGCTCCGGCCCTTACCTCCGCATCCCCCGCGGCGGGTTCGCCTACGGCGGCCGCGCACTCCTCTTCGACATCGGCACGCAGGACACCATGGCCATCCTCGCCCACGAGGGCTGGCACCAGTACATCCAGCGCGCCTTCGTCCAGCCGCTCCCCATCTGGCTCGATGAGGGCATCGCCACCTACATGGAAGGGCATCGCTGGTCTGCCCCCGATGCGGGCCGCGGCAGCCTGCCGGTCTTTCTCCCGTGGGCCAACGCCGAGAGGTTCGATGCCCTGCGCAACAGCGCCGCCCGCAACGACCTGCTCACGCTCTCGAGTCTCATGGAGTCCGTGCCCTCCAACCTCATGGCGCCCGGCGGAGATGCCGGCGATGCCCTCGCCTACTACGCGCAGGTATGGGCGCTCACGCACTTTCTGATCGAGGGCGCAAGCGGCCGCTACCGCGAGCCACTCTCCAAACTGCTGAGCGATGCCGCCGCGGGCACCGTCTCGCGCACCGTGGTTGCGGTGCTCGGCACCGAGGGTGCCCGCTCGCTCGCCACCCGGCGCGGTCCGGCCGTGTTTCTCGCCTACTTCAACCGCGACATCGCCGAGGCCGAGGGCGAGTACCGCGCGTTCATCGACCTCGTCGTCCAGCCCGGCTCGCGCGGCCCGATCGTCGAAGGACGGTCACCGCTGGGCGAAGTTAGCAAAGCAGCAAAGCAGCAGATCAGCAAATAAGACCCCATTCCGGATCGGCGTCAATCACAATCGGTGCTTGACCCTCGCTCGGTGCTGCGTTGCTCCTCGCCCTCTTTTGCTGCATTGCTGTTCTGCTGCTCTGCTGTTCTGCTGCTTTGCTGCTTTGCTGCTTTCTTCAGCCCATATAGTCGCCTCCGCAATCCAGGAGTTCCGCGATGCCCCAGGTGTTCCCCTTCCGTGCAGTCGAGTTCGCCCGCCAAACAGACTCGTCGGGCACCGGCGATGTCTCGACGCTCATCGCCCCGCCGTACGACGTTCTCGACTCAGCGAGCAAGGCCGCGCTGCTCGGCCGCAACGCGAAGAACGTCGTGGCCATCGACCTTCCTCACCTGCCCGCAAAGGAACTCGGGCCCGCCGAAACCTACGCCGCGGCAGGTGCAACCTTCCGCAACTGGCTCGCCGACGGCACGCTCATCAGGTCCGCCGCGCCGCGGATGTTTGCCTACCGCCAGACGTTCAACTCATCAGGTCGCACACTGCAGCGCAGCGGTATGGGGTGCACTGTCGAGACGCTTCCCTTCGGCGCTCGTCAGGGGGGCGGAATCCTCCCGCACGAAGAGACCTTCTCCGGCCCCAAGGAAGACCGCCTTGCCCTGATGAAGGCAACGAAGGCCCAACTCTCACCGATCTTCGGGCTCCACCCCGACGACAAGGGCCAGGCGACCGCGGTCATGGCCCGCATCTGTGCTGCGCGCGAGCCGGATGTCACGGCCGACACCGATGACGGCGTGAGGCACGAGGTGTGGGCGCTGGAGGACGCGGCGGACATCGCGGCCTATCAGCAAGCGCTCGCGGGCGAGGACATCTTCATCGCCGACGGCCACCACCGGTACAACACCGCGCTCAACTACCTTCGAGGCTTGGAAGTACACGGCGCGTTGCCCGATGGCCACCCGGCGCGCCGCTGCATGATGGTCCTGGTGAGCATGAGCGATCCCGGTCTGGCGATCTGGCCGACACACCGCGTCCTCGGCGGGATGCGCGACTATTCATGGGATGCGCTGGTGCGCGCCGCCGACGGTCACCTCAAGATGGAGTCCGTCACCGGGGGCTTGCCGGAACTCGAGCGCGCGGTACACCAACTCAGCCTGCTGGGCGATCCGCGCATCGGCCTGTTCGACTTTGCTACCGGCAACGCCGCGGTCGTGGCTCCGCGCGAGGCGGACCCGCTCGCGGCTCAGTTCCCTGACAAGTGCAAGGCCTGGCGCGAGCTCGACGTCGCGTTTGTGCAACACGTCCTTGTGGAACGCATCGCGCAGCCCTTGCTCAACGGCAAACAACCCGTCAAATGGGCTTTCCCGCACACCATCGCCGAGGTCGCGGAAATCGGCGCGGGCAACGAGAAGGGCTCGGGCGGCGGCAGGGGATTCGTCCCCCAACTCGCGGCCATCCTCCGTCCAACGCCCCTCGAATCCGTGAAGGCCGTGAGCCGCGCGGGGGAACTGATGCCGCAGAAGAGCACGTTCTTCTACCCGAAACTCGCGACCGGGCTGTTCATCAACGACCTGGCGTGATCAATGCTGTTCCTTTGACGCGTACACGCATGGTCCGCGTCGCTACCCCGAGCAGTTCTCTCTTTGTCACGCATGACCCGCCCGCGCCAAGTTACTATCCTCCTATTCGACGGCGTTGAAGTGCTCGACTTCGCGGGACCGTTCGAGGTCTTCGCCGTGACCGGCGAGATCAACTCGACCCGGCCCTTCGAGGTCGCGACGGTGTCGGAGCGGGGCGGACTCATCACCGCGCGGAACGGGCTGCGGGTCGAATCGCACCACGCCATTGCGGACGCGCCGCGCACGGATCTTCTCGTCATTCCCGGCGGTCAGGGGACGCGAGCGCTGTTGACGCACGAGCCGGTCATCGGCTATCTGCGAAAGGCCGCGCCGCAGGCCGAGATCGTGCTATCGGTCTGCACCGGCGCCCTGCTTTTGGGCAAAGCCGGGCTGCTCGATGGCCTGCACGCCACCACGCACCACCTGGCCCTTGACCTGCTCCGCGCGGCCGCGCCCCGCGCGACTGTACGCGAGAACGACCGCGTCGTCGACAACGGACGGATCGTTACGGCCGCGGGAATCTCCGCGGGGATCGACGCGTCGCTGCACTGCGTGAGCCGCCTGCTCGGCCGCCCGGTCGCGGCAAAGACCGCCGCGCACATGGAGTGCCGGTGGCGAGAGGAAGTGTTCATCGCCGAGCGCCCCTGAGAAGTGCATCACTTGCGCGAGGACCGGAGGGCGGGCGGGCTGGGCACATGCTGGTCGAGAAGGATCGGATTGCCGTCCGGGTCGAGCAGCATCAGGCTCGCGGGGCCCGAGGTTGACTCGTCGGCTTGCGATGCGAGCGTGAGGGCGCGGCTCTTGAGCACTCGTTGCAACTCGCGCACGTCATCGAAATCGGGCAAGGTGCCACCGGAACGATCCCAGCCGGGATTGAACGTCAGCGTGTTCCTGTCGAACATCCCTTGGAACAGACCGATCGTGGCGGTGTCGTTCTGCAGGATCAACCAGTTCTGTGCCGGCTCGCCGCCGACCTTGCGGAAGCCGAGTTTTTCATAGAACGCACGCGATGCGGCCAGGTCCTTGACAGCCAGACTCACGGAGAAGTTTCCGAGCCTCATGGATGCGGCTCCGGATGCTTGACCAATGGTGGGCCTAGCCCGCTGGGCAGTGGCGCAGCCACCCAGCAGACACAGAAGAATACAGCAGATGGACTTTGTCATGAAGGACTCCAGCAGTGACTCCGGGCCGTCTCTGAGTTCGGGGGATAGTCTCGCAAACTCCGGCCCGGAAGGCAAGGATACCCCCGGGCCGTGCGGGGAATGAGGGCGTTTGCGACCCCCTGACGGATGTCCCCGGGGAATCGCATTGTCCGTCTTTGTGTAAAGTATACTTGACTTGTCATCCGTGTCATGTATACTTGACACGATGTCGAATAACTACGTCACACCAAAGGACTCGCAGGAGAGCGCAATGGGCGGATCGTTCGAAGAAAAGAGCGTCTGGATTCAACTGATCGCGACCGTGCTCGCGCTGGCTGCCTATTCCGTTATCGCGGGACGCATGCTCGCTGCGGGCGTCACGGCCCTGCCCGCGTACGCGGCGCTGTTCATGGTTGCCACCGGGCTGATGGTGGTGCTGCTCGTGGCCGGGCTCGTTGTCGCGGCGCTCGCGGGGAGGAGGCGACCGGAGGGGCGCGATGAGCGCGACCGGCTGATCGGGTGGCGGGCCGAGAGCAACTCGGGCTGGTTGCTTGCTACGGGCGTGTTCGCCGCGATCACAGGGATGATCTTCTCGATCGACAACGTCTGGATCGCGCACCTGCTGCTGCTCTCGCTCTTCCTATCCGAGGTGCTCGGGTTCGTTATGCGGCTGGTCTACTACCGCCGGGGGGTGTGAGAATGACCCGCGGCAAAGTGATCGTGCCAAAGATGGTCCTGCAAAATCAGATCCGGACACTCCGGTTCATGCACGGGGAGATGACACAGCAGGACCTTGCCGACCGGATCGGCGTCAGCCGTCAGACGATCAACGCCATCGAGGGCGGGAAGTACTCCCCGACGCTGGAAGCGGCGTTCCAGATCGCGCGGGTCTTTGGCAGGCCCCTCGACGAGGTCTTCCAGTGCGTGGTGACGCGGGGAGGCAGGGTCTGAGACGGTGCCGTTGCCGGTCCTATTTACTTGGCATCCGAGTTCCACATGTCGTGGACGGCCTTCCGCGTCCCGTCCTTCTGCTTCATCCAGGTGCAGAGATACTTGCCCTTCTCGTTGACCACTTTGCCATCGGGTCCCTTGAATGAATCTTCATAGGTGCCCGCGGTGAAGCCGAGTTCGCCGCTCTTCGACACCTCGGCGTAGGTCGTCTTCCAGGAGATCGTGAAGGTGGGGTCGGCGAAGTACGCGGCCCAAACCTTCTTCGCCGCAGCGCGGCCGGTGGCCACAGGCTCGTTGAGCGGATAAGCGACCGCATCTTCGGCGTAGAAGGATGCCACGCGCTCCGCGTCCCTCGACGCCGCGGCCTTTGACCAATCGTCATCAAGTTTCGCGAGCGCCTTCGCCTGCGCGTCCGTGTCGTCGGTCGCCATTGTCGGCGACCCGGCCGCGAAGGCGGGGAGGACCGCGAAGGAAACCGCGGCTGCGCCGGCCTGGTGGACCTGGGCTACAAGAAGCACCTGCGCGTGGATCATTCCCGCAACGAGTTCAGCAGCCGACGTGTCCGCGGCAATCACATCAACGGCATCGAGGGCTTCTGGGGCTACGTCAAGAGCAGGCTGGCCAGGTTCAAAGGCATGCACCCGAGCACCTTCCTCTTCCACCTCAAGGAGTGCGAGTTCCGCTTCAACCACCGCCGCCAGGACCTCTACCAAGTCCTGCTTACACTCTGTCGAAACACCCCGCTCAGCTAGTCATGACCCTCGATGGATTTGGGAGAGTTTTTCAACGGCCTGCTAGTCATGACCCTCGATGGATTTGGGAGAGTTTTTCAACGGCCTGCTAGTGCATCCAATCGACATCGTACGGATTGGCAGGAAGATACCCCCGAAATCTACCACTCGCGTCTACGTTCGAGCTCAATGCTCTCGTCTTTACGGGTGTTATTCGCCATATTACACTTCGAACATCACACCACACCCTCACCGATGCCAGACTATCGCTCCGAGATGGTCCAGATTCCGGTACCGAGGTCAATGCTTCATCCCATTTAAGTTTCGTGGGTTTGGCAGTATCGTCTAACTGAATTCGAATCGATGTGTAGGTTCCATCTGGGTACTGCGGAAATGGCTTGGCGGTCGGGTATCCCGTTTTCTTCAGTTCCTCGAAAACCGTCTTGATGGAATCGGCATCGCACTCGACCAAGACCAATTCCGATTCCAGTTGGTTGAGCCTCGATCGCATTAGGGCCTTGCCGTCTTTCCAAACTGCGAGGAGTAAACCGCCCCCCTTGGTGGCAGTCGACGACGCGGCCACCACGATGAAGGGAGCTTCGATTGACTTTGGTTGCCTGTCGATGATTCCCAAAGCATTAAGGCATACGAATATCACTGCGCATGCCGAATACCATGTTTGAGTTCGCATAAGCAATTTGTCTCCGACAGTACCCAGTCACCAACAATCGCTCGGCGCTGATCCGCCACAATGCTGTCGCATGTACGCGCAAATAAGATTGCGTCGAGAGATTAACTGTAGCACACATTGCTGATCACCTGCACACTGGGACATTCCACCGTTAATACAATCATATTCAATAAGAGATGCGGCGCATTCTTCACGGTGCGCAAACACCCCTTCTCGCCATTGTGGTCGACAGATTCTCCCCGGACACGTGGTTGCATCACAGTCAACATCGTCATGATGATCATCTTCGTGTCGTCGTATGCAATCTTGTATCACTGAGTAAGCTGTTCCTGTGGCAGGATAATTGAGGAGCGGACAGGACACCGTTCGTCCTTGGCAACAAATCACCATGCCGCCAGCGTTCCCCAAGCACCCCTGAGCACGGCCACAGCATTCATTGTCGGAAATTGGATCCGATGGTGCCTCGCCGCAGTCGCTTGGATTGCCGGGAGGCGGAGTCATTGTATCGAACGCACGCCGACAAGCGGCGGCACAAATGGTATCGGTCTCCCCATTCGAAAAGTGGCAACAAGCGAGGCAATCCTCTAACGTTGTTGCTCCAATTATGCAAAGATACGGTACAGCAGGAATGGGGTTGGGTGTGGGCTCCTGGGTGTGTCCGGTTTTGCACCTGCCGTTTGCGCAGCCACCATCGGGCACACTTTGACTAACACGGCCGGACGGATCTACGAAGTGCAGCGGTGAACTTCGAGCGTACCCAAACAAGGTGAAACGATCCACATACCCCGCCGGGTCCCTTCTCGTCCACCTGCCCAGCCCGAAGTGCAGGACGCGGTTGCGAACATGCGCGAGTTCGGGCACCCCCCCGTCCCCGTCGTGCTCGTACCCCGCGTAGCCCTTGCGGTTGCCGATGTCGGG
>ENA-ORBV01016793-ORBV01016793.1-microbial-mat-metagenome-genome-assembly--contig:-NODE-16793-length-10568-cov-5.070823_pt1 | contig 10568 bp, 12 predicted proteins | sample MGYA00237777_ERZ505514 | MGnify/ENA primary metagenome ERZ505514 (study PRJEB26160, sample SAMN06269048) | microbial mat metagenome | isolation source: Oligotrophic lake microbial mat | place...
GGTGTATGGCGCGAGGCGGCGGCCTACGACAAATGGCGGCTGTTCGATTGGCGCTGGGATGCCACCGCCGCAGTCGTTTGGGTGGTTCTGATCGGCAACCTGTTCAGTAACCTCACCCCTTACACGGCGGACCAGACCGTGGTGCAACGCTACATGGTCACCAAGGACGAGCGCCAAGCCGGCCGGGCGCTCTGGACCAATGCCGTGCTCTCGGTCGTTTCCACGGTGATCTTCTTCGCCATCGGCACCGCGCTCTTCGTATTCTTCCGCCAGCATCCAGAGAGCCTCGAGCCAACGCTGGGCACCGACGCGATTTTCCCGCTTTTCATTACGCAATTCCTGCCGCCGGGCATCGCCGGACTGGCCATCGCGGGCATCTTCGCCGCGGCTCAGTCAACCGTGTCCAGCAGCTTGAACAGCATTGTCGCCGCGCTCATCACGGACTTCTATCGCCGGTTCCGGCCGGCCGCACCCGACGCCTCCTGTATGCGACTGGCACGGTGGCTGACCGTTGGCATTGGCCTCGTCGTCACCGGCGTGGCGCTGGTGATGGCCGGCGCGGACATCCCGTCGTTGTTCGACACTTACCTCGGCCTCATGGGATTGCTCGGCAGCGGCTTGGCAGGTCTGTTCGCGCTCGGCATCTTCAGCACCCGCGCCAACGGACCCGGTGCGCTCGTCGGGGCAGTCGCGAGCGCCGCCGTGCTCTGGTGGGTGCAGCGTCACACTCCGCTCCATTTCTTCTTATACGCGGTTATCGGAATCCTCGTCTGCCTTGGTATCGGCAGGCTCGCCAGTTTGCTGTTTGCCAAGGGGAGCAAAGATCTGACCGGCCTGACTTGGCGGACCATTCGCCGGGGAGACTGAGCTCTTTGAGGTCGCTCCAATGTCAGGCCGGTAAATCCGGCTTCCGTCGCCTGATGTTCATGGTCGATCTTGAGAAGGTCTGCGCTCTTGGGGCCCATCTCTCACCGATTTTTGATCGGAATGAAACTTTGACATTTTTTTCAATGATTTTTAAAGTTTAAATTTTTACACAACAGAACAGCAGGCCTGCCGGATCATCCTGAACAAAAAATGCATTGGTGAACTGCAATTCATCCTGTTGATGCACGTTTTGACTCGTGTTAAGTGCTACATGGTTTGCCATTTAGGCAAACATGTTCATGATGATGAAATTTTGTTCTTTTCTTTGAACCAAACACACAGGTGGGATCTGTTTCCTTCCATCCCCAGGAGTTGGATGAATCACAGCATGAATTGTCTTTTCACAATCAGGGGATAAGTTTTGATTTTATTTGTCTTTCTTGTTTGCCCTCGAATGCACCCACACCTGCTGTGAAAACATGATGTCCAAACAAAAAAAGGCAAACTGATGGGCCGGGTGCCATCCATCCTCCACCACAAGCATGGTGCATCTTGGACAATTCACTTTTGCTTTCAGTTTTAAACATTGTAGAAAAAAAATCAACAATTGTGGACTCAAACCAGCGACATCTACAAAACGATGGCCTGGGCACTTCAAAATGAAAGCAAAATGCTTCTGGAAGCCAGCTTGCCCTCCTCAACGCGCGTTTTTGCATGCAGCAGAATGCAAAACAACCAAAAGGTTCACAACAACAACAACTGATGCATCATGTCAGCAGTCAGCAGTTGCAAAGCAGCTGTCTGCCTTTCAGGACCAACCCACTGGCATGCCAACATGTCAATTCAATTGGAAGCAATCGAGATGTTCTCTGGCGGTGACAGCAATCAAGAAGATCAGACCCACCCTCCTGCCACTGTGGCTTGACCTCCACCCCCAGCACAATCAACCACACCCCAATTGATCTCGTTTGATCACAAGCAGCAATTGCCCACCTTTGGGATCCAGGGCATTTTCAACTGCGGATTGTTTGGGCCATCTGAAGCCAAAATGAAACATTTTCAGAGTGTTCTGGAGCAGGTCATGCTGGCAAACAAAAATAATGGAACCATTTTCCACGACAGTTTGGTTCTCTTGGTCATTGTTTGGTTTTGCATGCAAACCGAACGAACGTTTTGCAGGTCGTCGCCTTGCATCGGGCAGCATCAGGATGCAAAGCACCGAACATCATCCTTGGTGTTGCTCTTCCAGGGGGGCCCACAGCAACAATTTGGCAAAATGTGGGTTGGGCACAATGGGCGACATGGTGTGTGAGGATGGTGATCAGGTGGCAAAATTTGTGACACATGTGCCTAATGACAATCACGCATTCTGCCTTGGCAGGACAATTGTTCAGGTTGAGCCCCTTTGGGGTGGACCAACTCCGCCTCCTGCATCTTTCTCTCATCATTTCTGGGCACAAGACACACCTCAGACAACCACATAGCTTTTGCATCTTTTGGACAAGCAATCAAAACACAATTTGTTTTCAAAATGACTTGGTCGACACATCCAACACATCCCTCTTTTGTTGCGCCATTTGAAGTTATGCTTCTCCCTTAGAAACAATGTCAATTTTGCTTCTTGCTCAGAAACAACAATAAATGCGCAATTGCATGACAAGCAGCACCATTGACATTTGCATACAAACATTCATGTACACAATTTATCGTCCTGCACCAAAGAGCAACATTCAATGAATTGTTGATATTCGCAACATAACAACATAACAACAACACACACATTTATAATGCAGTTTGCTACTTTACAAACTGCATGTTAGGAGTTAGTCAATTTGGCACACAGGGCTGATAAACTACCCAAAAATGGATAGTGGCATCATTGTGATACCCACATCACAGTAGAGATTACAATGCTTCCTAGTTGTAACATTTGGAAATGCTATTTTCACATTGGATACATATGTTTAGCAGAGACATTGGTTTTTAACTGCCTATGTTTAGCAGAGACATTGGTTTTTAACTGCCTAGCTAGAGACTACATTCTAGAATGGGACCAGTTTGAAAAGAGTGACAGCTTCTTTCTATGTTCCAAGCACATCCACTGTAAATCCCAAACGTGCTCATTCATTAGGGACCTGCAGAAAAGCCTGCAGAACGGACTGCAGCTGTGGTAAATCAGAGTTCTGTAACACGCTCCTCCATCCGGATGTTTGCCAGGACAATGGCTTCGCTCCATGTGCTACTTACGGACAGCCAAGGCAAGTCTGGAAGATGCGTGAACCACAACAGAGTGTGTGCAAGACAAAACTGTCGAATGGTAAAGGCTGCACGCACTGCCACCTCCGATTGTCCCTCTGGAGCCTGTGTTGGAGTCATGATTGGTGGAGCTGGAATCTGTGGCAAACGTTGTAAAAGTGACGGCAGCTGTGGTCCAGCAGAGTTATGCATACTCATTTCATAGATGCAAAATTCACAATATTGATTACTTTAAAATCCCCCTTCTTATTATTTTCCCATCCTACTACGTTTGAAAAAAGCCTTTGCTCGTTAAATCCTTTGCTCGTTCTACTGTGAATACAGAATCCTACGGAACCATCCTTATGCCTGAGAATTTCTTCCGGATGTGTCAGACTCCCTCCTTCGCTCCCTCCTTCACTAGCTTTCTACTACTGCTGCTCCAATGACCAACTGCATTATTCTTACTTAAATCATACAGCACACGATGTCACATTGAGGGCCAATCGTCGTCGAAAGGCATGATAGCCAAAGGTATTGTCACTTCCTACGGCCACCAAAAAATTCTGCGCCAACCCATCGGCCCGAATGCTCCATCCGTTCGTATTGTCGAGATAATCCATGGACAGTTCAAATTCCAGCACGGTATGCGTCTCATTTTGGTCGCATCGGCCTTGGAGCAAGGCTTCTTGGGAGTCCGCGACCGAGACTTTCTCGGTCGTGTATCCCCCCAAATTATACAAGGCGGCACTACTAGTAAAGGATTCGTCGGGTACGCCAATCACGGCCAAACTTCCTTCCATGGTGCCCTTGGGGGTCAATGCCAAGCCCAACCACGCTTGTCCTTGATACGTCATGAGCATGCGAAAGATGCCATGGTTAATGTCGGCCACATACGTCAAAGTCAAGTTGAATTTGGGTTCCAGCGTCGTCAATTGTTGATAGTCACTGCAATTCGGTGCCGTACTTGTCGTGGAATTCACAGTGGCCGTTGGCGGCAAGGTAAAGGAGGTGGTCCCATAGGATCCTCCTCCTCCTTCCACAATACTACTCACGTTAGGGTTGAAGAGGTAATCGGAAATGTTTTTTCGGGGCGGCAAGGTAAACGTAGTGGTAGTAGAACCTTGTTTGGGATTTCGTTCCTCTTGCATGTCCAGCAAATGACGACGGCTTGCTGCTGTTGCTGCTAATTGTGGGGCTACTACTGTCTGTGATGATGTTGCTGTACGAACACTGTGACTTGTCGAACGATCTTGAGAGGAGGAGGGTAAAGCACTCATCACAGTCGTCGCAGCCGAAACCGCCAAGGCAAGACTGAAACTTCCCAGAATCAACACAAGTGCACATATTGGTACTCGGCAGGACGAGTGATGAATGTCTTGGGATCCTTGTGGGTCGATTTTTGGTTGTCGCGGCATCTTGGATTTTTTGGAAGCGATTGAGTATTTAGTCAGACAGGAGTCTTTTTCTGGATGAATTGTTGTACAAGCATGCATGCAGTCTTGCTTAATTTCGCCTTGGATGGAGGAGGGTCTAGCTATACTTTTTCAAGACAATACAGCTAAATAGACAGACAGCTAGCTAGCTAGTACAGTATATCAGCAGCTTATTATATAACTCTTCAACACTGGCAGAAGCAGTAAGAAGTCAAGAGTGAAAAATCCTGCCCATAGGTTCTTTGTTGTCTCTTATTTCGTCCCCTTCTATGGTGCTGCTGGTGGTGGACTGCTGTTGGTGGCTAAATTTATCATCACGTAATGGCACGATCGATATTGTAGTCGATCGATTCCTTGCAACCGCGCCTAATTTGGTCAAAGCGAAGCCATATGCCGTGCTAAATTATTAATGACCCAAGAAAATAATGAAACCGCGCGATCTACAGTCCCGGGAGGTGTCTTCGATCGTACCTGGCGATACAGTACTTGGACACACACTTGACCAATTGATCTCATCCACGCAAAAAATGTCCCTCGCTCGAGTTGTAGGACAGTGCCCCTACAATGGCAAGCATGGCCTAGCTAGCTACAGTGGTATCGACAGATTGTGTTTTTGTCACGGTTTCTTCCGCTAAACTAGCTAGAACAGGATCATTGTAACCAGAGCGTCAGAAATGAAAGGATTTTGGTGACGGCAATTCATTTCGAAAAAGAAGTCGACAAGCCAGACTTAAAAAAGAATTTTTACAAACGTCCGAGTTAGACGATATATCTCATCTTGAGCTTCGTTCCACTAAGTCGTGGCCCCGTCAAGAAGGACTTCCACAATGCGCTTTGTCGACCTTTGATCAATCTGCTTCAAAAAACCGATTGATGAATGTGCCTGTGTTCGTTCTCTCTAAGCTCTAAGACCACGGCGGTTGCCTCCTCTTCGGTTGCAAGTAAGATCAGACAGAGACCCATCGACCCACACAGCATCCCCACACGCCCACTCGCAGGCATCGTTGGCACAAAGGCAATCTTCGATGGTAGTTGCAGCTTGGCAACGTCTCACTTGTCGTCTACGTCCTCCGGACGAAGAGCAAGATCCATCTTGGGGACAGGTCAGACAAGGCGGGCAGCTTCCTAGACTTGTTTTATCCCATCGCTGATCTTCACAAACCCACTCGCACATTCCGCAACTACCGCAAACGCAATCTTCCACGGTGCCGCCACCGAAATCGTTCAGGCAAGTCGCATCGTTCCCCGAGTCCACTCCAATGCACGTACCCGAAGCAGGACATTCTTGGGCGTCGGCATGGTGGAAGGTTCCAAGGACAACCAGCATGAGAAGCAAGGAGATCAGACGAAAGCAGAAGGACATCATGTAGGTTTTTGCAATGGAATGGGAAGCAACGTTGAGCAATTTTTATGGGCAGCTTTTTGTGGTTTGACAGTGGCAAGAAACGTTGCTCCTGTCTTGGAAACGCGGCGTTTCGTGTTTTGACTGGGGCTAACACGATCAACGCATGCATGGAGGGAGCAATTTCGACAGTTCAAACTGCGTGGAAGCTTTCACGTTCCAACTCCGCTTTTTCCTGCCTGCTTGTGCTCCTTCAATTGCCACTGCAGCAACCCCTCTGTCAGCATGGTTAGCATTTTGTAAAGCCATGTTAGAGTTAGGGTTCCATCTTGGCCTCTGGTCATCATGCTCTACTAGCTAGCCAGCTGCAGCACACACTTGTGTTCAAGTTGCCAACCACACTCACAAAGTGGATTGATCAACTGAGATGTCAAAGAACATGTGTTTTGTTTGTGACACACACACAAAATAGAAGACAAGCATAACAGGGGCGTGCCTAATGTGCACATAACGGTCGTGTGAATTTATGCTGCAGTTTTGTAGTGCAGTTTTACAGCAAAGTTTTACACGACAATTTTCAAAATTGCAGTGTAAATTTGTGGCACAATTTTATGCGACAGTTTTGCAGTAGTTTTTTTAGCACCGATCCACTCGGAGTTGCACCCCTTTTTTCATGTGTTTCGGATTTTTTGGAAGTGGTGCACACTTCAAAGGACAACATTGTGCTATGAAACTGCAGGACAAATTTAAACAACAGTTTTGCAGTGCAGTTTCATAGCACAGTTTTGTGCGACAATTTTCAAAATTGCAGCATAAATTTATGGCACAATTCAGTGGTGGTGAGGCACGCCCCAGAGGAAAAGTTTAGTTCCATGAAAAATTTGCTCTTTTGCATGTGTCAAAAATGCACACAAGATTGCTCCAATCCATCTTTGCATCAAATTGTGCAGGGTCATTGATTTGCATCAGTGAGTCAGAATGATTGTTGGCACCACCTTTGCAATTGAAACTCATCAGCAGATGCGTGAATGCTGCACTCTGGCAACAACAATTAGCAGCCAGTTAGCATTGCTCTGGTGGCTGCTAGCAGGAGGGCTGAAGTTTTTCCAACAAGCCAGCTCATGACACAATGAGTGTTTGCGCAATGACTGAGAATGTCACAAACTCATGCACAGATTGAAGAAAACAAGCATTTTTGTGTTTGAACAAAACTTCATCCTTGTTGAGAACAGTGTCTCAGAGTGCAGCAATGCGATCTCAAGGCAATTTCACAGAAACTTTGTGAAACTCTGTGCTGAACAACTGCCCACATTGTTGGCAGGGCAGGGTTGAGCATGTCAGCACAATGTCAGATTGGAACATCAAACAGAAAAAACAGAGAGAATTGGAACAAAAACAAAAGGATGCCGGAATTCTTCAGAGGAAAACAAACCACATTTGTCAACAATTTGTGAATGTGCATTGTGTCAAAAATTTGTCTGGATTGGCGCTGATTTTCACATGCTGACATCCCTTGACATCGGACAATCTTTGTCTGCAATTTTGAAACACCAGTCCACATGAAATCATTCAAATGACAAAATCAGGCCCATCAAGTGCTCTTCAACAGGAGTGCCAGCTTGGCAGCTCTGAGCAGTTTTTCAGAAGACAAAACCATCGATTTTTGAAATTTGCCCAATGGTTTTGTTTCCAAGTCCGAGGCTTTCGACAACTGTCGGTGTGACATGATGGTTTTTGTGCTGTTTCACCATGTGATTTTGACCTGTTGAGTCGAGGGTTTTTCTTGAATCCCTCTGGAGGGGTGTTGGGATTCAACAAAAAAAGAGGGTTTTGCGAAACCCTCAAAAGGTTTCAAAAATCGACCGCGGGTTTTGTTTCAAAGCCCGAGGGCATTTCAAAAATTCCAGTGAACACGGCATGGGCCATGTGCCTGACAAAGACAGAAGCAAACAATGGGCAGACAAGCCATTGCATCTGGCGTGTTCATGACTTCATTTTGATCTCATCATTTTTGTTTTTCAAACCCATTTGTTGTTTTGAAGCTTTGCAGTCACTTTCAATTGAGTCGAATGGTGTGCATCAACATTTGTCAACCCTCTTCTTTCACTTGTTTCAATTTGAAATGTCTCAGGTGCACTGATTCAATTTGACAACAACTGGACAATTGCATCTTGTGCTCACAACCACCAACAAGCTTGATGAAACACCAACTGCCAGTGCTGTGACACCATTGCAGCAGCATTGTGCCAACATCCACAGTGACGAAGACGATCAAAGACCCTCCCCCAAAAGTTGCATCTCTAGCTAGCCAGCTGGCAGTGGCATGGCTTCGGAAGGCAACTTTCTTCAGAGGCTTGTGCATTTGAAACTTTTGGAACCGACGACAGACGTCAAGATTGATCTTCAACAATTTGAAAAGCAATCATTCTTGGCTGTCATGTCCTTTTCAAACATGCGGGTCCATGTGGAGCTCTTTTTACCGACGTGGACAGACCTCTTTCTGCGAACTTATTTAAACTGGCCGGAGTTGAAGCCCAACAACTACTAGTACGTCGTAGTGGAGTGTGACAAAACGAGTACCATTCCTTAATAACCACTCACTGTCGTTTTACCATGCCATCTTGAAATTCAAATTCGCAACTTCAATATGTCGTTCGTTACTGACGTAGCAAATTATTAAGATAGTGCACTCCCTGATTCAAGAGGAAGAATCGCTTGTGAAATGTGAATAAACAAGAACCATTCGGCCACCATGTCTCACAAACTAATGAACCGCGCCAAAACTGAAGTCCTACCAGTATGTGGCAACACTAAATCATGTGCGTACTAGTAGTACCGGCAACCCAACCATATCTAAACTATTAGTATTACAAATACATGCAGAAGCTACGTTGCTATAATTATGTACGTGGCAATACCACGTATTCAGCAACGTATCATAACTTTTTTTCACCATCGGATCCCCACAATTTCTTGCAAACAACGAACCCCCCTCTCTTCCCCCTCATCATGAATAGCGATGCATACCCAGACGATAACGCCATCAGACAGGCTGGGCCCAATTTTCTAGATTGTACACTGGCTCAAGCTGGCTTCTATGCCAAAGGATGCGTCTGCATTGAAGTTTGGGCCTTTTCCGCAAAGAAACAAAGGCTAGACAGAGTCAGTCTTTGGGTGGATCCCAGCTTTCAGCGGCACCATGAAGCCAGTCCGTCCATGGCCAAGCTTTTTGATGAAGCTTCACCTGATTATGTTGCCACCCAAGAACTAGCACCCGGAGTGGGCTTGGCTGGAATCCTTTGGGCAGATCTAGAGGATCACCAATCGCAAAAAGCGATTAAGCACTCCATTTCGGATTCCATGGGGATGAGTCGATCCCACAATGCCACGCCAAGACTAACCTTTCGTTTGTTTGGAGCAGGACCAGATACCAGACATGGCTGGGGTTCTCGACACGGAAGAGATTTCTTTATTCCGAATGAAAATAGAGGCTTGCCATTTCAAATGGAACCGCATGATACTCCTTCTTCTCGCGAAGAAAATGGTACTCCTTCTTCTCGCCCGGTTCAATGGCGCAATGTGGATGCCCTTGCAGGAAACCCTGACCAGGCGTTCGACGAGCGACTTGCCCTGACAAGCGAGGTGGGGATAAAATTTGCCGCTGCAGTTCCCTTTCACATCGGCGGACATGAAGGTATTGTCCTGTATTTAAAGACGAGCAAAATGGAAGAGCATGTCCGACCTACTCAAGAACTTTATCTAAGACGTGCAGCCGATTGGATTGGGTCCGCGTATGCCTTGCAGGGACCACTTGAGACTTGGATGCCCCATGTTGACAAGCAAGTCTATAGCCCAAAGGAGTTGGACTCGACGGAAGTGGAGAGTGAAGCTAGTGTGGTCCTTCACCCTATAGCAGACAGTGATGATAATGCGCCCATTAACTGTCTCCGGCAGGCAGCAAACAAGTTTCAGGAGTCAGCTGTTAAATGGAAAGGTGCGAATGTCAAGCCACCTCCCGCCATGGGTTGGGAAGAAGCAGGCTTGGCAGCCATTGGTGCTTTCACCGCTCTTATCATGGTGACGTCCCTCTCCACCAGCTTACCCGACCAAGGACTCGTGTTGGGATCCTTTGGGGCTTTTACCACGCTATTGTTTGGCTTGAGCTCGGCTCCGGCATCACAACCTAGAGCGGCAGTGCTTGGTCAAATTGTTTCCGGCTTGATTGCACTTGCCATTGGTGCTTTGACTCCGCTGCCTGTTTTTGTTCGGCAAAGTCTGGCTACCGCTCTGTCCATTGGCGCGATGGCCAAACTTGGTATTACTCACCCGCCAGCTGGTGGTGCCGCTATCATTCTTTCCAATGGAAAGTGGAGCCCGAGGACGCTTCCATACATGCTAGGCGGAGTCCTTGTTGCTGTCTCGACAGCAACCTTGTTCAATAACTTGAGTCCCAAGCGACAGTATCCCACAGCCTGGGGAATTCAACAGAGCTTTGAACAACTGAAGGCTTACTTTCCAACTCGCACAAAGGGGCCTTCTCCTTCTTCTCCACCACTCGAAGGCACGGCAATGGCCGGAACGGAAGACACGAAAGACATGATCCACAGTGATGACGAAACTGCCGATTTCGATCTTGAGATTGATTGTTGAATACATGTAGAAAAATAATGTATAGACATATCCCGTAT
>ENA-ORBV01016794-ORBV01016794.1-microbial-mat-metagenome-genome-assembly--contig:-NODE-16794-length-10568-cov-4.697836_pt1 | contig 10568 bp, 8 predicted proteins | sample MGYA00237777_ERZ505514 | MGnify/ENA primary metagenome ERZ505514 (study PRJEB26160, sample SAMN06269048) | microbial mat metagenome | isolation source: Oligotrophic lake microbial mat | place...
GTCACCGTAATGCAGCACCAGCCGCCGATCCTCGACGTGCGGATCCTGGTAAAGATGATCAATGCGATCGGTGTTAAGCGAAGAAGCACGGCGTTTGATGCCGTGAACCTCGTAGCCCTTGGCGAGCAGAAGTTCGGCGAGGTAGGCGCCGTCTTGGCCCGTGATGCCTGTGATGAGTGCGCGTTTTAAATTCAATTTGAATCTCCGAAATTGACTTTCTATACCCGAATCACTGAGATACTACGGACGCAGTAGGCAGCGTGCCGTCTACTGCTCAACGAGCTCCATTAAAAATACGTGATGAGAGGTTTAAAAGCGCACCGATTTTTTGCGAACCTTCATGCGTAAGATGACCTGAGTCCACGTACAAAATCTTCCCATCGAGCTCGACTCGACAAAAATACTCATCACACAGACTCTCATCCAAACGAATAACATCTACATCTGAAGTCGAAGCTATTATATCCAGCAGCTCTAAGACCGGCCTCATAAATGGAGCAGAGCTGGCCAAAGAAATATTGCATAAATCATTATCAATTCCATATGTCAGCCTGCCCGTATATCTGCGCTCGAGGCAACGACCTACATCAAATCTTCCTGACGGAGGCGGACCGACAACAATAACACGCTTCCCTGAGTCTCGTATCTGTGCGATAGTTTTCTGAAACCCCTCTGCAGCAATTTTCACTCCACCTTTAGTTTCGGAAAATGATACGTCATTTCCTTCTCCAATGTGCTCAACCAACACCTTGTTACCAGCCAAGAGTCCCGAGTATCTGCTCGCAAGCACAACCACTTCCACGCCTGTATTGACTCTCAGGTATTCAAGCACGCTCCTGTTGAATGCGATGCAATCTTCGGCTCTGCTGCGATTGGCCCACCCATCGTCCACAAAATAGGCCAATCCCGAGGTTGGCATGCAGGCGGACTTTGTGGCTTGAATCAGCCCTTGCTTATTTCCAACTCCGACTGCGTCAGCTAAATGCATTGCATAGGAATCACCCCATAGCAAGACCTTGGGCGACTCTCCGATTCGGCACGAAGCTAGATCCAAGAATTCGACGCCGTATTCACAATCCACACTGAGCCCACTGTTTCCCCTGCGGATGTGCGCAAAGTCCAACTGCTGATCACGCGAGTCCCGCGCCTCCAAAGCGAGCGCAGCTCCCGCCAGAGCGACCGTGACGCCGAGAGTTGATAGCGCATTACGATACGTGGGTCTCAGCGGTGCATTTTGAGTGGGTTGCTCAACCCAGCGAAACAACCCCCAAGCCGCCAGTACGGACGCAATCGCGAGGACCGCCCGCCATTCGAATGGAATCTTGCTCACCCAGGCGTTCGATGCAAATGCAATCAGCGGCCAATGGACCAAATAGAGTGAGTAGGAAATGTCACCAAACCAGCCAAGACTTCGAAAGAGAGTGAAGCTGCCCGCGCCTGGATAGCGTCGTAAAATAACAAGCAACGTGGCCAAACAAATCAAAATCGCATTGAGACCTGGGTGCGTATTCCCGATTGGAAAGAACGGTAGCAATACAAGGACGGCGAGCCCGGGCATAAGCAATGCGTTTATGATTTTTTGGGCTCGGACGTTCGGTATGCACAGGGCGCCAATCGAACCCAGCCCTATCTCCCATGCGCGGGTGGGCAACAAGTAGAATACCGCCCCAGGCTTGGTCGCGACCATCAACATGCAGAGTGCAAGACTTGCCGCTGTCGTTGCAATCGCTAGCGGGCTCCACCACCGTCGTGGCGTGAGAAAAAGTGCGGCTGGCAAAAATAGGTAGTATTGCTCTTCTATTGCCAATGACCAAACGTGCAAGAGAGGCTTCAGTTGAGCCGCCGACTCGAAATATCCAGCCTGCGTCCAAAGCACGATATTTCCTGTAAATGTCAATGCGCCCAGCAGCTGCGCTATAAAGTCCTGATACTCAATTCTGGTCAGAAACCATGGCGCCGCAATTGCACATCCAAGGAAAACTACGTAAGCCGCCGGCAGCAATCGCTTGGCTCTCCTGAAGTAGAAATCACCGAAGCTAAATGTTTTCTCATCAATACTCCTTTGAACTATTCCAGTCATCAAGAAGCCTGAAACAACGAAGAAGATATCAACCCCTAAGTACCCTGCCTTGAGCTGGGGCATAAGTTCGGCATGGTGCAACACGACTAATATGACCGCCAGGCCCCGCAGCGCCTGAATGTCTAGGCGCTTATTCTTAGCGATCACGCGAACCAGCCTCCGAAAAAGTGCGTACTCCGTAGCCGAACTGCTGCGATTCTTAGCGGGCGCAACGCGTAATACAGCCAGTGGAGTGATAGCGGCAGCGGCCACGCGTTGACGTCATTCTCGTCCGGACGCCAGCGGGCACGTCCGAATCGGCGACGGTAGCGCTCGCTCATCTGCCATTCATAGCGAAAGTCAGGCTCATGATCGGAATCGTGGTCAGCGTGTGCCGAACCAGCATCCTCGATGCCTGAGACGGTCGCCCGCACCGCTCGGACACAATCTTCGAGGAAGCGGGAGGGCCGTTCGACGCCAACCTCCGCGCCATTAAGTCCCAGCTGATCGAGGTTGTCGGCCAACAGCAGCGCCTCTGTGACCGTGTCCTCAAGCGCCAGCGTGCGCGCCAGCGACATCACTTCGTCCAACTTGAACGATGGGTGCCGACGAAGCACGGCGATATCTGCGCACCAATGCAGAGAGGACCAGTGATGCCGCGCGTGGTGATAGCAAATGTAGACAAACTGCGCTGCAGGCTCCAGCGTCCTCCAGCTGTAGCGTCCGGAGCCCTCCACGCCGGAGCCGGCCAACATCTCGCGGGAAGAGAAGATGCAGCCAGTCGAATCCAGCGTCCGGTGTAGCTCTAACGTGACGCCAGTAGGCGAACGCAATTCCAATGCAGAGTGATAGCGACAGAAGGCCGTGAGGTCATTAAGCCGAAAGCGGCTCCAAGCCGGGTTGGTGATCTCGTATCCCTGCGCCACCAGCGCTTTGCCGACCTCGGCCAGCCTGCCCTCCTCGACCAGCACGTCGATATCCCGGCACATTCTGAGTGCGGTATCGCCGTAGTACTCCTGGGCCAGCGATGCGCCCTTGAAAAAGGCGTACTGAATGGCGCGAGGTTCAAATATTTGCGCGACCAGCTGCTGCTGAACGCGCACTAGCTGCAGCATGTGCATGACGTTCTGAAGCAAGCGCTGTTTAAGCTCGAGGGCGGCGACCTGCGGAACATCGTTACTACCTGCCGCGGCCAAGTGTCGTGCAAGTAATGGGAGCATGAAGTTCTGTTTCGCCGCATCGAGCAGCAAGGGCCAGTCCTTGATGCTGGGCTGCAGTTGACCAAGCGCCTGTCTGTGCCGTTCGGTGAAATCCAACCGCGCGCACAAAGTCAGCAGCCTTACTTCCGCACTGAGTTTGTAGGTTGCCGTGCTCACTACCGCCGCGCGCTCGTTCCAGATTGATCCGAACCGTTCGAGGGGCCGGCGTGTGCACGCTGGCCTGACTGATCGGCTGACAGTTCAAGCGCATTCAGGCCGATGAAGCTGTGATACATTGCATACATACTGCAGTAGTTGAAGCCGGCGCGCCCGTCGAGGAATCCGGCCCGCCCGACATACACATAGAGAAACGCTGCTAGGCCTCGAAAAGGTGCTCGATAGGACAGTCGCTTCAAGGCCCGTCGGCGTTGGGTGCGATCGCCACTGAACAGCTCGATGAGGCGCAATCGCTGGTGGCGCGACTTCGACAACTCGACCGCCTCCGCAGCGGCGTAGCGAAGGTGACGGGCGAGCCAATCGTTGACGCCTTTCGAAAAATTGTAGTGATCGATCGGCTCAACCAAAGTCCCCACTTCATGAGCCTGCTGAACTTCTCGCTGACCGTGGCCGAAGTCAACGAAACGCAGTTCGTTCGCCCGCCCAAACCGGACCTGATATGCCGGATACATGCCGGCATGGCGCAGCCATTGCCCCATGAAGATCATCCGCGACGCAACGCGCCAAACCGGATGGCCCGCTTCGGCTGAATTCACTAAAGCCTGAAGCTCATCCGCCAGCGCCGGAGGAACCACTTCGTCAGCGTCCAGATGCAGCACCCATCCGTGCTTGAAGCCACCTTCTTCCATCGCAAAATTGCGCTGGACGGCAAAACTGTCGAATGCGCGAGTAAGCACACGCGCACCTGCCGCAATGGCGATCTCAAAGGTGCCATCAGTGCTACCGGAATCGACCACCAGCACGTCGTCGCACCAGGCCACGCTGGCTAAGCATCGCGGCATATTGGCGGCCTCATTGAGGGTAAGGATCACCACCGAGATCATCGGTCGTGCTCGCTCCGCATCACCCGCTGCTTGACCACCACCGCAGGGTTGCCAGCCACCACCGACCACGCCGGCACATCGCGCATAGCCACCGACGCGGCCGCGACAACGGCGCCATCGCCGACAACAACGCCGGGCCCAACAAACGCATCGGCGCACACCCACGCCTGCGAACCAATGGTGATCGAGGCGCGCATCAGCGGCAGCGCAGGGTCAAGGTAGTCGTGACTGCCAGCGCATAAATGCGCTCGATGCGAGACCGTAGCCTGCGCACCGATATGCACCGGCCCAAGACAGTAGATCAGCACGCCCTCGCCCACCGCCGCGCCGTCGTCGACACGCAGGTTCCAGGGAATGGTGATCGACACGTTGGGATAGATGTGGACATTGCTACCGATCTGCGCGCCAAAGCGCCGCAACAACCAGCGACGCCAGCCGAACAGCGGTCGCGGACTGAGACGAAACAACGGCCAAGCCGCAGCCCACAGCACGCGACCGACATACTCCTTGCGGGTGTAAGGACGTGAGGCGCGTGCGGCGGTGATGTCCAGGCTCAGTCGATTTCTCCTGCCGATTTCATATAGTTCCTCAAGGATTTGCGTGTGCAGAACGCAAAATTTTTACTCGTGACGCTTTCAATATCAGAAAGCAATATAGACTGAACCAAAAGTAGTTTGTCAATCTAAATAGGCAGATTTTCCGGCGCTTGATATTAAGAATTATCGATTGATTAAATTAATGTGCAGCAGCGACTAAAGTTAACACGCAATCACCTACTCGCAATCTCAGACTCATCGCAAGCTCGCAACACTAATTGCCACATTCTGCTCTCGTGCCTCCTCGTTCAACACAAAGATGTCCCCGTAGTGACAGCCCGGCAGCGTGCTCGATAGATCCCCTGGAAACCAAGCAAGAAATTCTTCAAGTGTCATCCACTTCTCCAAGTGTAGCTCTGCACTCTCCGCGGGCGTGAGATTGACTCGACTCGATCCGAATCGCTCCATGCTGCGAAGGCAAGCCAATGTTTTACTAATGTCGCGTTCGTTTAGATGAAACTCGATCGAAATAAGTGGAATCGATCGAGTAAGGCCCATCAAAACCTCTAGCTCCCACCCTTCTACGTCGACTTTGCAAAAAAAAGGAAGACCAAAATGCAGAATTGCTGCGTCCAGGGTGACCACCGGGACATTATACATGGAGAGGACCTTTCCTCCATCCCAACTTTTATCAAGGCTGGATGCGCCGTGAGACTCTCGCGCATGAAGCGTAGCTATCGCAGCGCTACTTCCCAAGGCAGCTTGGATCAATCTCCATTGCGTCCGGCTGCCGCACCGCGCAAGCAACTCCGGCAATACGAGTGGATTCGGCTCGAAAGCCACAACTTGCGCACCGGAAGCCAGCAAAGCTTCAGACTTCTCACCAATGTTCGCACCGACGTCAAATGAAAGGGCGCCTGCTGGAATAAGAGTCTGAAAGAACTCCACGTCATCTTGAAATCTACGCAGTTCAGCCGGTCGTAGTCGCCTAAAGAGCCAACGAGCTGGACGATATAGTCCAACGAAGATTGAAAGGCGCTTTGCTATACCTCTTAGGTGCATGCGAATTCCTTAGCGATCATTTCAGCTCCCCCTCGCAATGTAGCTTCCGAGCTCTCGATAGAAGCCGGTGGCTGAAAGGTACTTCTCCCAGATTTCGCGATTTTCTCTCTGTATTTTGGCGATCCCATCTTGACCGTTCGAACGATGATACCGCTTCAGGAGATCCGCGACCTCATGTATCTTTTTCGGCGGAACCAGCACGCAGTTTTTGCCATAATCAATGCGCGACTCGAAGGGTAGGACAACGTTTGTATCGACCAGGATTGGAATACGGCCCATGCAAAACGTCTCGTAGAACCTTATTGAATAGTTCTCGGTTCCTCTGGAACAGATTGTGTAGTCTGAATTCCGGATGTTATTGTAATAATCTTTATTAAATGAACCGTTGATTGGTTCCCGATAATACTTCTTGGACACAAGCGCTCCGGTATCGCGCAAGATTATTCTGCTAGTAATATCCTTGTCATTCCTCAGGATTGATATAACTCGAGCGCGATGCGCGTGCTTCATATTTGTACCGAGCGCTTCGGCGAACACGTTGGAATCGAGCCCCGCAAATTCAATGTATGTTGCACAGAGTCGAAGCCAATCATAGTAGGTTGTCATTGATCGCGGACAACCAAGAGGTGAGGCAATACCGCAGAATCCAACTGCTGGCTTCCTCAATATTTCGCTCTGCCTCCAAACTCCAGAATAGTGCTGCTTCAGGTAATCTGGCACGAAATAGGGCAATGCAATCGAGCTGCTAGATTGTCTGTTCCGAATAAGCGAACTGCTCATTTTCTTAAAAGCTGTCGGAATATCCTTCCATTGGATCAGTGGATTAACCACGTCTTTCGAGTAGCTGTGCACAACTACTGGCTTCCCAGAGCGCGCGGACAATGACTTCGCAGATTCAACTAATTTGGAAAACGTCTTGACAAACTGGTGATCATTGCTTTCGAACGAATCTCGGATCGGCAAGAGAATAAAATGGGCGCTGTCGAGATCCGAGAGTTCGACGATTTCGCTGTAATCCAACTTGGAGACGAAGTGGTCCCTCGTGAACTCATCGTATTCGCTGGAATCCGACTTTTGGAGCGCACGTACAATTTGCAGCGTCATTTTCGGCGTAACCCATTCCATCCATTCTGGATGGATATAGACCCTTGTGGGTGACGATTCCTGCATATCGCGATGGTCGCCGAGAATCACGTAAATCGGGTTCCCTTGCCCATTACGCGATGCTAGACCAACTTGATCGTGCAGCCCGCAGATCTTTTGCAGCATCAGGCTCACGTGCCTGTGATCCAAGTGTCAGCCGGCAAAGGCTCTTCGACAACTCTGCTGAGCTGCTAAGTGTGTTCCGAAAGAATCGTTGCACTTCGTTGTTCAGCCTCGTAAGCGCAATTGCACTCAACGTCCGGCCGACCGTGTCGTCTGAGGGAGTGCTTCCAAGGCGTTAATCGCCTCGATCAGCGGCCGGGAACTGTCTCTCCAGCCAAACCTGCGCGCATTTGCTTGCGCGGCGCCCGAGCGGCTCTGCCATTGGGTTGCGTCGCTCAGCAGCGCCACTAGCGCCTGCGCGGTGGCGGACGCGTCGTCCTGCGGTACCACCCACCCTCCTTCGCCCAACACTTCAGGTGCAGCCGTGCCGTCGGCGACCACGCACGGCGTACCGTAGGCTTGCGCCTCAAGCGCCGGAATGCCGAAAGACTCGCAGCGACTGGTAAGACAGAACGCCCGCGCCGAGGCATAAAGCTGCGACAGCGCCTGCGCGGCAACATGGCCGCGGAGCTCCACGCGGCTGTCGAGATCCAGATCATGAATGAGTCGCTCGATCTGCTTCCGGTAGCCCGCATCCGGCCAGGCGCCAACGATGACAAGGGTCGCACCCTCCACGAGCCTTGCAACCTCGGCGAAGGCCGAGACCAGCACTTCAGCCGCCTTGTGCCGCGCCATCACAGATACCGAGAGTACCATCGCCGGGCGATCACTAAACGCCGTCACTGCTTCTGGTGCGATCAGCCGACTCTCTGGCAGGCCCTGGTAGGCAACGACGGTCTGCCCCAAGGCAGGCCCGAAAGCGCTCTCATATAGTTCGCGCATGTAGCGCGAGTTGAACGCCATCACCGCTGCCCGTCGCTGAGCCGACCGAAAGGCATTGGCGCGCAATCGCATTCGCCAGCTGCCTCGATCAGAATTGGCCGCCACCAGCGGCCAAGGATTCTGCGCCAGCACGATCTGGGGCAGGCGGCATCCTGGACTGAGCATGCCCGCCGGACTCAACACACAATCGACCCTGTGGGTGCGACACAACGCGGCGAGGCACGTCTGGCACCACACGGCTCGCGCTAGCCAGCCGCCGCCGATGCCGGCCACCACGTGTTGGACTTGGTCTGGAACCCCGTTCGCCACGTGAATATTGGATCGATGCGTGAGCAGAACGACCTGATGGCGACCGTCGCTCGCCGCCATCAGTTCGTCCAGATGACCGCGCAGCACGTAAGCGCCCGACAGGTTGTTGACCGACAGGGCATCAAACAGCAGCTTCAACGGACGTTGCGACCAGACATGCCGGCAGGCTCACGCGTGAACCAGGCTTCGAAGTCGCTTGGCGCTGTCTCTGCCAGTGTCATCAATCGGACCACATCGCGCATCCCGTTGGCCGCCTTCCAGCCCAATGCCGTCGCTGCCCGGGTAGGATCGCCAACGCTGCGCACAATGTCCGTGGGTCTGTGAAGGTCTGAATCCAGATCAACGTGGCGACGCCAGTCCAGTCCCTTCTCAGCGAAGGCCACTTCGACGAATCGGCTCAGCGGATGGGCCGTTCCGGTGGCGATGACCAGATCCTCGGGCGCGGGCTGCTGCAGCATCCGCCACATTGCATCGACATATTCCGGAGCCCAGCCCCAATCGCGCTCGATGTCCAGGTTACCTAGGCGCAAGCGCTCACCGCTGCCCGCTGCGATCCGGCACGCGGCCGACACCACTTTGCGGGTCACGAAGCGTGCCGGACGCAAGGGCGATTCGTGATTGAAGAGAATGCCGGTACACGCATAGAGCCCGTAAGCCTCTCGATAGTTGGCCACAGCCCAATGCGCACTGGCCTTGGCCACCGCATAGGGGCTGCGCGGACGGAAGGCGGTCTGCTCGTTGGCGGGTTGCGGCGACTCGCCGAAGCACTCACCCGAGCCGGCGTTGTAAAAACGTGCCGGCAACTCGAGAAAACGCAAGGCTTCCAGCAGATTCAGGGTGCCGTGGGCGATGCTCTCCAGGGTCTCGACTGGCTGCTCGAAAGACAAGCCTACCGAGCTCTGGCCGGCCAACGAGTAGATCTCATCGGGTGCGACCCGCTTGAGCACCTGCAATGCACTGCGAAAATCAGTGGTTGCGGCAGAATGCACCTGCAAGCGATCCGCCACCCCAAGACGCCGCAGATTTCCCAACGAAGCCATTTGCGCGTCGCGCGAGGTGCCATGGACTTCATATTCCTTTTCCAGCAGCAGTCGAGCCAGCAAGGCTCCATCCTGGCCGGTGACGCCAAAGATCAGGGCGCGCTTCATGATGAGATCCAACTTCCATGTTCAGGACGCGCAATACGCAGGTAGATGTCCTGCATCTGTTGGGCGAAGCGCTGTTCGCTGAACTGCGCCGCACGCATGAGAGCGCGCCGACTGGACGACTCCCAGTGGTCAGGACTTCGCAGCAGAGCTTCTGCTTTTGCTACAAAATCGGCGGTGGCATCCGGCCGAAGGCACGCCGCCGCGTCACCAATGACTTCCGGCAAGGACCCGGCATTGGAGGCGACGACCGGCAAGGCAAAGGCCATCGCCTCGAGCGCTGGCCAACCGAATCCCTCGTAGACCGATGGAAACAGCATGAGCATGGCGCTTCGATACCAATGGGCCAAGGCATGGTCATCGGCGCCGTCTTCCCAGCGCACACGCCCACTCAAGCCGAGTTCGGAGACCAACTGGCGAAGCTCCGAAGGCGGCGGCGGACCCACCATGACGAGCTCGGTGGCAAGTGTCGCATCCATCGCGGCGAATATGCGCAGCACCTGCGGTCGATTCTTGTAGAAGGCATTGTTGCCGACGTGCAGAACGCGACCGCCGACGCGCTCCGCCTCGGCACCCGCCAGCAATCGGGCGAGTGACTGACGCAACGGCATAGGCACGACCGTGGTGCGGCCGTTGGCCACCCCGATGCAAGCACCGAGGTCTACCTTTGTCGATTCGCTGACGGCGACCACCGCTGCGGCACGGCGGGTCGCCCTTGCATTGCCTTGCCATAGCCAGCGCGCCGCCCAACCCACCTTTGGCGCTGCGGGAAAGTCGCCGCGCGCCTGCCTGACCGGAATAATGTCGTGTGCCGTCACGATCACCGGTTCCGGCCCAAGCGTGGCCGCCACGTATGCCCGACTTCCGTCGAGCACATGCCAGATATCGGGATGCAAACCTCGCACCGCGCGCGCGCGCGCCAGCAAGGACACGCTGGCCATACGCTGCGCCCATCGGCCGCCCACCGAAGCCGCGCCCAGACCAATCATCTCGGTGCCAATCAAGGGCGCATGCGACGCCATCGCGATCTGCAGCGTTTCGGCATAGGCACGCATGCTGCCAGGCTGGTCCCTTTGTGCGGTGTCGATCAGGCCAACCCGAATCTGGCG
>ENA-ORBV01016795-ORBV01016795.1-microbial-mat-metagenome-genome-assembly--contig:-NODE-16795-length-10568-cov-4.511963_pt1 | contig 10568 bp, 10 predicted proteins | sample MGYA00237777_ERZ505514 | MGnify/ENA primary metagenome ERZ505514 (study PRJEB26160, sample SAMN06269048) | microbial mat metagenome | isolation source: Oligotrophic lake microbial mat | place...
GTACCCCATGTCAACTTCGGCCTGACCCCGTCCGGCTGACTCTTCCGTGGCGACGGTCTGTCAAGACTTGACCCCGTTCGGTTGGCTCAGGCCATGGGAGTGAAATTCACCGCCGTCACCGATCTCGCAAAATCCGACTGAACGCTCTGGACACGAAACCTGTTCATATTAGCCTTTTGTCATGACCACCCTTTCCTACACCGAAGCTCGCAACAAACTTGCCAGCGTCTGGGATGAAACCGTCTCCACCCGAGAACCCGTCGTGCTCGAACGCCGCGGACATGAGTCCGTGGTCATTGTCCCGCTCGATGAGTGGCAGGGGGTCTCGGAAACCGCGCATCTCCTCCGCTCACCCGCCAACGCCCGCCGCCTGCTCTCCGCGCTCAAACGCCTCGAAAAAGGCGCAGGCGTCACCCTCACCTCCGCCCGCCTCGCCGCCCGCGTGAAAGTATGAGCGAGCCGACACGCAGTCTCATTTTTGACCGCGACTTCCTCGCTGATCTGACTTGGTGGGTTCAAACCGACCGGAAAACCGCCCTCAAAATACTCGAACTCATCGAAGCCATCCGCCGCGACCCACACGCCGGTCTCGGCAAACCCGAACCGCTCCGCCACCTCGGCTCCGGCGTTTGGTCTCGCCGCATCACCCAAGAACACCGCCTCGTCTATATGGTCCGCGAAGACCGCATCCTCTTCGCGCAGGCCCGCTACCGCTATTGATCGAGAGGCGGAGGAGCCCAGCCAAGTTTCTACGGAGCGTCACGCCGCCCGACACGGTCCGATCGCGTGCTCGCTGGTGCTCTCAAGCGCGATCGATGACCCGCTGCCCGAAGATCTGCCCGCACTGCAGCCGGAACCATGCAGTTCAACCACGAAGGGACACGAACTGACACGAATGCGAATCGCCCGAAAGCGAGTGGATTGATCGAGCCACGAGACGGTGACTCACCGCGCCGATGCGCGCGGGCTTGGCCCCGACGTGCCGCTTGGATCGTTGCAAACGTTGCCAACCCCAAACCCCAAAGCCGGACCCCGTCCGGCTGATCGAGGTACGCGGCCGACCCCACGTCGAGGGCTGATGCCAGCCACGCGTTGTTTGCATCGTTGTGCGACTTAATGCGCTCAGCCACCACCGCCTTCCACACCGCCGACGAACGCAGGTCGCTGCGTTCCCCGGGTCGCAACCGGCGCAGGAGCTCGTCGAGCCGGCTCCGCCACTGCTGTTCCCTCCACGCTTTTCTCGCCGTCGGACTTTTCGCCCGCTCGCGCTCAATCTTTAAGGATCATGATGAGGTCTGACCCGATAGTGAACGGTGCCGCTGGGAAAATCGAGTATCACCCGCTCTGGGCCGTACTGGAGCGTGATCACCCCCGTGCCCGGACGGGCATTCATCCATGGCCCCTCGAACAGCGGCCACTCGGCAAGGTTCGCGGCGACCCCGTCAACGAGCCGCCCCCCGCGGTGGGTGAACTGGATCCGATGGCCGCGCAATGAGGTGTAAACCGCTGTCAGCTTCTTCTCGTCAAACTCCGGTCGGTTCTGGCGCAGGCGGGCGCAAAAGGCGTCGAAGTCCTTTTCGTCGCGCACCGCCACCGCCTCCAGGATAACAGCCGTCCTGGGGTGCAGCAGCGTCAGACGATCGTAGCCTTTCTCCGGATGCCAAGTGCCCGGTACGCTGGTCCAGACGGCGAAATAGATCCCGTCGGCACGGGCGAAGATCCAGCCACCCTCCTCGCGCCGCTCAGTGACGATGTGGGGGAAGAACCCATTGATGTGCTGCCGCGCTTCATCCGGAGGGATGTCGTAGAGGGCGATTACCACATTCTCGTGCTGCCACACGTCCTCGTGCGGTGTGCCCTCGATCCACTTGTTGGGATCGGCGTAGTAGGGCCGCTGCCGGACGATATCGGCCACGATGAGATCGGGGCTCTCGGGGAAATACCGCAGGAGCTGCCGGGCTGAGTAGGACGGGTTGATGAAAAAGCACGTGGCGCCGTCCTGCGGCGACACCCAGGTCAGATCCCAGCGGTGCTGCTCGACGTCGGTCAGATCGCCCCAGGACGAGCTGACGGCAAACTCGGGCGCCACGTAGGTGTACTTCCATGTCGGCTCGCCATAAGCGATGCCCGGGCCGCGCCGGGGGGCCTTGAGCTCACGCAGCACGAAGGGCCGGCTGCGGTCCGTCGCGATGCGCCCAATCAGCGGCAGGCATTCAAAGGCCTGGAGCGAACCCAGGGCCATGTAGTACGTTTCGGCGAGGTCGAGCCGCAGCGGAGCACCGCCGAAGAAGAGTCGACCGAACTGCGTCGCGGCGCCGGTGTGCTCGCGGGTGTGGAGAACCTGGTTGAACTTCTCGCGGCTGTGGGCGCCAACCCAAACACCCTCGAGGTATTCGGTCGCCCACTCCGCCAGCAGCACCTGCAGCATCATCCACGCTTTCTTCCGCAGACGCTGGTCCTGTGCATACTCATAGAGACTGGTGAAGCACAGCAGGTAGAGATGGTGATAATTGGGGGAATCGTATTCATACATGCCGCGCCTGACCGTGCTTTCGATCCACCGTTCGATCCAGTCGGCCGCCTGCTGTTGTGACCGAACCGGCGTCGAACCGTCTGCCAGCGTCGGACCGTCCGGCCAGGTCTGACCGAACAGCGTACGGGCGGTGTGGAACTGCAGCATGTGGTTGTCGGTGAAGCCGAAGTCCGTGGTGAAACTCGCCGCCAGACGCGCTTGGATTTTTTTCACCAACACAGCCGGGAGTTTCGGGCCCAGCCGCAGCACGGCATCCATGAATGCGTAGGTCTCGAAGCTTCCCCACTCGCACGTCGTATCAGCCACCGCATCCTCGAGGTAGCGCAGGCCCGTGGCCGCATCGGTACCCGTGGCAAGCTTCACGACGCCCAGGTAGATCCGCATGCGCGAGTCCACCCCTGGCTGCCAAGTCTGTCGGGCCATCGTCTCGCGGGTCTGCGCGCAGCGGGCGCGAAACTGGCTGCGATAGACCGCATCGTCGGAATAGAGCCCTTGCCCGTGGGAAGGGACGCTACTGGCGAGCATAAGGGCGCCCAGCAGGAAGGAGAGAAAAACGGATGCAGAGGGAATGCGTGATTTCATCGGGGCGAGCAGGAGTGATATCGCGGGTGATCCGCGCCGCCCGACGGTCCCGCGAAATTCAACGTCTGACGCACGATCTCACGGGGCGTGGCATTCATCGGGAAGTTCGTTTCGGCGGAAACCGAGGGCTCCGATCACTCGATCGGGCGGCCCCGACCTCACAGCCGGCACAGACCGTAGACTAGCGGGTGCATCACCCGGGGCAAGTGCTTATGTCCCCCTTTGGCGCTCGGGCGACACTCTCGGGTGCGTCTGCACCTGAGGCGCGGCGGCCGGCTCAGTCAACTCAGCTGCACCCCAGACCCGGTCTCGACTCGCCTGATACGTGTTTCGGGATCGGAGATCAACCGCGGCAGGTTCTCCGCGCAGATATTGTACAGCAGCAGATGATCAATCGCTGCGTATTCCCCATCGGTTGCGAGCAGCGCGGCCTGATTGTCTTTCGCGCAATAGAGTTCGCTGTTTTTTACCACCATACGCCGCACGCGTCCGCAGACTTTGATGTACGGGCGATGTTGCGCGACCGCTCCGGCGTCCTGAAGATGCAGGCCGTCAATCACCAGCGAATCGACCTGCGCGGGCGTGTCCCCCATGTCCGGGATGTCCGAGCGTCCCTCCAGATAAACGAGGTAGCGGTCATCCGTCGGGTCGTGGTAGTGGATATTACGGAGAATCAGGCTGCGATGCCGGCCCGAGATCCGGAAGAGGAAAGGCTCCGTGTAGGTGTAGTCCGCCCGGGTCTGGCGCAAGTCGACGTTCTCGATCACGATGGAACCGAAGTTCCCCTGCAGTCCCTTGGCCTTGTAGTCCCAGGCGCTGAGGTAGAAGCCGAAGCTGCGATCGTTGCCGCTGATGTTGCGCAGGGTGATTCGGTCGTGCAGGTTTTCGCGCGAGAGAATGCGCACGACCTGGGCGGCGTCGTCCACCATGACCGTGTCCACCAGCACGTCGGTGATCGGGCCGACTGTGGCGCAGGGGTGGGCCCAGCTCGTTTCCCCGTTGGTCTCCTCGTCCCCGTTCAAGGCAATGAAGTCGTCTCCCGTGCGACCCTGGATGTTCCGGAGCACGAGAAACCGGCCGGGCCCTTGGAGATGGATTCCATCCTGGTTGCCACCGTGGATGAACCCCGGCAGTTCCAGCCGGATGTTTTCCATCGTCACCTTCAGCCAGTTGGTGATGAGAAAGGCGAAGGTTCGCTGGTCCCGCACCGTCACATCGCGCACCAGCAAATTTTCGACATCGAAAAACGAAAGGGCAACGACCAGCCGCTCGGCCTTGGAATAGTGCACCTCCGGCGGAACATGATGCGCCTGGTTCAGACAATTCTGGTTGTAGGTGCCCCCCAGCAGCGTGAGGTTGCGGTCGATCCGCTCCCCGGTGGAAGGATGGGCGTTGATCAGCAGCGCACAGTCGGAATGGTTGGCCTGATAGAAGCCGCATTGCGCGTTGAGACATTCAATCGTCGTGTTGAGTGGACTTGAAGCCCGGTGATCAGGGCTGCCCCGTCCATCACCAAGTGGACGCCCCCGTCCGTCTGTGCCCGGTCGAGCACCCGCTGCAAAGCAACCGTGTCGTCCGACCCTCCGCCTGTCGTGACGTTGCTGTCCAATCTCGCACCCGCTTGGCTGGCGTGAATAATCTTAATGCTCATGGCTCGTCCCCTTGACACACTGCGTCATAAAAGAGCTTAACACGCAAATTTGGAGGGCGGCTTGTAAATCGTGGGTCACGATGAACGGTCGAACGGGGGCTAATAGGAAAGCTGCCATTCTCCCGGCTGCGTGGCGCGTGCCCCGCGTAGAACGATGGTTGCTTTTTTTCCACGTTTTCCGGGTGTCACCCGCAGCCGCCGGCGTTTGCCGCGGATCACGAACGTGGCGTCACCTGCGGGCAAACCCGCAAGCAGTCGCGGCCGGACGCGCACCCCATCCTCGCCCGGCTGGATCCCCAAGATGTGCCGCACAATCAGGATAATGAGCTCAGCCCAGTTCCAGACCACGATGCCCACCTGCGGCGAAGGCGGGGAGATCCGCTCGCCATAGAACTCGAACCAGGTGCCGGCCTTCGCTCCGGGCACGCTGTCGAGCCAGCGCAGGACGCGCCAGACTTTCGCATCATCGCCCGCCTCGACTGCGGCCCGCGCCACGAAGAGCGAGGCGAAGGGCCAGCCGCCGGGCGAGTCGGGCTCCGAGGTGACATCGTAGCGGCCGTACCCACCCCCGTTGCCGGCCTGGTTCCAAAGCAGTTCGAGTTGCCGGAAGGTCCGGCGCGCCACCGGAGAATCCGGGGCCACCGTGCCGAAGGCCATGGGCAGCGCCGCAACCGTGTCGGGATTGAGCCGGTGCGGTCCCGGCCGCATCAGCGGCGCGCCCGCCGGCAGCCCGCACGAGGGCTGGGCCGTGATGGTCTCCTGCACGCGGCCGTCGGGAGCCCGCCGCTTGATGAACCCGCGGTGGTCGTGCATCCGGAAACGGCGGTCCTCCAGCATCGTGCGCCGGAGCCGCTCAGATTCGGCGTCCCACCGCCGGGCCTGGTCCGCATGGCCGGTCAGGCGCGCCAGCACCGCCGCTGCCGCGAGACCTTCGCTCACCCAGAGCTGATAACTCATCTCCAAGCCGGGCTGGATGCCATGAGCGGCGTGCCGTTCCCAGAACTCGCGGCAGTTCATCAGCAGCCCGCTCGCCGGATGCCGGAAGATGGGCTGGAGCGGGAACTCCGCCACCGCCGTGACCTTGTGCCACTGGTCGCGGACCAGCGCGAAATTGCCCGTCCACAGCGCATAGTCCTTCAGGGTGCAGAGCAGGTAGCCATTCTGGTCGAGCTCCACCTCGGCCGGGTCGCGCTGCACGCTTGAGTCGAGCGTGTCGCCCTCGGGTGTGACAAACTTGTCCAGCAGCCGGGCGAACATCGTTGTGGCCGGCCCGGTGGCGCCGAGCATGGTGAGCGCCAGCGCCACCATCGACTGATCGCGCAGCCACTCGTGGTTGTATTGCCAAATGCTGCCGTCGACGCAGCCGATCCGCGACACTGCGGTGGGCAACTGAGCCCGCGCGGCGGCGAAGGGGTGGTCGAGCAGCGCTTCGCCGAATCGCACCCGGGTGAGTCCGCTCCAGAACGCCCGGGCACCGGCGCTGCTGGCCGTGCGCCCGATCCAAGCGCAGTGAACGTGTTGCGCCTGGGGATCCAAGGTGTAGCGGATCAGCGCCTGGCCGCCGCCGTGCGCCGGCAGCACGATTCGTCGGCGCAGCGTCTGCTCTTTGACGCCGGTGATCAGCTCCGCTGTCATCCTCCGGCCCGTTGTGTTTCGCACGGTCACCTGGCGGACGACACAGGCGCGGGTGAGATCCGGACAGCAGAACTGCTCTTCGATCCGGCACCCGGCTGCCGACCAGGTGACGGCGACCGTTGGCACCGCGGTGCGCTTCAGCCAGCGGACCCGGCAGGCCGCCGCGCGCGGTGCGTGCGTCACGTCGCCCATCCGCAGCCGCACGGTGGTCGCGGCCAGTCCCGTCCGGTCGTCCAGTGTCAGTGCGGCCCGTTTTGGGCGAAGGCGGTCGGGATCCATGATCAGAAGTCCCGCCAACGTTCCGTCACCCTCCGGCGCATGCTGCACCGCGACTTGGATGAGCCCGTTACCGAGGAAGAAGTAATTGACGTTGCGCAGCCGAGTGGCGACGTCGCCCGGTCCGCGCTTGGGATCGTCGTGGTAAACGTGTTCGCTCGATTCGATCATGTTGGGACAGGGGTGGTTAACGACGTCCGAGTGAGCTCCTCGGTTTCCGACAAGTCAAGGAGGCGCATACACTTGCTGTAGAAAAATAATCGTCAAAAAAGGGCTCAACGATCACTCCGGTTCGTACCAGAAGTACTTGCCACCTCACTCCAACCGCTTTGTTCTATCGCCATGCGACTGCCTTCACCAGGGTCTCTCGTTCGCGTCCGCCGCGGGAGCACCGAATACCGCGAGATCGTCGGACTCCTGAAAGGCGCGAAGGTCGCGCCGTATCCCACGCTCGCGGTGCTGGCGGGCCCGAGCGGCACGGGCAAGACGCTCGCGGCGACCGTTCTTGCTTCCGAGTTGGGCGGTCTGCTCCACCGCGTCGATCTCGATGCCGTCACCGGCAAGTACATCGGCGAGACCGAAAAGAACCTCGCCCAGCTATTCGCCAAGGCCTCAGCCATCGGCGCGACCCTTTTCTTCGACGAGGCCGACGCGCTCTTCGGCAAGCGCAGCGCCACCGCGGACTCGCACGATCGCTACGCCAATCTGGAGATCGGCTACCTGCTCGCCCGCCATCGCGGTGTCGTGATGGTCTCGGTCCGGGACGCCACGCCACCGCCGTCCTGCCGCGCCCTGCGCTGCGTGGTGATCGACTGTTAGCGATCGATCGGCACCTTCCGCACTCGACACCGCTGGATACACGCCATCGCCTTTGTCCTCACCTTCGTTTTCTTTGTCTCCGCCATCTGGAGCGCGATTCGTTTCGCGGCGGCTGACGCTGCCCGCGATCAACTCCTGTGGGGTGGCCTGTGCCTGCTCGGCATGCTCTTTGTCGGTCTGCTCAAGGTGTATTTCTGGCTCAAGATTCACACCAACCGGATCCTCCGGGAACTGAAACGCGTCGAGCTCCTGGTTCTCGAGTCGCAACGCGCATTAACCGTCATCGCACATGCCGTCGGTGTTCAGCCTCATGGAGCTGCAGGCCCGCCAGATCGACCCCGGCCTCTAAGACGAAAAAGTCCAGCTCGGGTACTACTGGGAAACCCAGGCACGCCACAGGGACTGGCGGCACGGACGTGCGACATACGCGGCGAGGCCATGCCTGCCATGAGCAGGGCGACGAGTTGTTCGGGCGTGGTGATGTCCGAGCGAAGGGACGCCGGCAGCCGGTCGAGCAAAGCCCGCGAGGTGGGCACTGCGGCACAGCCAGCCGGCCAGCACGGGCCGACTCTTCAGTCCCCCGGCCTTGCGGGCCAGGTCGATGAAGACTTGCTGCGCCACATCCTGGGCCGCCTGAGTGTCGCCCGCCAAGGACCGCAGGGCCACGCCGTAGACCAGCCCAACGCGACGCTGCACCAGCTCGGCGAGCGCCGCGGAGTCGCCCTGCTCATGAAACCTTCGCAACAGTTCTGAATCCTCGATCATACTTACTTGCTGTCGCCAACCTCAGAAAAAGCACGCGACGGTTGTCGTCATCGCACTAGGCCTCGGCTTTGACAGAGGTCTGTTTGGTGGGAGCCAGCTTGAGCGACGGATGGCCCCTGACCTTTTGACCGCGAGCGCGCAGCGCGTCGGCCAGCGCGGCTTGGAAGTCCGCCGGCGCCTTGGCGAGGGCCTTCTTCAACGCGCCGATGGGCTTGCTGCCGGGAATGCGCTGCAGCACGCAGCGCGCGTCCTCGCGCAGTTCCACGTCGGTCAGCAACGCCGCGATGGGCGACACCGCGCCGCTGCCGCCGATTTCCGAGAGCATCCAGAGCAGGTCGCGTTTGGCGGCGGCCGTGCGATCCGCGGCCAAAGCAGCGAGCAGCTCGCGCTCGACGGCACCGGCCGCCTTTTCTGAGCCGGGCCGGCCAGCGTGACGGACGATCTGGTACAATGCACGCTTGGCTGACCGGGCGATCTCGAAGTCGGCGTGCGTCAGAAGCCCCGCGAGCGGTTTGACCGCTGGGGCGCCGACCGGGCCGGCGTTCTGCCAGGCCGGACCGCGCACCTTGTCGTCGATGCTTTGGATCTCGGCGACGAGCCGGGAAACCGCCGGGGCATCGGCAGCCTGAGTCAGGGTGGCGGCGAAGCCGGCGCTGGCCGCGGCCAAGAAATTTGGAGTGTTCATGAGCAAAGTGATTCCGGGGTTCGCTCTTGGGCGGCGGGTTAAAGCACGTAGGGATAGCGTTGCGGGCGGCTCATCAAGCGGCGGGCCTGTTCGTCACCCACGATTTCCTGTTTGACCGGGTCCCACTTCAGTTTCCGGCCGCAGACCAGCGAGAGATTGCCCAGCACGCACAGGAAGGAGGTGGCCACGCCAGCCTCGATGTTCATCATCGTCTTGCGCCCGGTCTTGATGCCCTCGAACCAGTCCTCGTGGTGGTCGAAGTCCGGGCTTTGCGGCACCTTCACGCCCCCGGCCGGCGGCCGATACTCGATCGCCTTCCGCTCGGTGTACACCTGGCCGTCACCAACCCAGACGACGAGCTTGTCCTTATCGCCGTAATAGACTGCGCCATAGCCCTCGCGGATACCCTCGTTCTTGAGCTTCTGGCGGTCCGGGTACGGCACCATCTCGCCTGGCTGCGCCCAGATGAGGGTCCAGTCCGGCTTCTTGAACTGGTAGGTGACCTCCATGTCGATGGCAGAATCCCACAGGCCCTTGGTGGGCACGCGGCCCTTGGTCTCGATGGTGACCGGGCCGGTATGGTCAGCGCCCATGAAGTGGAGGGCGTTGCTCATGACGTGCGCGCCGCGGTCACGAATTTGGCCACCACCGGATTCGAGCATCCAGCGGAACACGCCATGAAGGTAGCGCCGGTTGTACGGCCGCCACGGCAGCGGACCGAGCCACAGATCCCAGTCAAGTTCCGGCGGCGGTTCGCTGTCGGGCAACGCGTTGTCGTCGGACGGCGAGGCGTAATGCCAGCACTTCACAGTGTGGACGCGGCCGAGCATGCCGTTGGCAATGTACTGGTGGGCGTAGAAGGCCTCGCGCTGGGAGCGCCCCTGTGATCCCACCTGCACGGCCACTTTTGCTGAACGCGCGGCGCGGACCATCGCCTTCCCCTCCTCGATCGTGCCGCACGCGGGCTTCTCGACATAGACGTGCTTTCCGCTCTCGCAGGCGTGAACGGTCTGGCACGCGTGCCAGTGGTCGGGCGTGGCGATCACCACGGCGTCCACGTCCTTTCGCTCAAGGATGTAACGGTAGTCACGATACGGCGTGGCCATGCCGCCGCAGCTCTTGACCGCGGTCGCCAGGCGCCGGTCATCCACGTCGCAGACGGCGACGACGTTCAGGTCGCCGAGCGACTGGCGGGCCAGCATGTATCCGAGGTGGGCGTTGCCCATGCTGCCGAGGCCGATGTGGGCGACATTGAGGCGGTCCTTCGCACCGGGCTGGCCGTTGGCCTGGCCCAGGACGCGGGAGGGGATCAACTGGGGAAAACCGAACACGCTGGCGCCGATGACGGCGGCGCCGGAACGCTGGAGGAAAACCCGACGGGGAATGGGTTGAGATGCCATAAGCGAAGCGCGAATCCTAGAGGCCGAAGCGAGCTCAGGCCAGCGCGTTCGGATGGTTGCGCGCATTCCCGGGGGCGCGACACCCCGCTCCCGCGCTCTTTCAGCGCAAAAACGTCACCGCTGGCCCGGTTGGACACGATCCGAAGAGGCTCAGACATCCTGACCCGCCGGGAAAGAGGGTGACCTCAAGGTGGCGTATTCAAGTCGCAGGGAGGAGCCCGG
>ENA-ORBV01016796-ORBV01016796.1-microbial-mat-metagenome-genome-assembly--contig:-NODE-16796-length-10567-cov-4.189704_pt1 | contig 10567 bp, 9 predicted proteins | sample MGYA00237777_ERZ505514 | MGnify/ENA primary metagenome ERZ505514 (study PRJEB26160, sample SAMN06269048) | microbial mat metagenome | isolation source: Oligotrophic lake microbial mat | place...
CCTCTCTATTCGTCGGCAGCGTCAGATGTGTATAAGAGACAGGGTTGTCTGGGTAGCCGACGCGGCGGCCGCAGCGGCCTGGGCGGGAGCTGCTTCAGGGGCGGCACCTGCGGCCTGGGTGAAATCTCCCATATAGGTAATCGTGGCTTTGGCGCGCAGTTGCTTCAGGGTCTGGCTTACGGCTTCGGCGCCGCGCTGATTGGCCAGGAACTGCTCGATGCGCGGTAAGGCCGCCGCTTCGGGCACTGGCGCCGACTGGGATGAGGCGACCCGTACGACGGTGAACGCCTGTTTGCTGGTGATGATGGTGGACTGCCCGTCTTTGAGCGCATGCACTTTGGCCAGCAAGTCCAGCGGAATCTGCTCTGCGGCGCGGCTGGCTGCCCCACCGCCAAACTTGATGTCTTTGCCTTTGAGCCAGTTGGCGAGGTCTTCCATGCCCTTGCCGGCCGCCAGTTGGGCCTTGAGCTGTTCGACGGTCTCGGCACCGACGGAAAGTGGCAATATGATTTCCTGCAGATTGAAAACCCGCCGCTCCGAGAACAGCTGCGGATTGTCGGTGTAGTACTTTCTGGTTTCTTCTGGCGTCGGTTTGGGCAGCGCGCTGGTGATCTGCAAAACATAGGCCCGCGCCAGCAGCTCTCGCCGCGCCGCTTCAATCTGCGATACCACCTCGGGCGAGCGGTGCAGCTTGCTTTCGGTTGCCTGGTCGACTGCAAGTTGCTGGTCGATCAGCTTTTCGAGCACTTCGCGGCGCATTGCCTCCGCCGCCTGGGGCGTGGTGTTTCCGGTATTGGTGCGGCTCAGCACCTGGTTGATCTGGTGCACCGAAATTTCTTCGGAGCCGACCTTGGCCGCAACCTGCGTTGCGACCTTTTTGTCGGCCTTGTCACCGCAAGCGGCGAGGGTCAGCACGACCAGTGCTGCTGCAAGGAGAGGGCGGAGGTTGTATTTCATGGATGTAAGTATCGAGGCAGGTTGTGAAAATGCCGCGTCAAAAACTGAACTGGGCGCTGAGGTTTACCGAGTTGCTGTTGTAGTCGACGCCGGGCAGACTGGACGAGCGTCGGCCATTTTGCAGCGCGGCGCTCAACGCAAGGTAGGAGAACGGCTGCCAGTCTATCGCCAGGCTGGCATCACGCGTTACGTCGCGCCGTTGCTGGGTAACGACGCCAGTCGGCGTGCCGCGAAAGTCGCGTGTGGCGTGCGCCAGCTGGGCGCGCACCGTTGCCTTGGGACTGACTTGCCAAACCGGACCTACCGAATAGCGGTTGGTCTGTGTGAAATTGAAGTTGTTGGTTTCGAACGAACCCAGTTCCCGTGTCCAGCCTATCAGCACGGCCGATTTTGGCGAGATGGCCCAATTCACGCTGGCCGCACCGGTTGTGCCAGCAAAGTCACGCTGGGGGTAGGTTGAATGGCTGCGGCTGCGATGGCCGAGGCGGAGGTTGGCGGAACGGCTTGGGCTGATCGCCCAGGCGAGTTGCAGCTCGTTGTCGGTCTGCCCGAAGCGGTCATCAAAAAAGCCGGGCGAAGGGATGGTGCGGTTCGAGGTGTAGTTGCCATCGGTGCTGCGCACCACGTAGCCCAGGGAACTTCCCGTTGCAAGCACATAGCGCAGCTGGGCTTCCACACCGGTCTGACGGAAGTTGGCCTCTTGCGTGACCTGCACCGAGTTGGTGCGCGAGTTTTGTGTCAGGCCACCGCCCAGGCGCCAGTTGGCGTCGAGCTCGTAGGTGGCGTCGAGCCGGGTGTTGTTGTCGACCCGCACATTGCGCACGTTGAAGCCTTGAAAGTCGACGAAGTTGTTCAGCGTCTGGTCGCGCGAGGTCGTCAGGTTTCCGCGCAAACGGGGGGTGTAAGCCCAGCGCCATGCGGCGCGGTAGTTGACTGCGGTGAAGCCGAGATACGCGAAGTTCTGGTAGCTGTATTTGTTGAAGTTGACGTCGAGCTCCACCGCTTGCAGGCTATAGGCCTTGTTGTAATTGAGCCCGAAAGCGGCAATACCGATGGTTTCTGCGCTTGAACTGCGCCCCGTGAGCGCCAACGTGTTGGCGCCTGCGGGCAGGCGGAACAGATTGCTGTCGCTGACGACGGTAGCCGTGGCGCGCAATTGCAGGTCTTGCCCGCCTTCGGCATGGCAAGCGGGTGCCATGCCAGCTACCGCCAGGGCCAGCAGGGAACGGCGCAACAGGTGTGGTGGGGCCATGTCTCAGCGCGCTTTCTCGTCCTTCAGGACCAGTCTAATGGTCTTGAGAATGATATGTAAGTCGAGCCGCACCGACCAGTTGCGCAGGTAATCCAGGTCGTAGTCGATGCGGCCCTTCATTTTGTCCAGCGTCACTGTTTCGCCACGGTAACCATTGACCTGCGCCCAGCCGGTGATGCCCGGGCGCACCTTGTGGCGAACCATGTAGCCCTTGATGAGTTTGCGATACAACTCATTGTGGGCGATGGCATGCGGGCGCGGGCCGACGATGCTCATGCGGCCTTGCAGCACGTTGACGAACTGTGGCAATTCATCCATCGAGGTGCGCCGCATCAAGGCGCCCAGCGGCGTAATACGTGCATCGTCTTTTTGGGCTTGTACGATGGTGGGGCCGTCTTCGGTCACGGTCATGGAGCGGAACTTGTAGACCACAATCTCGTCACCATCAAGTCCGTAGCGCCTTTGCTTGAAGATCACCGGCCCCGGGGACGACAGTTTCACTGCAATTGCCAGCACCAGCAGCAGCGGGGCGATCAGGGCCAGGATCAGCATTGACAGGACCACATCGCTGATGCGTTTGATCACGCCATCGGCCCCGCGAAACGGTGTCTCGCAGATGGATATGACGGGCATGCCGCACACGGTGCCGGTATGGCCCTGTATCAAGTCGGTGAAGAACATGTCTGGCACGAAATAGATCGACGCCGTGGTGTCCTTCAAGTCGTCCAGCAACTGCAGGATGCGCGGTTGCGAGGCCATCGGCAGCGACAGGTAAATCACCTGCACGTGATTTTTTTGCACGATGTAAGCCAGCTCGTCGAGATTGCCCAGCAGTTTGAACTTGCCGGCAGGGTCGAGCCGTTTTTGGGACCGGCTGTCGATAAAACCGAGCAATTCGACGCGCGAATAGGGTGCCTCGCGCAGGCGGGAGGCCAAAGCTGCGCCCTGTTCGTTCATGCCGACGATGATTGCCCGTTGCGTCGGCCCCTGCAAGCGCACCAAGGTTGGCGCCACTGCGCGCAACAGCAGTTGCAAGCCGAACTCGGTGGCCGGCGCTATCCAAAACCAGCTTAGCAAATCCTTTTGCGAAAACTCGCGGATGTAGCCGGTGGCGAAACCGGTCAGCAACAGCAGCGCGGCGACCCACAACCAGTTCAGTGTGATGTCCAGCATGACCCGGCCCAGACTGGACTGCAGATGTGCCTGTCCTGGAAAGGTCAGCGCAAATACCAGTACCGACAGAATCAGGACTGGCGGCGGCAGTTCACCCTCATGGTAATAGGCGACGGCCCACAGCGAAAAAACGAAGGCGCAGGGGCCGAGCGATGACTCAATGACGCCAAGAAAATTGTCCTTGCCGATCGACGACTGCGACGGCCGCTTTTGCAGGGACGCGGCAGACAGGACGGCATCAGTCTTGGACATCGGAGGCCAATGGCGTTCGCTTGCTGACCGCCTGGGCCCGATTGGTCACATTGAGTTTCTGGAAAAGGCGCTGCATGTGGTTCTTGACGGTAAATGGACTGATATGCAGGATCAGTGCAATTGCGGAGTTGGTTTTCCCCAGTGCGACCCATTGCAGTATTTGGTGCTCACGCTTGGTCAAATTGTATTCTGGCGCCGGCCCAACTACCGACGCAACTATCGTGCCGGGAACCGTGGGGCCGTGGCCGTTCGCATGGCCGTTCGCATGGCCGTTGCTCTGCTGCGGCAAATGTGAAACCTGGCGCAACGCGGCGTCAATGTATGGCAACACCACCGCCATTGCGCCACGCTCCATGGCTCCGTAACTGCTGTGGGAACACATCACCACGTACAGGCAGTCCTGGCTGCCACGGGCATCCACAATGCCGTGCACTATTGCGAAGCGCATGCCGAGCAAGGCGTTGCCGACCTCGTTGTCCAGGCCGTCGCTATTGAGAGCGAAGCCGCCTTCACCCGAGTTGAGCACGAATGACCTCTTGCCGAAGTGTGTCCAGCGTTCGAACAGGCCCTGCAACAACGGCGTCAAGATGCGTGCCTCGGCGTTTTGCGAACGTACGCCTGGCGCGGGTGAGACGATGTCGTGCTGGATGTTGCCGCCCTGAAAGTCACCCCAGCCTGCAATAAGAATGTCGTGCGGCAGATACCGTTGCAGGTCACCCTGCAGCCAGACCAACAGGTCGAAATGGCTGCGCACCTCGACCGATCGGGTCACGACGCTGTTGTAGCGCTGCAACTCCTTTGTCGAAAGTGAAGACAGAAATGTCATGGGTTGCGTTTGACGCGTTGTGCAGGAACGGTGACGAGGGGTATACCCCAAGCCTGGTCCGGAGTGGTCCAATTGCAACACCATCCGGTGAAGGCGGTGTGACGGTTGATTCTAGGAAGGCAGATTGCCGCGCCGCAGTTTTGGAGGGTGCAACTTACATATTGACACCCTTAGCGTGAAATCGTGCACAACCGCGGGGCAACAAAAAAGGGATTGCGGTGCAATCCCTTTAGTGGTTTGGGGTACAGCAGCCTGCGCTGCGCCAGATTAGCTGGACTTGGATTTGTTGCGTCGCATCGCGATGGCGCCCATCACGCCCAGGCCGGCCAGGAGCATGGCGTAGTTTTCAGGCTCTGGGATTGCGGTGACGGAAATGGAACCGTTATATAGGCCCCCAGCAGTTCCCTCGCCTCGGCCGAAGATGTCAATGAAGTAGGCGCCGCTAGCAGATGGTCCGAAGGCCAAAGTGAGTGAGCCGTTGCCGGGTGTCGTCGATGTCGCCAAAAGCGTGTCGTCGTTTCCGCCGGGAACGCCATTTGCGCCAGCGGAATACAGCGTGATAGCACTGAAACTAGTGCTGAAAACGAAGCCGGGGAGAGTCAGCGGAAAGTCGATCACACTGTAGCCGGAACCACCATTGGTCGGCAGTGTGAATGTGAAGGTATCGCCAAACAGGCCGGCCCCGACGATGGCTTGGAATGACTTGGGTACCCCAATTGATACGGCCTGAAGGTCGTAAGTTGCCGCGTTGGCGCCAGCCATAGCTGCGAACAAAACCCCGGTCGCAATAGCTCCCTTGAGAAGTAAAGTGTTTTTCATGATTTTTTCCTTGGTTTATAGAGTAGTTCTTTGAAGACCGACAACCGATCACCGTTGAAGTGTTACCTCTATCCCGGCGCCCTCCAATAGTCCGTTCGGCCTAATCCACTCACATTTTCCGTGATTTTCGCGACGAAATGTGTTTCGCGAGAAAAAACCAACAGCAATGTGGTTCATCGGCTGGCTGTCACCCGCCGGCTTCCACCGAGGACTGGGCATGCCGGTCTTGGCAGAGCCGGGCGACGAGTTGGGGCAGGGCCTCCTGAAGTGCGGCCTTCAGGGTGTGCGGCGGATTGATCAAAAACATGCCGCTGGCCGGCAACCCGGGGCGTTGTTCCTCGCCCGTGGCATCGGTCGTGATCTTGCTGTTTTTCACCGTCAGGGTGGCCTGCAGCCAGCTCTTGCCCGCCTTGGTGGCCAAGGTCTTGAGCTTGCGGGGCACGTCATGGGCCTCCGGTCGCGGGATGATCGGGTACCAGACGGCGTAGGTCCCGGTGGCAAATCGCGTCATCGCATCGGCGATGGCGGCGACAACCCGGCTGTAGTCGGTCTTGATCTCGTAGCTTGGGTCACTCAGCACAAAGGCACGGCGTTGCGGCGGGGGGAGGAACTTCTTGAGGCCTTCAAACCCGTCTTCGCGCAGCACCGCTACCTGCCGGCCGACTTCAAGCTGGGCAATATTGGCCGACAGCGTCTTGGAATCGGTGGGGTGCAACTCGAACAACTTGAGCTTGTCGCGGTCGCGCAACAGGCGCTGGATGATGAACGGTGAACCTGGATACACCTTCAGGCTGCCCTTGGAGTTGAAGCTGAGCACCATGTCCACGTAATCTTGAAGTATGGGCGCCAGCGGCTTGGCCGCCGTCTTGGCAGCAGCGGCGGCCACTGGCGCCGCCAGCCCTTGAAGTATGGGCGCCAGCGGCTTGGCCGCCCTCTTGGCAGCAGCGGCGGTGATCGATTACCGCCATCACGATGGCGCCAATCAGCTCGGCGACCTCAGTCCATCTCATGTGCCCTACGCCGACTACACGGGATATGCCCCACTGAATCCCGCAATTACCGTCGCCACGCCGACGCTGCGCAGCATGATCCCGGTGCCGGGTCGCTGGCAGCCAGTGAGCTATGTTAACCCCGATACCGGCACGATGGTCACGCCGAACCTAGTTGCTCCGTTCTGGGGCAATGTTCGTCCGTTCGCCCTCACCTCCAGTTCCCAGTTCCGTCCGGCCCCGCCGGCTGCCTGGAATTCTTTCTTCGCCCGCCTGCAGATCGCCGAGGTGATCTGGATCAGCGCTCATCTCACTGATAAGCAGAAGTGCATCGCCGAATACTGGGCCGACGGCCCCACGAGCGAAACTCCGGCCGGTCACTGGAATCTGTTCGCGCAGTTCGTTGCCCGGCGCGACGGCATGACGCTCGACCAGGAAGTGAAGATGTATTTCGCCCTCAACGGCGCCTTGCTGGACGCGAGCATTGCGACCTGGGAAGCCAAGCGGCACTACGATTACTGGCGGCCGATTTCGGCGATCCGCTACATCATGAGCGGCAAGACGATCACGGCTTGGGGTGGTCCAGGGCTGGACGCCGTTAGCATGCCGGGTGAGCAGTGGCGGCCATTTCAGAAGGATTCGTTCCCGACGCCTCCGTTTTCTGAGTACACCTCAGGCCACAGCGCTTTCAGCGCCGCCGCCGCGGAGGTCCTCAAGCGTTTCACCCACAGCGACCGCTTCGGCACTGGGGTCACAATTGCTGCCCACTCCTTGCAGGCTGAGCCGACCTCTCCGGCATCCCCAGTGACCCTGAAGTGGCAGACCTTCAGCCAGGCCGCCAACGAAGCTGGCATTTCTCGGCGCTATGGTGGCATCCACTTCATCCAGGGTGATGTGGTTGGCCGTCTGCTCGGGCGCAAAGTTGGAGCCCAAGCCTATAAACTCGCCGAGGAATTCTGGAAAGGCGGTGGCTGGCACCACGCTCCGATCAGCGACGGTTGAACGAGTCAGTGGTTTGTCCGTGAATATCCTTGGGCAGCCACATCTTTTGTAAGCTACTCAACGATGGCTAAAGCCATGGTGGTATCACGCACGCCACTTTTTTGCATCGTGCGCCAGCCGCACTAAAACCGTGCGGCTGGCGTTCTCTGATCGACGATCACAAAAATAAGCAACAGGCAATTAAAGGTAGGTCACTGGTGTGGGTTCACTTTCCCAACGCACTGACCAGGCAGCACGTAAAGCCGTCCGTTGCACCTGCAACCGCAGTGAGCTGGTTGCCGCGTAGTGCCGCGTGAATTAACGTGAGTGCGCGGCTATCTGTCACTTGCTCCATCTCGTCACATACGACGGACTAAATCCAGCACGCTTTCTCATGTTCAGTCCTGCTTCCGCAATTTATCACCCTCGCTTTCCTTAGTTGATACATGCGTGTCTAGATTCAATCCTAAAGTTTCCTGCTTGGCCGGAGATGACCCGTTGGGAGCTTTTCCGTGGTTTAATTGGCGCTCGCGCCACATAAGTTTCAGGTCTGGCCAAAGGTGGCTGGGAGCCTTGTAGCCGAAAGCGCGATATTTGCCTGGAGTCACCTTTCCTTTCGCTGCGACAAAGTCTGTGAAAGTCTGTGTCCAGGTGTCGAACTCGGCGTAAACGCCAGGATTCGATGCCATGTGCTCGGCTTGGTTGTCGCTGTATTTCTTGCCATCGCCGAATTTCAGGTAGCGCCAGAGCGGATCGGGAACCTCAATGCCGCTGTAGCGGCATTGCCAGACAAATGAGGCATAAGCCTCACGGCTGTCGCTCGGTTCTGCGTCAGGATCGAAATAGTGTTTGTGTCGAAGACCTTTGGGTCGGCCTGTAGCATCCAGTTCATCTGCGCCGCCGTCGCCATAACAAAAAAATCCGGCTGTCCGACCTTCGAGATGATTGCGGCTTAATTCCTCCCATTCTGGCGAATGCTCCAGCTGCATCGCCATCTCTGGATTTTTGTGCTGGATCAATTCTTCTTTGGGATTGCCTCCGCTCATGCACACGAGGCGGTCGAACAACAGTTTCAGATTCGAGGTCGGTGCGTACCAGTTGATCGGGCCGATGATGGCCCAGGCGTCGGCGAGGTCGAGCCTGCTGTAGAGGTCCATGTCCCACATGAGATCCGGCTCTTTTGCATGGTTCGGCTCATAGCAATTGCACGGCCAGACACACAACGCCATCGCGGTGGACGCGCAAGCGTTGCAGCTTTGGATGCGGGCGCGACCGAAGACGTTCCCCAAATCTTCGTAATCTATTTCCCATTCCTGCGGCAACCCGGCCGCCATGCGCAGCATCAGCGTTCGCGCTTTGGAATCAACGCCAGGGCAGTTATATTGCCGCCGGCCTGAACCGGCGATGATCAAAACACGGAATGGTCGTTTATCAGGTGACAGTTTGCCGTTGTCATCATGTGGTTTCATCATTGCTCCAGGGTTTGTAGTGTTTGTCTGCTGAGTGGGCTACCCGCGCTCGGCAGAAGTCTTCTAGGTTCTGGGAACCTGTAGCCGCCCGCGCAGACAGAGCAATCATTTCCAGCGAGAGCCAGACTTGGTGGTCCGAGTTGCAGGTGCAGTCATGAGGCCTTACTTGATGAGGTCGCGAGTCTCGATGTTACTGGTGTTATCGTCCGCTGGTTCAGCCAGCGCATTAGCGCGGATAATGCCAATTCCCATAACGTCTGGATGCCGACTGACTCGGCAGGTGCCATCGCTTCCTAAATGCAGTATGGCTGAGTGGCCGGAGAGACCCTCACTAAGCGGCATAAGCCATTATATTATCGATTCCGGTCCGTAGTGAGGAATGCTTGTTGTAGCTCTATCTAAGAGGCTGTCGGAGATCGACGGCCGAGCATGGCGCCGTAGATTTTCGAGGCCTGATATTGCCAGAAAGCGGAAGCGTAGCAGCGCTACGTCGAGGATTTCTGGCAATATCAGAACCGAAAAGACCAAGCCAGGCGACGTGTCGGGCCATCTCCGACAGGCTCCTAGGGCAGAGTGACCACGCAACGTGGGATGTCTGGTGTGGCTGATGCCCATGCAGAATCACGGGCGGGACCACGTCCCACGATGCAAACGGCAGTGGTATTCAAGTGCAGTGGCATCGTACGGCCAATCAAAGCGAACGGGAGAAATGAGAGCTTCCTGGAATCTCTTAATGTGTGATCCGGCGGAGATCGCGCTCTCGTCTTGTCGCACAGATCATTATGTTGGCACGAATGTCGCTTTCTTTGTTTTTGACGGCGGGCTGGAACAAGGCGACAATGAACCTCCGCTACGGATGGATGGTAACAGGTGGGTAACTGTTTTAGTGCCCTACCAGAACGCCAGGCCCAGATCTTGGCTCTGCGCGCAGCCCCGGCCAGGTCGCGTAGGCAGCATCTATACGGCTGTAAGATTCGAGCCAGGATCCCGACCAACCACTATGCCCGCCACGCTGCCCCCTGCGATCGCCACCCCGCCTCTGCCGGCTAGCCTCCCCTGGGAGCAGCCGGTCCACCGCGAAGCCCTCGCCACCCTGCAACTCAACCTGGGTCGGTTCTGCAACCTCGCCTGCACCCACTGCCATGTGGAAGCTGGGCCGAAGCGGACCGAGATGATGTCGGCCGCGGTGCGGACCAAGATCATCGCCTGGATGCAGCAGCATCGGCCCAAGATCGTCGATCTGACCGGTGGTGCGCCGGAACTGATCCCCGGCTTCCGCGAGCTGGTGCTTGCGGCGCGGGCCATCGGCGCCGAGGTCATCGACCGTAGCAACCTAGCGGTCCTTCAGGAACCCGGTCAAGAGGACCTGGCGGATTTCCTGGCCGCCCATCAGGTCCATGTGGTGGCCAGCATGCCCTGCTATCTCGCCGAGAACGTCGATAAGCAGCGCGGCAAGGGCACCTACGACCGCTCGATCCAAGGGCTGCGCCAGCTCAATGCGGTCGGATTTGGTATCGATCCGGCCCTGCCCCTCCACCTCGTCTACAACCCCGGTGGCGCCGCCCTGCCGCCGCGCCAGGAGGAGCTCGAACCGGACTACCGGCGGCGCCTGCACGAGGACTGGGGCATCAGCTTCACCGGCCTGTGGTGCTTGGCCAATGTGCCGATCAAGCGCTTCCGTCGCTTCTTGGAGCAGACTGGCAAGCTCGACCTGTACGAGCAACGCCTGCGGGATGCCTACAATCCTGACACCTTGTCTGGATTGATGTGTCGGACCACCCTGAGCGTGGACCACGAGGGCCGGGTCTTCGACTGCGACTTCAACCTGGCCCTCGACCTGCCCCTAGCT
>ENA-ORBV01016797-ORBV01016797.1-microbial-mat-metagenome-genome-assembly--contig:-NODE-16797-length-10566-cov-6.209744_pt1 | contig 10566 bp, 18 predicted proteins | sample MGYA00237777_ERZ505514 | MGnify/ENA primary metagenome ERZ505514 (study PRJEB26160, sample SAMN06269048) | microbial mat metagenome | isolation source: Oligotrophic lake microbial mat | place...
AATTGATTTTTTATAGAAAAAGAAAAAGTGGCGGCGGGTCCTGTTGGTCCTGTTGGTCCAGTCGGTCCAGTCGGTCCCGTCGATCCAGTAGACCCAGTCGGTCCGGTTGCTCCGGTAATTCCAGTAGCTCCTCGTATGCCCTCTGAGATAGCAACAGCAGTGGGCGTGCCTGTCGTGACCACAACAACAGTGGGCGTGTCTGCCGTGACGACAACTTTAACAATATCAGACACGAGAAACGCCAGCGTAAATTTTTATAATTCCCTTGGCAAAAGAGTAAACGGATAAGTCGGCTCTGGTGATTAAAATATCGTAACTATAATCAATTGATTTATTATTTTGAGCGATAGGTATCGCTAGACCTAGGGCAGCGGAAAGCGTGATATTAATTAAATTACCAACAATAGTTGGAGAGAGGTTAATCGCCTTAGTCGAGAATGCATCTAGTCGCATTTGGGACCTTATCGTATGCCCCGTAAAGTCATGCGCAACGGTCTGGGCAATGTCGTCGTAAACTAAAAAGCTTTCACTTAGAGTTTCGCCTTGATTTAAACTAAAGTTGTGCTCTATTGGACTTCTCATTTTTTTTCCAATGGAAGCCCTACCGTTTTAAGATAGGGCGTTTCAAGTCAATTTAATTTAATTTAAAACTAAAACTTAACTACTTCAAAAATAAATTCAATTTTACCAGCAGTAAGAGCGGCAGTATTAACGCCAAGGTTAAGAATTGATCCGCTGCTTAATTTAGTAAATCCGGCAACGTCGCCGGCCACGAAAGCGTTTAGTGAGTAAGTAGCAACAAGTCCAGCCGCTTCGTATTCTTGACCAGTCAATCCAACACCGACGTCAAGGGTAGCAGATGCTCCAGCGGCGGCAGTGATTACTTTTGATCCGATCATTCTTACTAGCACGTCGTTCGAAGCAGTCAACATTGTATAGTCGCCTGTTGCTCCTGCATCTTTTGAAAAATCATAGATCACTCTAACGATTTCTCTGCTGTTGCCGAATACGTTGCCGATTGTCTGAGAGTCCTTAAGCACGAATGCTTGAGTAGCTCCGGTTGTGATTAAAAAAACTAGCGCCAATAAAAATTTCATAATTATTCCTTTTTAAAAAATTAAGCTTGGTAGTTAACAATGTGCTTTAAGCTTCCTTGGTTATTTAATGCAGAACCGACAACCATTTCCGCAGACAATAAGAAGCCGCGTTGTTTATTGGCATGTAGGTCTGACAATTTAATCGTAACATCTTGTTGCATAACGAAGATCAACCAGTCAGGGTGAAAGAAAAGGGCATTTCTTCCAAGCGTTCCGCCGATTACTGGCATAGCGTCTGAATTATCTTCAAACAAACTAAATCCAAATCTCTTGATCGCTTTATTTCTATTGCCTGGCACTAACAAATCAGCGCCAATGAAATCAGCACTTGTTAATGTTTGAGCAGAAAGAAAATGATTCCAATAACCAGGACCAAGTAAACCGATCCAGTCAACATCTTTAGGCCATTTAGCAGTAGATGCTAAAAGTCTATTTCCAAGAAGGGCAGCGGCGTCCATTGTTGCAACGGCAGCAACGCTATGATCGGGAGCAGATAAGCTTGGAGCAACTTTTCCGTATAAATATTCGTTTGTTTTCTTTTCAAGCGCGTTCATTAAAGCCATTCTGATTTTAGACTTGCCTTCCGGTGAACCTAATTGAGTTTGCAAATCGATTAAGCTGTCTAGCTCGATTGATACGTCGATAATTGTATCGGCAACAACGTTTACCTGAGACATTACAACTTTTTCCGGAGTGTATACTTCATGGTTAACGCCAATCGTTTTGATTGCGCCAGTAAGTTGATTCATCATTGACACTTTTACGGTATCAAATTGTTGTTTAATTGACCCAGCGTATTCTTTTGAAACTAATCCTGGTAAAAGGATTTCTTCTCTTAGTTCCATTGCAATCAATGGAGACCATACTTCTTGCGCCTGTGCTGATAATTCTTGTACGAGTGTAGCTGTCATCTAAAACCTCATTGTTTATTTACAGTTTATTTTTTCACGATCTCTTTATGTCTTGCTCTCATTTCCGTTGATGTTCCTAATTTCTTCCAGCTCTCAAGCGTAAGCGTTGTCGTATTGCTCGGACTAGGCGCATTGCCTGGCATAGAGCCTGTTTTCTTTCTGACTAGCTCAGGATAATTCTTCACAAAATCAGAAGCAACTTGCTTGGCGATGTTTAGATCAATGTCACCCGTTGTCTCGTCGTACGGAATACGATCAAGCTCAACGAAGTTGAAATATTCGGGCTTTTGCAGCGGTCCTATTTCTTTTAAAATCAAGTCGATTTTCCTTAAGTTTAATTTTTGTTTTTCATTTTCCTTAACTTTCTCATCCAGTTCTTTTTTCTCGGTCTGCACTCGTTCATAAAGAGCTTTATATTCGCCCTTCTGTTTTAGCGCGTCCTCTTCCTTGAGCTTGTTCTGTTCCTGAATCTTCCCTAATTCAAGTTCAAGCCGAGATGCTTTTTCTGCTAAGGCTTTTTTCTCAGTTTTTAAAGCTTCGAAAGCCTTGTCTTTGTCTTTGATTTTATCTTCACCTGATCCGGCACCGCCGTTGGCTTCAAGGTCGGCACCGCCGCCTACGATATTCTCACTCACTTTATGCTCCTTTGTGTTTTGCGGAATGTCAATATTATTTGACAGACCTAATTAATTTTAATAAGTCCCTTTTTATTTCTCTAACTATTCTTTCTATTTCTGGTTTAGACCAATCAAAAATTTCTCTATTCTTGCGGTAGTAGTCGGCGACCTGTTTATTATTTAGCTTTACCTTTCTGTCGCCAAGCTCGCCAGCCCTTGAGCTTGGTTTAACCATTAACTGAAATCCTGTGCTGGTTATTTCTTTTGCCATAGCCTCGAGCATCTGTCCCGTTGCCGTGGCGTTTGATTTATTTACCTTGCCCAATTCGCCTAGCTGAAAAGAAAAAAGCTTTCTTAACTTAATATATTCTTTTGATTCCAGTTTCGGAATAGCGCCAAGGTCGGGCATTAGTCCACGCCTGACTCTTTTGATAAAGTTTTCCAGGGCATTGTCCGCTACTTCTTTAAAGCGATCAGACTTAATATATATTTCTTTTATATTGCTAAACTCAGCGATCTTTCTTTTTATTTTTTCTTCGTTCTTACTCATCAAGATCACTCTTTTGAAATCCTGCACTGAGAACTATATTTCTCGCCACAATGTCAGCGGCAAGTAAGTCTATAACTCTTTCAGTGCGCTCCTCTTTATCGTCAACCGGATAGTTTTCAAGCAACCGGTTTAAATCTTCTTGCCTGATCCCTAGAAAATCCCTGCCCCTTGTTACCGCGGACGAGTTGCCGTAGGTGCCGAGGACGTTGCCCTCAACCTTCCCGAGAATGGCTTCATTGTTTATGCCGATGCGAATCTTGCCGGACTTCTCCATAAGCAATTTTATTTCCGACAACATTTGTCCGCTAAAAGTTAAGTCTACATTTGTCTGACCTTTTTCAATTGCATACTTTTTAGAATACTTTCCAAACGCAATGTTATTTTTATCCAGCCCAGACTCTGTGCGAGTTATTATCAGATCAATTATTTCCGCAGCAATAGCTCTGCGCTCGTCTGGACGATATTCTTTTGGTATATCAATTTCAAAGTACGGTTTAAATCTGGCCATTTACTACTTGGTCCGCTTGCCCAGTGTTTGATCGCTCTAGTTTTATTAATTCTAGTTCTGTCGCTAAATCTTCCTCGCTCATGTCTGGGTTTAATTCCATCATTGCTTTCTTGCGCGACTTAAAGCCTGAATCAACTTCTATTTTCTTTTCTTCGATTAATTCTTTTCTTGATCTAACGGCCACCATCTCTGGAAATTTAACAATGACAGTGAGGTCTTCGGGAAGCTTAGAGAATCCTTTCACAATTTGCATGTCAACCCAGTGATTGTGAATTGGAATCATCTTTGCCCAGAATTCTTTTTCATCTTGCACGAACCAATCAATGGATTTTTTCACAACACTTTGAACGTCCATTTCGTCCATGACCTTAGAAACGCCGGACGCAACATTGGCATTATTAACAGCGCCAACCGAGCCGACGCGAACGCCCTTAGTATCGAGCCATAAGATAAATACTGATAAGATAAATTCTTTCACCTTTTCAATGTCTGCCTCTGGCTTAAGTATCCCGATGATTGGATTCTTGTCTGTAGATTTGTCAGACTTCATTGACCATAAAGCGTTGGGAGAAATGGTTGCGTTTTCAAAGTCAACGTCAACGCCATAGATGATGGAAAAACATTGAAATAAAATCGCGCCGCTTAGATCAGAAAGAACTACGGGCATTATTTTTGTCATAGATAAAATGTCAGTGTCTTGCGTCGGTAGCAATTCATTCTCTACTCGATTCCCGTAGGTGATCGGTATCACTCCGAAGTCGTTAATGCCCTCGTTGTCAGCAAGCGCCGGAGCATATGTCTCGCCGTCGTCTGTAAAGGCATCAAATTCTTCCGCGCTGTATGTGTAATATAATTTATATTTTTGTTGTGTTATCTGATTTTTAACTCCAATAACTTCCTTCGTGACCTCGCCCATTAATTTAATTAGGACCGTCTCGCTGGTTGGATCGAAGTTATTGTCTGAGTAAGGCAGGAACCTATCGTAAGGCATGACTCTCAGTTTTGGCTTTTCATTATCAAGGTAAGGCTCAAGCGCGAATCCTTTAAATAGGTGAGAATAAGAATCCGCAACGCCCATTTTTTTATTTAGATTAAACGTGCTGACGTAGTAATCAATTATTTCCTGATACTGCTCTTGCCCCAATGCGGCCGTTCTGGTTGGCGGGTTATCATATGCAATGGAAACTTTGCTGATATATTTTTCCAAGATATTAACAATTATAAGTCGGTGCTGAATTTTAGAAAAATACTCAGCGGACAAAGCAGAGCGCATAATTTCCTCAACGTATTTTTTTAACCCGCCCTGGAGAATGTCGTAAGCGTCGGCATTGTACTTAAGGTACTCGCTGTTATTTCTTATGTACTCTATTAGTTCTTTTCTTTTATCTTTTAGCGCCATTGAATCCTCTTATAGTTGAATTGTTTTTGTTTTCCTATCGTTATAAATAGTAAATTCGTAATCTTCAAAATAGTCTAGCGTATCGGACGCATGTGTCAACTTCCCTTCTTTGTCTTTTATCTTTTCAAACGTAAGTTTATTTTGCTCGACTCGCTTTAGATCGTTAATAAGTATCTTGCAGCAGGGATTAATTAGAATTTTCTTGTGGTGCATGCGTCCGCAAACAAGAAGCTGCCTCTCCCTTAAGCGCGGATTGACTGACTTCATTCTAATATTCTCTTGCGGAAATCCCGCCTGGATTAATAACTGATAGTCTGAGGCTCCTGTTGTCTTTCTATTTTTACCAGAGGCATCGATAGTTAAAAAAACATTGACGCCGTACTTACCGCGAATATATTGCGCCATCTGTGGCGTGTCCGAGTTACCGGCAAGCTCTACGTTGTCAAAATAATGAGTGTGGTCGCCCAGCTTGTGTGCGAAAGTCGCTGTCATTCTCCCGACGTTAAAATCCATGTTGACGTAAATCTTATCGCCATGTACTTGCTTAGCATGCTCGCTGATATTCGCGTCACTAAACGCATAATAAAAAGAATTTTCATTAAGCGATAGAATTTGTCCGTCGGTAAAAACTTTTGCCGCCTTCTCGTCGTACTGACTAATAAGCCTGTCATAGTAATCATCGTCTAAGTAAGTATTCTGCCTAGTGTTGGCATGCCACTTTTTAAAACTGCCTGGCTTTCTCTCGTTGAGCTCTTCGCTCTTAGAAATAAACTCTTCAATCCATAGGTAGCGATCTTCGGGAGTTCCGAAATAACCTATCTGCGAGTAAGGAGATTTTGCTCTGACCCTGGCGCGCGCCTCTTTAATTCTTATATACGGGATTAAAGACGGCTCATTAATTAACATGTAAGCAAGGTTAGGTCCGGCAATAGCTTTTTCCGCGGTAAAAATATAGACCTTTTTTTTATTCCAGGAGAATCTAAATTCAAGCTTAGATCGATTATAAAACCAGTGTCTATTTTCTTTTAATTGATACGCCGGAAAGACCTCGTCAATTAAACATGGCTCAATGTCTCGATGATACTCTCGATAACTGGGAGCAAGCACACCGCCCTGAAATCCTTTATTTAACCATGACAGCCTTAAAATCTTTTCGCAAAGTGTTCTCGTCTTGCCGCTGCCAAGTCCAGCAAACAGCGCAACCTCTTTGGTTGTATCGTCAAGATATATTTCCCTCTGGTGAGGCAGATAATTAAAGTTTATCTTTATGCTACTCATTCAGGGCGAGTAATTCGCTCAGTCTTTTTTTTAGATACTGATTTTCCTCGGTTAATATTTCCGCTCTTTTCGTAGCAACAAACAACTGCATGTCCCTGTCTTTGATTAATTCAATAAGCTTTTCGTTCGAGATTTCGACCTTAGTAATGTAATTCATCTTTTCCCGCCAGGCATATTGCCATTGAAGTCATAAAAATAATTGCTGTTACCGATGCATGTAGCGTGAAGTTCCCGAGGCAGTTAACAAATGATGCCATAAATATTGCCGCCCAAAGCCTGTTGCGCGCTCCCTTGATTGCCACATGGCACAGGTAAATAAAATACACCGCGCCAGCCATCCCAAAGATTCTCATCGCCGCAAATAATTCATTGTGCTCTTGTAGAATTATCGTGCCGCCCACACTGAGCCTCATGTCATAAAGCCAGCCAGCGCCGGTGCCGATTATAAAATTAGTCAATGTCATTTTAGATGCAATCGCTTTCAGTATTTCCCAGCGATCGGCAGCGGAAGATATCCCAAGCGGGTTAAAATAAATAAACGCAAAATACCCCGCCACTAGGCTTATTAATATAGTGCCGCTAAATCTCTTTATCTTTTCATGATTATAATAGGCAAGGGAGCCAATAACGGCAGCGCCCATTCCCATCTGTGACCTGGTTGCAAGTAATCCCGCGGCAGCTACGAGTATCAAAATATAGTTTTTTCTCTTCAGCCACACTGGAAATGTCATACCAATGAAAGCTCCCAGGGTGTTTGGGTTTCCAAGCGTGCCATAGAATGAACTTGCTTGCGTCGCTATCGCTGCATTTTTAACCGAGGAATTAAATATACTATAAAAGTTTTCAATTACCGGAACCCCGATAGACTCCATCGTGCATAAAAATATCTGAAACATAATCGCCCAGCATATAGCTGTCTCGATCATCTCCAGGTCATTTATACGAAATCTTGCCGTAGATAGCTTTACCGTATAGGCGATGCCCGCAAACAAGTAAATCAACCCTCCGCTCACGCTACTAGAGGCAGGCTCATACTGATTAATTAAAATCAGAATTAAAAAAAGCGGAATCAAGAAAAGCTCTACCGCAACCGATTGAACACTTTTTTGAAAAGCAATAATAACAATTGAAAATAAAACAAAAAGCTGATCCTTAGAATACCTACCAAGATTAACGCCAGGGACAGCACTGATTCTTGTATATAAAGGGAGTATTAAAAACATTGCGGCGATTAAAAATTTCATTCGACTTCTTTGCTGTCGTCTACCTTGTCTCTTCTTTCAATCTCCAGCTCATCGTCCTCGTGATTTTGATTATCATTATCGCGCCACTTATGGCAGTTTTTCATTTTGAAAATTAAAAGAGATGGCACTCCCTTAACGTCGCCTCGCATGGATTTATTATAAAGAATGTCATCGCTTAAAAGCATTTTTTCCCTACCAATTTTCTTGGCATCGAAAAACATTTCATGACGCTCACACCAGTTGTAAAGCGTATCTCTGTTTACATTTATTACCGCCGCAAAGGACTCAAACAAAAGACCTTTTGCCATATGGTCGATTAGCATCTGGCAGTATTCTTCTTTATATAAAGTAGGTCGCATAACTCTAAGGACTCCCATTAGGTTTTCCTGGTTAATTTTTCATAACCAGATTTATTGCCGTAACTCATTTTATTTTCACCAGATATCCGCGGTGCGTAAGATCGTCATTTATATCCATCATTTCCATTTCATTAGGGAAAAAAACTTCAATTGAATATTTCTTTTTAACTTCTGAATTTTCCTCTTCCGGAATGTCCATTTTGTCAAAGGCGGGCAAGCCGAAATCTAAAAGTCCGAAGCCTTCAAGGTCGATTGCTTGAATGTCCAAATCAAGCGCGACAAGATCGTCTTGAAATCCCTGCTTATCAAAAATAGCATGGCGAGCGATTTCGTTATCCGCTACAAGGTGGGCGTACTCTTCCGCTTCGTTTTCAAAGTCCTGAAAAATTACAGGAACCTCTTTATATTCGGCGACCATCGCAGCCTTTACCCGAGCATGACCGGCAACTAGAAAGCCTGATCTTTTTGAAATTGTGACTGGCGTCCTAAAGCCCCTTGCTGTAATAATTTTAGCAAGAACCTCTATTTGCCTTTCAGTGTGAATGTTTCTATTTTTCGGATTAAATACGATAGATTCGATTGGGACAATTTTAATTTCTTTAGCTTCAATTCTCATGTAACTCCTTGATCACCGACCCAGGTTATGATTAGGCACCGCCTAACCACCAGTAATTATGCTGATTGCTCTTTCGCGCTTTGTCAAATCAAATAGGCAAACAGGCAGACCTATCGCCAAAAGCGCGCACATCGGCGGCAGTCGCAACAATCACCACTTAGCCGAAAAATAGTTTTAAATTCAATTACTTGCACCTAAAAATCTTCTCCCTTTATTGATTAAATGTGTTACATTAAATAAAGAAACAAGACACAGGAGAAAACAAAATGACTTACATAGAGAGAAGAGACTTAAAAATTGAAAATTATATTAGAAAAAGTTCAAGAGAAATTTCTGAAGGAATAATTGAGAGACTTGAGGATTATCTAGATGATTCACAATCTGATTCACCTGAAGATATAAAGCTAAGTGTAGTTTTGTTAAAAATTTCAGACCTGAGCGAGTTTAATTCTGTTAGTGAGTTTGAAAGTTTTATTACATACGCATGCAATGAGTTAGATTTATCAGAAGTATTTTATGACAGCGTCAATGGGGCAGATTTACCCATGACTTTTGAAGACATTTGCGATGATGTACAATGCAATCCACTTTGTAGCTCGCAAGCAAGTGCGGATGAAAAACATTACTTTAGTGCAGACGAGTCACTGAGCTATAGCCCGCAAGAAATCGCTGATCTAATTGGCGTAACTTTAGAAATTTTTGACGAGGAGAATTAAAATGAAGAAATATAATGTAAACAAATTAGGTTTTTTGGAAATTCAAAGAGTGCTAAAAGAAAACGCCTTTAACTACTGCACTGACCTAGACGAGCTTCAGCCGTGGGCAGATAGACTTGAAGATAAAATAAATAGCGGGTGTGCTGCCGAGGTGGAAATGTCAGCGCGTCACACAAAGAATCGGCAAATAGGCTACTTGTCCCTTGAGGCTAAACACTTTGACTCAATCGAGGTTCAAGATGAATGATGACAGAAATACATTAACAGGAAGCATGGGCGCAATTCATTATGACGTGATTAATGGTTACAGCAGTCCCAAGACTTTCGAAGAAATCTGTAAAGTGGTGCGTGAAAGTCCTCGCGCTAGATCGCAGAAAATGGCAGACCAAACTTTTTTCTTCTGCGCGGACGGCGGGAAAAGTTATAGCACACAAGAAATCGCAAATATTATTAACGTGAAGCTGGAAATTATTAACAAGGAGAATTAAAATGGATAAGTACAAACTGGAAGATTTAAAAGTGGGCGCGGTTTTTAAAGACGGGGGCACAACAATAACAATTATCGCAGTGGGAAGGGCAGATGTTTTTTACACATTTCCCGCTACGTTAGTCTGTGACTATGTTGAGGACACTTGCCCCGTTAGTGAGTTTTTGAGCGGAAAAAAGGGCGATTTAGTTAAACCAACTACAGAAATTGCTTATTCAGATTTAAAAGTTGGCAGAGAAATTATGAGCAAATATACACTAGAAGATTTAAAAGTTGGCGCAGTTTTTAAAAACAGTATTTCGAAGAGATTAACAATTATCGCAGTGGGCAAGTCAAAGGTTTTTTACACATTCCCCACTACGTTTAGCTACATTGAACACACTTGCCCCGTTAATGAGTTTTTGAGCGGAGAACAGGGCGAATTAGTTAGGCCAAATAAAAAAATTACCTATGTTGAGTATTGGAGTTGTCACGATCTCTCGGTAAAACGCTATTGCTCAAAAGAATTATGGGATAGCAGAACAAGCACTAAATTTAATAAACTTATTAGAGAATTTGAAATTGAAGTTGATGAAGACGGATTTCCGGTTGATGGTGCTTTATGACCAAAGCGAATTCGCCTAAAATTAAAATAGCGTCTTTATTTTCAGGTTGTGGTGGAACTGATTTAGGAGCAAGTGGTGGATTCACTTACTTGGATCAGCACTATTCTAAGCACAATGTTGAAATAGTATATGCCTGTCTCTTATACACATCTGACGCTGCCGACGAATAGAGAGGTGTA
>ENA-ORBV01016798-ORBV01016798.1-microbial-mat-metagenome-genome-assembly--contig:-NODE-16798-length-10566-cov-4.787015_pt1 | contig 10566 bp, 6 predicted proteins | sample MGYA00237777_ERZ505514 | MGnify/ENA primary metagenome ERZ505514 (study PRJEB26160, sample SAMN06269048) | microbial mat metagenome | isolation source: Oligotrophic lake microbial mat | place...
CGAAGTTAAGCATCTTCGGGCCTGGTTAGTACTACGGTGGGGGACCACGTTGGAATCCCAGGTGTTGTTCTTTTTGATCTTTTTATTTCTAAATTTCATTTCTTCTTCACTTTCGTTTTGTGTTAGCTCGTGCGGACCATGTTGGAGTCCCAGAAGCTGCTCATTTTGTCTTTTTCATTGATTGTCATTTCTGTGCAGTGCATTGCAAAAATCCAATGATGTTTTGAGTTGTGCAAAATTAATTTAGTGAGCTTCAGAATGAAGCTAACAATTGAATTAAGAAAGAAAGAGCAATGCTCAAACTTGTTGGACTAATTCTCCCATTGTGCCTGAATGTTGTGACATTTTGTGTCCTTTCACACACGGGTGACTCTGTTGGCCACCTTGCGAACAAAACATGGTTTGTTCCGATTCAAACATCATCATGTCTTCAGCATTGTTTGCAGACTTAACAGCGTTAGTCTGTGACAAGTGCACATGTGATGTCCCTTGCGACATTTGTTTCAAAGATCAAGCAATCTTTGAAATGAGAAGACTGTGAGTCGGCTCACTAGACTGAAGACTCATCGAGGGGAATCACTCATGATGAACCCCATGAGTCATTGAATGGGCCCTCTTCAAGATGAGTCCCAAATTGGAGGGCAACTCATGCACTGCAACAATTGTTTTTGTTGTAGCAATCATTTTGTGTGTGACTGATTTGAGTTTAAAATTGTTTTGTTGTGACTCTACAAACAATTGCAAACAGTGCAAAATGAGCATTGTTCAACTGTCTCTTTAGTCCTCATTGACTTCCTTGTTTTGACCAAACTGTTCTCAGTCAATCCACCATTTCTCTTGACAAAAAGTTGTTTCCTTCTTTGTGAAATGCTTGAGAGCACTTGCTAAATTAATCTCATTTCACAACTGTTCTTTCAATTAGCTTTGATGACTTGTCAATGCTTCCCAAGTTGTTGACACCATGCATCAACGGTTCAGTTGTCAGTGTGCACAACCCTGCAAACCCTGCACAGTTCCTCAACAATGGCATGTGCACCAACACAGACGTTTAGATCAATGTGCTGTGTTAACTCTTTGCGTGTGTCATTTGCATTCTCAAGTCCTTCTTCAACTTGTTGGACGATTTCTTCCAAACAGACTTGGGGTGGAGGACAGTTTGTTCCTCAATTTTGTTGTTGGTTTTGCCATTCAAATTTGCTTTGACACCAATTTGCTTCTTTTGTAGCATGTGCAAACAATTTTTGTCTCCAAGAGTCAACTCTTGTTTTCTCTGAAGCTTCTTGACTACATTTTCAAAAGGTGTTGCTGCTCACAGCCAGCAAATTTATTTGTTGTGCTTCTTATTCAGTTGTCACAAACACTGGAATCAAATCATTGCAATGATGTTTCATTGGTGCAACAACTTTAATTCAGTCCTTTTGGACGTAACATTTCTTTTGTTGTGCTCCTTTCCAACATTGCAATGTCTTAGCAATGTCATTGGAACAAGCTCAGGATAGACACAAACAAATTCAGTAAAACGCAAAATGGGGAACAAGGGACAAAAACAGGTTAAATGGTGCCAAAGTGGATCCAAAGACCAACAACAACCATGTCTGACTCAGAAGGCTTTGATGTAGATGTGACTGAGGAGAGTTTGCTGTGTTGCTGGCGACAGAATTCAACCCACATGATGTGCAGCAGAATGTGTTTAAAAGAGCTCATTAGGGATTGTCACAAATTTACCAGTAAGTCTATAAACTTGCATTTCTGGAGTACCAGCAAGTCATCAATGGAGGTGTGGGTTGTTAGATGGGTCCACAAACACAGCTTTGGATTCACAAAAAGGGGTTGCTTTTGGCAAGACAAAACACACAAACAAGATCTTCAATGCCCCAAGATCTTTATTAGGATAATAACCTTTACCAATAAAGCTTGCTGCGCCTGTAGCGAGTGGCGACCAGTTGAATGATGGTGAAACACATTCGTCTAGCTAGAAATTCCCTCAAATCCTCATGGACCTGGGCTGAAAAGTAGGGGTGTATGCATATTCTAATCGTTATTTTTTCTTATGTAAAGTGCTGAGGTTGCGCTTTGTTTGCATTTTGCCTTATCTGTGATGCACTGTATCCAATCATTTTTTGACTTCCTCTATTAGCTTGGAAGTCTTCGTATCGCTCTCGGCGTGGGGTCAGGAGTAGCACACTATTGCTCCTCAGACGGTGTCCCCTCTGGGTGCGCCACGGCATCACCTTCTGCAGCAGAAGCCTCTTCTCCGATAGTACAAGCTTTAGCTGCCTTGCTGTTGGTTTTGGCAGCTGATCTGACAGCTTTGTTGGTCGACTTGACCGCCTTGCTGACAACCTTTGTAGTTGCCTTCGTCGTCTTCATTGCTACTTTAGAGACGGTCTTGAAAAGAGAGGACTTAGTCTCTTTTGTGTCCTCCGCTTGTACTTCTTCCTCGCTAACGCATTCTTCACATCCTTCTTCACATCCTTCGCAATCTTGCTCATTTTCTTCCTCTTCTTCGGGGCTCAAGTCAACGAGATCAATTGCAGCATTCTGCATCGCACTGATGTCACGAGGATCCCTGCGGGACCGAGATGTGCCTTTGAAGGAGTTTTCTCGATTAGGGACTGGTCTGCCACCACGTTTGCTGTGGTTAGATGCTTTCAGATCCCCGCAACTGCCACGGTTACGTCTACTTAGACCGTCGCCGTGGTTAGATGCTTTCAGATTCTCACAACTGCCACGATGGCGTCTACTTAGACCGTCGCCGTGGTTAGATGCTTTCAGATTATCAAGACTGCCACGATGACGTCTACTTAGACCGTCGCCGTGGTTAGATGCTTTCAGATTGTCACAACTGCCACGGTGACGTCTACTTAGACCGTCGCCGGAGCGAGTCCTTGAGGGGAGGGCCCGAGAGCGGTGGTTGGACTCTTTCAGATCTCCGCAGCTACCACGAGGTCGCAAGCTAACGGTGCTTCCGAGGGAGGCAGTTCTTGGTGGAGGAGTCCGAGAGCGGAGTCGTTCCCGGAGATCTCGTTTGGCTTGAGCGCTCAAACCAGATCCTTTCTTCTCATCTCCACTAGTATGCTTGACGTTTCGAAAAGATCCGGATCGAGACGAAAGACCACGAGAAAGAATTGGCGGCACCGTGTCCAGCGATGCACCACGAGAAAGAATTGGAGGCACCGTGCCCAACGACGCGCCACGAGAAAGAATTGACGCTGTGCCCAGCGACGCGCCACGAGAAAGAATTGGCACCGTGCCCAGCTCGTCGCTCTTCTCTTCTCGTCGCATGACTTCCATGCTAAGAGCCTCCTGAAAACCCTGCAGTTGCAACGCCAGCTCGTTTGGGTCGTAAAGCATGCGTCGCAAATTTGCTCGTGATCCAGGAGCGCTATTAGGTTGCTCAAGTTCCTGAGCACTTGGTGATGGACGCCAATTCAGCTTAGGTGGCTGATCACTCGACGAGGGATGCAAGTTTAGCTTGTCGCCTCTGCTTTGTCTCGTTGCTCCAGAGCTGGCACATCTTCCCACTTGAAGAGTGCCTGAAGAGCCTCTAGACCGAATCGAGCACATCGAGGACTTTTTTGAGAGCTGTGGCGGGCGTGTTTCGACGCCTCCAAAGCTTACATTCCGTTTCATTGGCCGACTTTTAGGAGGATGGTCACTGTGTGCCTTCAACTCGTCCTTCTTTCTGGCCCTTCGCAAGCTGCCGCTGTTCGCCCTGGAAGGTTTGCTCCGACTTTTGGGTCGATGCTCATCAGTGTCAGGAGTTTCGTCTTCGACCGTTTTGGTGTGATTGCTCACCGTTTCGATCTCTTCTACCTTTTCGTACCCTTTCAAAGTACTCTCTTTGTCTTCCTTCGGCACATCTCCTTCAGATGCGCCATCGGCAGAATCCTTAAAGGACCATCGACAACTGTCATCAATGTCGTCGTCTTCCGCAAAAGACTCGCCGCTTTCTACAGTGGCAGAGTCTGTGACAGAACCCGTGACAGAGCCTCCATTTTTGTTTCCGTCTCCTGCCAATTGAAACATGACGGGCGCGTCGATTTCTTCTGCCATGGTCAATTTCATTTCGTGCGTCTTGTAGGTCTTCTTTGGTGGAAGCAGTTGAGCGTTTTTGAGTGCAGGCGCGTTAAGAATTTGTGCTTTCGATGAACTGTGGTTGCCACAGAAGTTGTATAAAACTAGTTGCTCGTTCGTTTTCCTTACTGGAAATGTTTGTGAGCTAAGCGTAGTCTAAGCGCATGCGAAGAAACTTTGTCTACCTTCTTCCGATTATTGCTTGTAAGAAGCAACGAACAAAGATCACTGGAGATAGCTTCTGCTGGCTGTCAAGGGCTATATCATAGCTATCAGTACGATACCGCGAAGATCAGTTCGCTCCCACTGTCGTTCGCTTGCATGCCTGTTTGTCACTGGTGTTGCTAACCCCTCGATTGATAAACAGAAACTACAGCGGGCTTGCTACTATCTACAATGTGATGTACCGTACGACTACTAGCTAGTAGTAGTAGCTAGTAGTTTAAGTTGCAGTACCTAGCTAGCTACTGTAGGAGCTAGCTAAGCCCTCGTAGGGTACTAAACACTGTGTCCTTGAACGAAGGAACCCCAAAGTTCTTTTTACTGTACGACTTGCCATGCATCACAGATTCACAGTACCGTATCGTTCCTTTGAACGTGCTCCTAAATCGTCAGTTTCACTGTAGGTGATCAATTCCGGCCAATTGACACAGCCGCAGTGGCGACGAATAATGATTTATTAAAGAACTGGGCATGCTGTACTGGTCATAAAGTTCTTATTCCTCAGGGAAACATACTGTGTGTGAGCCACCCCGCACTTTCACAAAGTGACATTACTAACTGGTACTCGGATCGATATTACACATTGCACTGATACTCAGATGGGTTCTTTTGAGGGCGTCCGATCGCTTAGTTCTTATGGCGCGTTACTGTTACTCGTATCAAGCAAAATCACGCTCTAGTAGCTAGATAATCAAAAGCAAATAGACCTCTTCTTCACCAGTTCGTCACATTCTATTTTTTCACTGGACATGTGGCTGCAACCAGGTAATGGTCATGGGGTTCGCTTTCGATTACAGCGCTTCCCGAGAGCGACCTCCGCGTTCAGGGAACCGAAGAAAGGCCTTGTGTCATGATCCATTTATCCGACGATGGCGCCCTTTCATAAACCTTTATCACTGACTGTGCATCGCAATGGATTGCTTTGTTGGAGAGATCTGTCAGTTAGTAGCAACAGATCAGTTTGTCAGAAGTTGAGCACTGTGGTGCTGCTAGCTAGATGTTGTTGTTGAATCTTTCTAGGGCCATCAATCAATGGAATCAATGCAATTGGCTCATGCATTCTTTAAGATTCCCACAGGTGCACACCTGCCCCTCATGGAATGCTAACTGCACTTCCAACACACTCCTTCCGAGATGTGGATCCACACATGCATTCAGATCTTCGCACTCTGTGTTAGATCTTGATTGGTGCCACAATGGTGCTAGTAGCCTCACAGCTCCAATGTTTGCAAGGTTGCACCAGCTCCATGCCTTCAAACAAAGGTCACCTTCTCGCGCAGAGCACAGCTGGACTCTCCATCAACATTGTCACCCCATCAAGGGACTCTTGTCAGTGTTGCTGACTCACTGCTCTCTGTCAATGGATGTTGACCGTTGTTTGGCCTACAGATCTGTCATCATGATCCTTTGACATGCACTCATCATTCTCAAGTGCACTCTTTTTGTTCCATGTTCTTCCATGGAAATGTTTTCCACAGTTGCGGCCCTCTTTTTTTTTAAGGGTCCCACTCATTCTTTCTTAGCAGATTGATTGGAGTCGATGCACGCCGTCTGACACACCGACTGCAGTGGAGGCAGATTCCTTTGCTTTTCATCACATGGAAGATCCACTCCTTTCTACTCAGAAACACACTCAAGGAGTTTTCTTGGCAACTGTGAGCACATGCAGTTCCTCACAGCCTCACTGCAACTGACCCATTCAACAAACACGCTCCTCACATGACTTTTCAATCCAAGCACAAGAAACAAAATTTGCAGCTTGATCATTCCACAAACAAATTCACATTTGACATCACTGTCATGGATCTTGACTGTTGGGTCAACATGCAATGGATCCATTTTGGTGTGACGGATCAGTTTGCTAGCAGCTGCAAGCATTGTGATTGCTGCACAGAGCTTCTGGAGCGTTTGTGGTGTCGTGCATGGAATGTCAGCCAACTGAATGCGTCCAACGTTGACTTCAATGGCTGCTGCGAAAGAGCCACAGAAGTTGCCCTGTGTTCTAACAAAAACCAACAAAACATTTTCAAATCTTGTTGCACTTTTTGCCACAAATTTGTTCTGTTTGACATCTCTGTCCACATGTTTGTTTGTTGTTAGGTTTTGTCTCTGTTGAGCTAATTGGAAATAAAGGTCACATGCAACATGCAGCCACTGCATGGCTCAAGCTTCACATAGGAATGGACACCAAAACTTGTGACAGTGAAGCAAAACTCAACTGAGCACCAAATCCCCATTCACATTTTTATGAAACGACAGGATGGTTCATACTAAGTAGCTGTTTGCTAGCTAACTGATTTTTAATAGCTGTGTGCATCCTTTGCAATGGAAGGTGCAGTTCAATGTGCCAAAGCTGCTGTTAAAAAGATGCATGCAAATTCATAACTTTTTCATAAACCACTGGAGAGTCCTGACATGCACGCAACGCTCAAGCCCCAAACTGTTGACAGTGTTTTGCTGTTTTTGTAGCACAGTGCATTCTTCAATGAATTGAATTGTCCATTGCATCAACAACATTTTTCAGTTTTGCTAAGTGGGCACATCACTTGCATCTGCAGTCACTTAAATAACCAAATTGCACTTGCACTTGCTCGTGGTTTGTACCTCTGCACACAAAGATCCTAAAGCTCATCAACAATCAACAGTTTTCTTTTTTTTGCCACGCCTTCTGTCTTGAGCATTCCAGCAAATTTGATCTGACGGTTAGCCAACCATGTTCCTCATCCCTTGTAACCTCATTTCATTTGCCACCCCCCCATCATCCCTAAAACACATGAGTTGCTGGGTGTGCTGTCATCCACATCAAGTTTGCCACTATTGTTCGAATGATCATTTGGTGCTTATTTACAACCATGGTTTCAAGCTGCTTGAGGAGTTACATGCTTGGCTTCAGTGCTGTTAACCTACGATGCTATTGGCTTTGCTGGATAGTAGCACAACCTTAATGTTAAATCCAAAAACATTTCTTAAGTAATTTTTAGTCAACATCCATACCATAGTTTAGCAAATGCTGTCATTGTTTCATTGGAGGACTGGCAGCAAGAAGCTGGAAATGCTAAAGTGTGCTAAAATAGATCATGCATCTAAGCTGCTCCTTCCATGACACAGAAAACCACAATGTTGCATCCACTATCACAGCGCTCCACTATCCTTATTTCGGTTGTCTGAATGCTTCACATAGATGAGATCGCAAGCTTCTTCGATTCTCAATCGAAAAAAAAATTGTCTCAAGACTTTTCGTCGTCAAATTGAGATTGAAAAGAGTGAAGAGAAGCTAATAATAATTATAGAACTACTTTGCTACCCCACATGGAATTAGCTTGAAGTCTTTGATGGTAAAGGGATACTTTTGCTCCTTGCGGGAAAGCATCACCGTTTCTGCCGCGCCGAGTTCGATTTCGACAGGCTCTGTATCTTGCCATGCCCCCATTGTATATGGGATCGAAATCGAATACTCGCGTACCACCGATTTGTCATTTTTGTTCTCGACGCTTACCAGCAGCGGAGGAGGGTCGTTCTCGTGGATTGTAACGATGCGCACCGTCATCTTGTATGTTTCCTTCTCCTGTGCCATCATCATGTCTTCTGGTAGATTGTACGACAATTGCCAATCCGGCTTCAAAACCACTTGCTTGCCACCAAGGAAGCTCTTCATGAATGTTGCATTTCCGCTTTTACTGGCAACACAAGAGACCGGGACAACAATGCTTCCATCATCCGCTTTTGCAATGGACTCGTTTTCGGGTTCTAGCTGTCGCATTTCCGTAATCTGAGAAAATATTTCACATTGTTCCATGCTGTCTGTCGCTTGTTGTTGTTGTTGTTGGGGTTGAACCTCGTTGGACAATCGGATGCGTTGCATGAGAGCTAGGGATGACCACAAGTGAGTAGGACAAGGAACGGAGATGTATTCCTTTTCGCCAGTCATTTTTCCAATCCATGCCAGTAATTCGGTAGATTGAAAGTAAGCGAAATCACCATTCGAGGCACGAATTTTAGTTTCGCAGACGAAATCGAGTCCCTGTCTTCCGTTCCAAAAGCTTCGTTCAAAGCCTACACCCAAAATAGTCGTCCATCCATCGGGAGTCCATCTCCCCAATGCGGCATGACCTGGTTGCTGACAACCCCAGGTGGGCATTCCAAAGGCTTTGCAAGCAAAGCGCCCCATCCATGCTCTGGGACCACATTGACCACCCCCACTGACCAGTTGCATGTAATCTTTTGGCTCCCGCGGCCACTCGGGTTGCTTGTAATAGACATCGCTTCGGACGATCCATCCATATCGCCAGCGATAATCATCCATCAGACAAATATCGGGATGGTAATTGCGAATCATGGAACGGCACCACGCGAGCTGTTCATTGGGAGCATCGCTGTTGACGACCATTCGTAATTCCCAGACCGTCAAATGTTCAAAGGTCGGATCCAATTCCCGATTGAAATAGGCTTGTTCGTAGTGCTGGTACCGTTCCAAGGGGTCAACAAAGACAGCTGGTTGATCAAATTGAGCGATCGGTTCGGCAAGCTCCAAGGCTACTGCCATGGCAAGCTTGGGGAGGACCACTGATTGGTGGTTGTCCTGCTTGTTGTTGTTACGGTACGCTTCGATTTGCGCCAAAATATCCAAGGCTCTGCCATAATTCCCACCGGAGGGACCTCCATGAACGAACATTTCTTGCATCCCTTTGGCATGCTCCAAAAAGTCCATAAGTCGTTGTTGTTGTTCGGTACCTTTGGAACAGTAGGTTGCCAATAGAGGAGGGGTGGCGTGGACCAAGACCAGGCACTGCAAAAGTTCCTTGCCGATATCTGCACCACCAAAGTCGATGGACCGAAGACACGGATCGATGGTGTTTTCCAACCAAGGCTTGGCCGCTTCGAGACAATCCTCCATGGCTTTTTCCAAATCCTTGGCGGCTTCTTGTTTCACGGCTTCGTCCTCCTTATTTTTGTTGCATTCGGCTTGTCGTGCCTGTGCCAAGGAAACAACATGACAAGCCTCTTGAAATGCCTGCCGAGCCGCTGGATCTTGTTGCAACAAGTTGGGCGACAACCACTCGTTCATGAGTTTGGTTTTGAGGCTTTCTTTCCATTGATAAAACCATTCGGTCGAGTACTCGCCGCCATTGACAGCACTTTTGTTGTGGTTGTTGTTGGCAGCAGGAATCAATTGAAAATCCCGAATCCAAATTCCCGTAGTCCCGGCTGGCTTGACGTGTCGAACTTCAAACATGGTATTGGGGGCTCCTCCTAGTTCGATAGGAATGGGTACGGCCTCGAGCGTTTGCCATTGATTGTGAGTGTTGGGGAGAGAAATGTCCATTTGGTGTACCACCACGGATTGAGTTCGATCTCCTCGTTTCATGGTTACTGTGAGTGGCAATGGTTGGTCGGCATCCGTTTTGAATCGCATACTCAACTGGAACAAGGACGACACGGGTAAAACGGACGTGGCCAAAGTATATTCGACCCATACTTCATCCGTGTGATGGGTATGAAATTTGAGGGCCCGACCACCGTCCAAATCATGCGCCCAGGCCATGGCAAACATGCCCTCGGGATGACCAGGCCCTGTTCGCTTGAGTGTAGGAATATGAACAATTCCAGTTCGTTCATCTTGAAAGATGGTTTCTTCTTGGACGGGCGTCATGGTTGTTTGCTTACGACAATGAATTAATTCAAATCGATTCAAGGAAGGAAGAATCTATTGGAATAGATATTTCAACGACGGCCAATAAATTTAAAATTATGGCGACTGAATCTGGAAGAAGTTGAGTGCAGGAGATCCAACTCTTTCAACTTAATTTGTTTGTATCTTGCCGGTTAGCGTGGGATCGTCAATGTTCGATGCCGATCGTCAACACCGTTAATGAATCTAAGGACTTGCGACACCAAACAACGACAAATGGAATCGAATTCCAGAATCTTTTTTGTGTTGTGTCGTGCTTGATGATGATGGACATCAATATGTTCGATGCAGATCGTTGAAAAAACTCTAATGATAGCTAGCTATAGTTCTTGTCATGACACTAGCACGAGACAGCAATCATCACTTAGCCTTTATTCCCAGATAGCTTTGTATCCGAAACTACTTACAATATTGTAGCAGTCCATCGTGATATTGTATCGATCATGCAGGTGCATGTCTCGGAAGAATGAATGAATGAATCAATCAATCGAGGTTTTCGAAGTGTGCGTCCAAATCATTATCTGACGCACATCTCCTCTTTGCCCTCATGCCACCTCAACAAGAAAGGACCATTGTTG
>ENA-ORBV01016800-ORBV01016800.1-microbial-mat-metagenome-genome-assembly--contig:-NODE-16800-length-10565-cov-4.979405_pt1 | contig 10565 bp, 3 predicted proteins | sample MGYA00237777_ERZ505514 | MGnify/ENA primary metagenome ERZ505514 (study PRJEB26160, sample SAMN06269048) | microbial mat metagenome | isolation source: Oligotrophic lake microbial mat | place...
GACAACAGCGGTCGCGGTGGCGCTCAGCCGAGCATGGCAGGTGGGTCGGAAGGCGGTCGTGTGTGCATAATTCAGGTGTTAAGGAAGTACTGTACGGTCTTGCGTTTACATTCACGGGCCCTGCAGAAAATACGCTGATGTTGAACAGCCAGCGGGGTCAAGAAGTTAGCGTGACCCAAGACAAGAAAAATGATCCCATTATTGTAGCGTTCGGAAATGTTTTAGGCGTAGACATTGGCTGGAATAGTGGAGCTTTGAATACTGCCGCGAACGGATTTATTGTTTGCACCCTTTGCCAAAACTTGGGCCCGGCTAATGCCGGCAACAACCATGGAATTATCGGGCCAGGCGGCACTCCTACCGCTTATTCCAATTCAAATAGCTCTGTCACTGGAAACTTACACAACCCCTACATAAATCAGATCGGTACCTTTATATTTTCATTACCTAGCGGTGGTAATTTTTCAAACCTGATTGTGACGGGTGTTACCGCTTACTTCAACACATCCAACGGGATGTTCAGAGACGGTGCATGCACCGGGGGGTGTGGCATCCCGGTGAGCGAAACGGGCGTGCCTGAGCCTTCGACCTACGGCCTGCTCGCGAGCGGCTTGATCGGTATGGGCTTCGCGATGCGCCGCCGCAACAAGCAGTAAGCGCCACTCCAAGCCCGAAATCGACAACAAATTGGCCATGCCTTCGGGCATGGCCTTTTCGCTTTTTTGCATCCTTTCCAACCCGGATTTCTGACAAATAAAAAGGAGAAGGCCTTCTGATCGCCGGCAAGAAGGCCCAGCAGGAAGATCTGGCGAGCAAGAGCACGCTGAACCGGCTGGACCTCTTGATTTCAACCTGTCGCTAACCGATTTACGCCTAGCGATTTACAAGCACTGTATTGGAAACTGTGGAGTTCCCAGCTCCGTCCAAAGCCTGTCCTTGCAGCGCATAGGTTACCCTGCTCAAATTCTTCGCGTTCCACCGAATGGAGAAAGGCGCCGAGGTCGACGACCCCACCACCGAACCATTGACCATTAGATTTACGCGCGTCACCGCCACATTATCCGTGGCGAGGAACTCCACGGAGGTGTTGCCGCTCACCATGGTATTCGCTGCCGGGGAAGTGATTGAGATTTGCGGCGCGGTGGTGTCCAATAACGGCGAAGGCGGTGGGGGAGGTGTTGGTGTAGGCGCGCTGCCGCCGGGCGGATTGAACGCCAAACTCAAAGCCTTAGCCGCGTTCACCCGCCCATAACCGTAAATCGTGTCCAGCCCGGCCGTTCCCAGGTCGTCTGCGGTTGCTTGCAGGATGGCCACGACTTGGCTCGGCGTCAGATTCGGATTCGTCGACAGCAATAGGGCAGCCACCCCGGCCACGATCGGAGAGGAGAACGATGTACCGCAAGCTCCTCCATACGTGTTGCCATTGAATGTCGTCGTAACGCAGCCCGGCGCCGATATAGTCACGCGATTCCCGGTGGTCGACCAGCTATAGATCGCATCGTTCGGGTCGGTGGCGCTGACAGTGATGATGTAAGGCGATGGCGCAAGTGTGCTCGCGGTTCCGGAGTTGCCAGCCGAACTCGCCACGACCCCACCCTTGCCTTGAAAGTATTGCGCCGCTGCGGCCACAGTCGAGCTGCCTGTCACGTCGAAGCTCATGTTGGCCACCCTGGCGCCGTTGTTGGCCGCCCAATTCAGCCCCGACGCCAAGGCAGAGTAGGTTGCGTAGCCGGCCGAGTCCGTCACCCGGATCGGCATGATCAGTGTTTCCCAGCTAACGCCGGTCACGCCAAGACCGTTGTTGCTCGATGCACTTGCCGTGCCTGCCACTTTCGTGCCATGCCCATGGACATCGCTTGTATTGGAGTTGTTGTCGTAAAAATTCCAGCCCGGTACAAGTCGTGAATATAGATCGCTGTGTGCCGGGTCAACGCCCGTATCGAGGATCGCAATGCGAATTATAGCGTCTCCTTTGTTGATCGTCCAAGCGTTCGGAGCGCTGATCCTTGGGAGGTGCCACTGGCTAGAGTACTGAGGGTCGTTCGGTGTCACTTGCACGGGCGGCAGATACATGTCGGGTTCGACAAAATCGACGTCCGCGCGATTCTTAAACACATTTGAAAATGTGTTGGTATTGGCTGTGGGTGGTCATTTTACCACATACACATTCAGGTTGCCGATGCGTTTGCTGCTGTTGGCACCTACGCCTCGCACAGCGGCAGAGGCTTGGTCATCGGTTAAGTTTTGCTTAAAACCAATCAGCAAACGGCCTGGAACGGGTGATTGGGCAAGCAGAGAGAAGGTCAAAAGGAAGGGGAATGAGAGAAGGGCGAGAGTTGTCATTTTTTGGATTGTGTTAGAGCTTCGATCTCTCATTTTTGTTACCAAATATTTTTCGAAAAAACATTTCGGCCTAGCAATCACGCCAATCTGCCGTTGTTCGAATTGCCGGATCATGGGTCCCTGGTAAGAATTCAGAGCCGAAGGTCTCGCCCCTATTGCCTAATCAGGGCCTGAATATTCTTCATCAAGGAAGGGTCGCTCGAGGCTATGTGTGCGGTTTGCTGAACCGGCATGTAGTCGGGAATTAAAGAGTTCTACAAGAAAGGAGCCGCGATGCGGGCAGTCGAAGTGTGAAGAGAAACATTGGTGGGTTGGGTATTGAGCTTTGGAGATGATAGAAGGGAAAGGCCACACCGGTGCGAGTGTCATTGCCAGTTCGCAGCGGATCCCACGTAGTCGTAGAGTCCAGGCAAGCTAAGTGCAGAGAAGACGAGGCTGATCGAGCTTGGGCGTTTTGCCAGGGAGAACCGGGTAGAGCGTGGTTAGGGTGACGCGGAGAGTTTGGACGTTTCTGGGGCTCTCGCACTATTGCGGGGTCAGTAGCCGTGGAAACTTCACGGCCCGGCGGCGGACGACGCGGATGGACGAACCGTTATGGGTAGATGGGGAGTGGCTCGGTGGAGTGCTTTGCGGATATTACGAATAAGATGCGGTGGCGAATTAGTTTGGAGCAGTTATTCTAATCAGGAACGAGTAAGTCGCTAGCCGTTTCATGTGATGGGAAGGCGCGGTCAGGCCCGGTTGGGACCGCATGCATTGATTAGCCCGGACTTAGCTGCGAACTTCTCGCGTTATTGATCCTTATCTCGAGCTTCGCTTGTAAGTAGCGTGCGTGCAGATCTGTTTGGAAGAATCGGTTTAAAATGCCTGGCCGATACTGAAAAACGGTCGCCCTAAGGGTTCGCCGGGCTTTCGGTCCAGCTTGATTCCATAATCTAATCGCAGCAGAAAGTAAGGCGTGCGGATTCGGATGCCCAACCCCGCAGCCTTACGCACTTGCCAGGGCCTAAAGTCACCGATGCGATCATAAACGTTACCCACATCGACGAAGCTCACTGCATCGAAAATGCCTTTGACCGGAAATCGCATTTCGGTATTGAGGATGAATAACGCATTTCCGCCGGTAGGCGAAATTCTGTCGAAAAGCCTCGGCCCAACACCGTCCTGCGCGAAGCCCCGGATCGTAGTTCCGCCGCCAGCGAAAAACCTTTCCCCAAGACTCACTCGATTGCTTTCACTTCGTCCAGAGATTAAATCCTGCCCGTTGAGTCCTCCAGCCAGACCAACGCGGACGCCGGTCGCAAGCACCAACCTGCTTTTTCTTACACCCTTCTGCATCGGCAATAATTCCGGCTTGTCGAAAGCGAAATAGCGGAAATATTGGCCAAAGTACTTGGCGAAATTCAACTCGCTGCCGGAGAAGGTGGGCGCGTATTCGATTGCGTGCGAAAGAAGCGATCCGCGTGTGGCATCGAGGAGATCATCCCTGGTATCGCGTGAAAGTGCCGCCGTGAATGGAGCAACACGCAGCGTTGCGTCAAAGATCGGGTCGGGCCCACGGTCGTAAGTCCGCGTCTGCTCCCAGCGATAGCCGTAATTCAGAATCCAGGCCTTACCGAAACGCGACTCTTGCAACACAGAGAATCCAAATCGATCCGTATTAAAGCCGTCCCTTACCTCTCGACGTAAAAACGATGAACCCGTGGTTCTGAGCGGGAATTTCTTCAACAAAGGCTGGGTGAAGAACACGCGGGCTTCCTGCAGATCTGCGTCGTACCGCATTCTTAAACCCAGTGTGCGGGCAGACCCAAGCGAGTTTCGATTCGAGAAATCCACTATGCCACCTGGCCCTCGATCGGTATCGAAATACCCGCCGTAATTAAACTGGAAGGGGCGTACCTCGCGGACATTGACGTCGAGTGGCACGATCTTTTTGCCTCCGGCCACATCGAGTGGGTGCCGCTGGATGTCGATCAATGAATAGGCACCGGTAGTGTATAGGTTTCGCCGCGAGCGGCTTAATAATGCAGGGTCAAGCGGATCGCCAGTCTTCAATTCAAGCTGGCTGCGAACCAAGTTGGGTGAGGTATCAAGATTGCCTTCCACCTTCACCTCGCCAACGATGCTCTGCGGCCCTTCAGCGATCTGAAATGTGACGTCAACCAGCCCGGTTTCAGGATGGCGGTTCAGCGAGTGAGTTACTTCTGCATCGTTGTAACCCTTCCGCGCGTACAAGGCACGCAGGTTGGCCAGACTTTCTTCCCGTAGCTCAGCCCCGTAATCTTCCAGTTTTTCAAGGGTTAAAACCGGCAACAATTGCTGGGATGGATAAGCCTGATTGCCAGCAAAGTCGATAGCCCCCACCCGGTATTGAGCGCCTTCGGAAATGGGATATACGATTTGAGCCGAGCGCGACACCGAATCCAGAATGAGCTCAGGTTTCGCAACTTTCACATCGAGAAACCCACGTTCCCGATAGGTTCTGGTGATCCAATCGATGGCCGGCGCTGGCCTGGATAGAGCGGCGAAGACGAGCTTCTGATCCCGCAGCAACTTTCTCAACTCCGATTCTTCAATCCCCTTTGCACCGGCGAAGACAAGCTTGGGTTCGCTGTATTTTTCGCCCGTCTGGATATCGAAGACAACCCGCTTTCGGTTCGGTTCCGGCAATTGAATCGAATAGTCAATCTGAGACTTCAGATAGCCCTGCCTAGCCAATTCCTCCTTCAATTTCTCCACCGCCTCGTCCGCCCGTTGTGCATCAAACACACCGTCGCGCCATTGCTCCCGGATGCTCTTTTGCACACCCCCACTCACTGAGAAGCCCTCGTAAACAAAGTCAACTTTGGGTCCCGCTTCCACGCTTAGCTCAAGATCCACGACTCCTTCGCGCGTAGTTCGATTTAAACGAACCCGCGCTTCCAAATGTCCCTCATCGGCGTGGTGCCGGCTCACCCGCTCCACTCCTTTGCGGACCTTAAAGAAATCATAGGTCTTGCCTTGGCGCGCGGCCAGCCACTTGCGCAACTGTTGCTCTGTGAAGATCTGTTGCCCAGTCAAATCCACCTGGCCAATCCGCTTGCGCTCTCGCTCCGCCGTAGTCGTTGGCTCGGGCGGTCTGCCCCCAAATTCCTGGCGCTTCGAAAAATCAAAGCGATACGAATTGTCCGACTGCTTCAAAGCCCGCGTTCGAAAGCGCTTCGAGATGTCGTACTGGCCAACCAGAATCTGGTCGCCGGAATCAGTCAAGTTCATGGAATAGATCAAGCTCAGCTGCCGGGTGAAGTTCTGACCTACCGTCAAGCGGGCTGACGGGTCAGACTCGTTGGCAATCAGATTCGGCTCAATTCTGACTTGTGACAATCCAGTGGCTTGCTCAATGCCACGCCCAAGGGAACCGCCCACCCGTCCGGTCAAGTATGAGAGCACCTGTTCCTTGGCAACATCCAGTTCCTGCCCCTGGATTTCATCGAGAGTCCTGCCCGTCAACAGCACCGCGGCAATGTCCGGCTCTGGTAAGGGTGGATCGGACGTAAGCGTGGTTTGGCGGTCCTTGCCTTCACCCTGCACCGATAGAGTGACATCGTAACCCGATGCCTGGGTTCGAGCCACGATGTCGAAAGAAGGCTCAATTGTGTTGTCGTCGTTGAATGTCAGTACGCCTCGATCTACAAGGTAGGTACGCTCATTCAAGTTCAGACTTCCGCCTTCCTCGATGTTTACGCGCCCCAGCAATCCGGGACGATAGTAGGTACCTGTCAAGCGCGCATCGAGTGTGATCTCGGCCTTCGCCAGATTGTTGTCGACAAGCAGCGGATTCTCCGTTTGAATTTTAATCCCGTAATCCAGCCGCTCCAGCAGCGGCGACCGTTCCTCAGCAACATCCGACGATGAGGAACCTGAATTCAGCGCGTTCAGCAAGCCCTGATCCAGGTTCACTGCGTCAGTGTAACTCCCATCAATGATGTTTACGTCGCCGCCCAGCAGTATCCGGCTCCCGACCGAACGGACTGTCAGTGTGGCATTGGAAAGGGTCTTGAAATTGGCGGGGACATCCAGATATACGCCGTTCATCGCCAAATTCAGGTTCAGGTTCTCCACCTCGGTGCCACGCAACGAGAACCCGCCCGAGCCCTCAACGGTTCCGCCATTCAGGACTCCAGTAAGACTGCTAAGTCGAACCTGGTTCTTCGCGAGATCGATCCTCACATTGAGTCGCTCCGCCTGTACCTTTGGATTGGCCATGCCGATAAACCCGTTTGCGACTTCAATCGATCCAGCCGCCTCCGGTGCGGCTACCGTCCCGCCCAGCGTAAGCGCAATGGTGGTGGCCCCTTGCGCTCGAACCGTCTCGGTGAATGCCGCAAGCGGCCCCAAATCAGTATTAGAATCCAGCCGCAAAGCTAATGCCTGCCGCCCTGTTAATTCCACATTCCCTGAAACCAACAACTTTGAAGACGCCGGGCCTAATAGGGTAAATCGGTCCACCATAACCTTGCCTGCATCCACCCGCAGCAAGGATTCCCCCTCCTGCGCTAAGCGGTAGTTGCCCGCATTTAGATTGAGCTCCTCAAACCTGATCTCTCCCCGCAACGCCTCGAGTTCCGGCTTAGACGCCTCAACTTTTGCCGTAAACGAAGTGCGCCCCGCCACGGATTCGGGCGCACCTTGGATCTGGGCGAAGTCCAAGCCTTTGACTGAAAATTCCGCGCTTGCCGGTCCGCCTTTCTTCGCGAATTCAAATGGCAACTCGCCCGGCACTAGTCCCAGCGGCAATTCGCCCTTGCCCGCAATCGTTGCGTTGGCCCATTTGGCGGCGAGCGTCTCAATTCGCAAACTGCCTTCGGCCAGGCGAGCTTTTATATTCGCTCCGCTTAGTGGTGAAACTTTCGGGCTTGCATAGAACCCATCCTTCAACTCAAACTCGATCTTCGGATCGATCGTGTACTTGCCGTTGTCGAGTGTGCTCCCAATTGCACCGACTAGCGTCAGTTGACCGGATGCCTTTTCCTCGGGTTCGATAGCTGCTCGAAACGCTTTCTGCGCTGTCTGCACATCGACTGCCCCATCCACCCGCAATACTCCAGGCACACTGCCCTCTGCTGTCAATCTTGTGCCAGGCCCCGACACGGTCACGGGCTTCAACGTAAGTTGCCCCGCCTGCACTGTCGCCTCAAGCGGACTCTCCAGCTTCAATGCCTGCCCTTGAATCTCCAATGCCGCAGCACTGGCTTGCAGCGTGGCATTCGCCTTCTGCCAGTTCTCCGCCTCGCCATTCGCCTTGAGCAACGCACTTACAGTTCCCTTGAAATCAGCAGGCACCCATTTACGAATCGACTCTAAATTCGTCCCCTGGGCTTCAGCGCTTAGCGTAAACGGGTAGGGAGCAAGCGTAGTAGTTTGCGCCAAGACAATCAAGTTCTGGCGCGCCGCCGCCGCCTTGACCTCCAGTGCCTTTCCATTCAGCGTCGCGTTCAGCGAAACCGGCCCGACATCGATCACTTCACCTTTGACTTGCGCCCGGACAACAGGCTGATCCACCGTTCCTTGTGCTTGCACATCAAGTGACCCAACACGCCCCTGCGCCAACTGAAAGCCGTCGCTTAGCAAGGAGGCTGTGAACTGTCTGGTATCGAACCCATAGGTTGCCTGCCCTGTCACCCGTTCTTGCGCATTCTTCTCAATTATCAAATCAGGCACCGTTGCCCCATTTTTGTCAAACCGCGCCGTCGCGCTCACTCGCCCCAGTTGCTCGCCATATGCCGCCGCGCTATCGACAGACAGCCGCGCCTCCCCTTCCGGTTTGCCCACTGTTCCCTGCAAATCGGCCTCGAGATTCATCACGCCGCTCACCGGCACATCCGCCTTGCCTAATACCTTAAGCACGTCATCGATCCGCGCATTGACAACCTCTGCATGCAAATCCAAAGTAGCCGCATCGCCGCCAAGCCCCACTGCGCCGCGTGCCGAAAGCGACTGTCCGCCCCACTGCACAACCGCAGAATCCAACTCCACTCGTTGGCGATTGGCCCGGCCCTCAGACTTGACGGCAATGCCAGTCAGCGTCTCAGCCGACAATGCCGGGGCAGCCAGCGCAAACTGAGCCTGCGGCTGGTTTACCGTACCGCTCAAGGTCAAGTTGAGAGTGGCCGCGCCCTTTAACGGCAATTCAACATAAGGCTGCGCCGCAACGTCTGAAGTCTTGGCGGACAACTGCCCGCTCAACTGATTGCGACCTCCAATCGCAATCGTTCCGCTAGCCTCAATCCCGCTCACCGCTGCCCGATCAATATTCACAACCTTCCCCCCGCCGTTAGCCTGTCGAACCCTCACATTGCCAGCGATGGGATACACGCCTTCCGCCGCAGGTCGATTGCCCACGAGTCGAATGTTAGCGTCTCCAGTCGCCGTCGTGAAATTCAGCGCCTCCCATTGCGCCCGAACATTTCCACTCGCAGTGCTGGCCAATCCTGTGACGAATCCATTCAATCTCAGCCGCTCAAATGTCCCCGCAAAAGTACTCGTACCTCCGCCCAGAGCCACTTGACCATCCCCACTCAAATTGCCCAATGGAGACTTCACCGTTAAGCCTTTACCCAATACCAGTTTTCGCTGCCCGTCATAAGTGAAGTCTCCGGCAAGCTCAATATTCCGGTACTTCTGCCATGAGCCGTCAAGAGCAATTAAACGCGCACTCACCTCGGGCGAAACAGCGGTGCCTCGAATCAATACATCTGCATTAACCCGCCCGCCTGCGTCGGCAAGAAACCGATCCACTTCCCCCGAAATTCTGAACTTTCCGTCCAGCCCCAACTTCTCGAAATCCAATACATGCAACGAACCGTCCAGAGAAAGCCCGGTTGTTCGCAAAGCTACGCGCTCAAGCTTTGCATCCTTCTTGCCTACATCGAGAGTTGCTTGCAACGATTGGACGGCATAAACCCTGTCGCCATAGTCCGCCAGCCCGTCTTTTCCGGTTGTGAATTCCATCCGATGCCGTTTGGTTAATCTGCTGCCCGCCACTCGAACGTCCCATTGCGGCAAAACCACTTTCAATCCGTCGCGCCGATCGTCCACTACGATCGAACCTTCATTCAACGCCGCGCTCTGAACCAGATAGTCAAACGCTTCGCCCTGCGAACCCTTCGATTTGGGAAGGTTGGTCAGCCCATTGGCATCGATCACCAGCCAGATCTCGGGCTTCTGCAAAACCGCATTTGTCACGACAAAATGGCCCAGAATGAGATCGCGAAGTGACAACTGTAGGTCGACGATTTCAATCTTCGCTAGCGGGGGCAAGGAGCCTTCGGGTTGAATTACCACGCCTCTGAGCGAAGCACTTAGGTTGAGAAGGTTGAAATCGAGACTTGAGGCTCGAAAGCGAATGCCCTGAGCCGCCAACACGCTTTGCAAGCGGCCAAGCGCCATCTGCTTGGCCGGCGGAGTATGAAGCAGCGCGATACCGCCAATGATGATGCCACCAATGGTTAAACCGGCAATGCGTAGATACTTTAGACGCAAATTTCAATCCTCAACTTCACCGGCTGGATCTCATGAACGATCGAACCTTGGCTGACTCGGGCGCGTTCGGCTCCAACTTGAGAAAGTTGTTGAAAGCGCTCATCATCTTGTCGGGCCTCTTGGTATTGCTGTAGGCAAGGCCAGCGTAGTAATACGCGTAGGCGTTTTCAGGGTCTTTTTGAATCGCAGCCTCAAGGTCAGGTACGCTTTCTCGATACTGCTTCTTCAACACTTTCAGCATGCCCCGATAAAAAGGCAGTTCGTCGTGATCACTCTTCGCCTCAGCCGCCGCCTCGATAGTGCGCTCGGCATCGTCGTAACGTTTTTGGCCTGCGTATGCGGCCGCGAGTGCAAGCTGAACGTCCGCTGCAGACTCTTTAGCGCCTTCGAGCACCTCTATAGCCTCACTGCTCTTGCCCTGGCGCACCAGCGACAGTCCTAGCACCCGCTTTGCTTCTGTGTTGTCGGGCTCCGACTCCAGCACGGCGCGCATTTCCTGCGCCGCCCCGGCGTAATCCCGGTTGCGGAACTTTTCCATTCCTGAATTCAAATCTGCGGCCAGCGTGCACCCAATATAGGATATGAGGGTCAAAATTCGAAACATTTGCGTATTCTCCTGTCGAAATGTTAGATCGCTCCGAACGAGCGCGAGTTTCTTTGAATGATCGGATTCGGCTCAATCCGCTTTGGCACCAGATGAA
>ENA-ORBV01016802-ORBV01016802.1-microbial-mat-metagenome-genome-assembly--contig:-NODE-16802-length-10565-cov-4.078089_pt1 | contig 10565 bp, 7 predicted proteins | sample MGYA00237777_ERZ505514 | MGnify/ENA primary metagenome ERZ505514 (study PRJEB26160, sample SAMN06269048) | microbial mat metagenome | isolation source: Oligotrophic lake microbial mat | place...
CGGCCTGCTGGCGGGCGCCTTCCTGCGCGGCGCGTTGCTGCTCCATGACCTGTCGACGCTGCTGTTGCTCGGCGGCCTGTTGCTCGGCTTGCTGGCGACGGCGCCCTTCCATCTCCTGCGCCCGGGCCTGCTCGGCCGCCCGCGCCCGACCGGCTTCCTCCGCCGCTCGCTGCTGCATCTCGGCCTGCTGGCGTTGCGCCGCGGCAGCTTCCGTCTGCTGACGCGCGGCCCGCTCAAACTCGGCCTGCTTTTTCTGCTGCATGGCGTTCTGTTCTTCCTGCTGCTGACGCATCGCCGCCGCCTTGCGCTGCGCCTCGGCCTGCTGGGCAACTCCCTCGGCTGGCTCCCGTGCTGGCGGCTCCTGATTGCCGCGCATCTTCTGCCGGTCAGCCTCGGGCGCTTGCGGGCGTTTTGGCTGTTCGGCGACTTCCCGCTCGCGAGTCTTCGGTTCGGGCTGGTCGGTGGTCCGGTCCGGACGTTGCCGCCGGTCGGGCATGGCCACGGGCGCTTCGTTCGCGGGTTTCGCTCCTTCCGGAATCACGACCGGCACCGGGGCCACCGCCGCCGGCTCGCGCTTCGGCTTCGGCTCGGTTTCGGCGACAGGATTAAAGGGTTTCAACACGGGCGCCACGGTCACGGGCTTCGGCGATTCCTGGGAAGCCGGGCCGCGCCCACGCTCGCGGGCGGGCTTGTCCTTCGGCACTTCTACAGTCGTTGGCGGCATCGGTTGAGTCACCGGCGACGGGCTGACCGGCTCGGGAGTGCGGTCTTTCTTTTCGGGCCGATCGCGCCGCTCGGGAGTCGCCGCCACTGGCGACGCCGCCTTTGGGTCGGCCTTGGCGGGCACGGCTTGCACATCGGTTTTCGCCATCGGGCGCGCCGGGGTGGTTTCGGGCGTCCGGCCTTTGGTCTGCTTCTGCATCTCCTGTCGGATGTCGCGCCGCACTTCCTCGCTACGCACCCCGCTCCAGCCACGCGTGACTTTGTCCGCCGCGACGACTTTCTTCGTGCGCCCTTTCATCCAATCGGGAGTCGTCGGCGGCCTCACCGTCGGCGCTGCGACCACGAGTTGATTGCCGACGGCCCGCGCATTGAAGTCGTGCCCCCGCTCGCGGCGATTGTCTTCCCCGTGGCGCTCGAAGCGGAAGTCAGCATCACGTACCAGCTTCAGCGCCGGGATGCGCCGGGTCGAACGCTGGTTCGCCACCGCGTAGGTCGGGCCGCCGTTATAAATCACCGGGCCGCCGACGTAGGTCGTATTGTAGGTGATGTTCGTGATGTTCACCGTGCGCCGGATGATCGTCACGTTTTCGGTGCGGTTCACGATCACCGGGCGCAGCACCGGCGCGCCGAAATCACGCACGCGACAGAAGCTGTAGTAGCCCGGCCCGATGTCGTACTGGCGATCGACCCAGACGCTGATGCCGATCGACGGGCGCCAGCGCGCTTCCGGCGGGAGCGGCGCCCAGCCGACGTAATCATCGTTTTGCCGCCACGAAACCCATGCCGGCGCCCACTCGTAATCCGGCACCCAGCACCAGCCTTCGTCTTCCACCCGCATCCAGCGGCCGTAGTGATACACGATGCCGCCAAATTCCTCGTAGCTCACCCAAGTCCAGCCCGCGTCGGTGAAAGCCCAGTAGCCATCCGTGTACGGCGCCCAGTCTTCATCCACGGCCGTCGGCCGCCACGCATTGCCGTAGTCGGCGACCTCGATCCATTCGCCGTGCGGCGCGAGCGAGTCGTAGAAAAAATCGAAGGACACCTCCGCCTGAGCCTGCGCCGGTCGCGGCGTGAGCAGGGCAAGAAAGGCGACGAGCAGGAGGACGAAGTAGCGTGGAGTATTCATGGAAATGATCGCGGGGTGTGACTCGGCGTGGCGCGTGTTCATTCACGCGATTGCGCCCGCAGATGGAGATCGTCCGCCGGGCCTCGGCTGGTTCCTTCTCGCGCCTTGGCAGTTGCCGCGGCGCGCCTACATTGCCGCCTCGTGAACTCGCTCCTCCGCTCCCTCACCCTCCTGCTGCTCACCGCTTTCACCCCGCTCCAGGCAGCGGAGAAAAAGCTCATCGTCGGCATGGACCTCGGCTATCCGCCATTCGAGATGCGTGATGAAAAAGGCGCACCCGCGGGCGTGAGCGTGGATCTCGCCAAAGCCCTCGGCGCGCACCTTGGTCGCGAAGTCGTGATCGAAAACACGCCTTTCGCCGGCCTCATCCCTGCGCTCAAAACCGGGCGCATCGACCTCATCCTCTCCTCGATGACCGCCACGCCCGAGCGCGCGCAGTCGATCGATTTCTCCGAGCCTTACTTGAAGACCGGCCTCTGCCTGCTCGTCGGCGCGAAGACCGATATCCAATCAATCACCGACGCCGATCGCGCGGGCCGCAGCGTGGCCGTCGTCAAAGGCACCACCGGCCACATCTACGCCACGCAGCAGCTCAAAAAGGCGCGCGTGCTCGTGCTCGATCAGCCGTCCTCGTGCGTCCTCGAAGTCGTGCAGGGCAAGGCGGAGGCGTTCCTTTTCGACCAGATGTCCACGCTGCAAAACTGGCGCAAAAACGCCGACGCCACGCGCGCGCTGCTCGCGCCTTTCCAGACCGAGGCGTGGGCCATCGGACTGAAAAAGGGCAACGACGAGCTGCGCGCGAAAGTGAACGCCTTCCTCGCCGACTACCGCGCCAAAGGCGGCTTCGACAAACTCGGCGACCTGTGGCTCGCGGAGCAAAAGGCCGAGTTCAAAAAGCTCGGTGTGCCGTTCGTGTTTTAGGCGCCGCTATTTCTTCTTCGCGTCCTTGCCCGAAGCGCACTTGCAGAGCCACTCCGGGTTCTTGCAAGCGACACAAGTAGTCGGGTCGTATTCGACGCGCGCGGTGACCGACTTGCCCTTCGCGCTGTCGCGGAATTGGAAAATGATCCACTCGCCATCCTTGACCATCGGGCCGGTGAAATACTTCCCGTCTTTTACTTCCACCGCGAGTTTCTCCGGCTTGGCGCGGTCACCGCTCGTCGCCGTGAGTTGCTGCTCGCCGAGCGCGACGGGTTTCATGTCCTTGTCGAGCACTTCGATCTGAAACTTGCCGTCTTTCACGAGGAGTTCGCCGTGGATCGTTTCGTTCTTGCTGAACTCGAGGATGCGCCCGCCTTTCGGGCCGAGTTCGACGCCTTCATGCGCGAACGCAGCGGTGGCGAAGATGAAGCTGCTAAGGAGGGTGAGGAGTTTGGTTTTCATATTTAGCGGGGTGGTGGTGGATGGATTTGGGTTTCTGGTTTTCAAACGGCTGGGGCCTCCAGCCGGAGAGCTTTCTCCGCGGCTTTCCGGCCAAAGAGCCAGAAGACGGCGGGCGTGACGACGAGGTCGAGGAGCGTGGAAGAGACGAGGCCACCGACGATGACGACGGCCACAGGATGCAGGATTTCCTTCCCCGGCTCCCCGGCGGAAAGGACCAGCGGGATGAGCGCGATGCCGGCCGCCAGCGCGGTCATGAGCACAGGCACGAGCCGCTCCAGCGTGCCACGCTCGATCATCGCACGATCAAAGGCCGCGCCCTCGTGGCGCATAAGATGGAGGTAGTGCGAGAGCATCATGATGCTGTTCCGCGCGGCGACTCCCGCGACGGCGATGAAGCCGACGAGCGTGGCGATGGAGATGTTGTCGATCAGCACCCACGTCAGCGCGAGCCCGCCCATGAGCGCGAGCGGGATATTGATGAGCACCTGCGCGGCGAGCGACACGCTGCGGAAGTAGCCGTAGAGCAGGAAAGCGATGACCACAAAGACCAGCACGCTGAGCACGCCGATGCGTTTTGCTGCCTCCTGCTGCGCGAGAAATTCGCCCTCAAACCGGAGGTAATATCCCTCGGGCATTTTCACGTTCGCCGTCACTTCCTGCTGCCAGCGCTGGACGAGTGACTCGAGGTCGCGCTGGCCGGTATTCGCGCTCACGACGATGCGTCGCTGGGTGTTCTCGCGATTGATCACGTTCGGCCCCTTGGCCTCGCGCACATCGGCCAGCAGCCGCAGCGGAACGCGCTGGCCGGCGCCCGTCTCGATCAGCATTTCCCCGATCTTTTCCGGCGAATCGCGCCACTCCGCCGGCAGTCGCAGGACGAGATCGAGCGTGCGCTGGCCTTCGCGCAATTCGGCGAGCGTCTTGCCGCCGAGCAGCGTGGAGAGCTGCTCGTTCAGGGCGCCCGGCTGCACGCCGTAAGCCCTCGCGCGGTCGCGGTTCACCTCGATCTTGAGCTGCGGGATCGGCACCTGACGCTCGAGGTTCACATCGGTCAGTCCGGGAATGCTCTTGCCGATTTTTTCGATCTGTCCGCCGATGGCGCGGAGCTGATCGAGGTCGGGGCCGAAGACCTTCACCGCGACCTTCGCCGACACGCCGCTCAGCATGTGCGAGAGCCGATGGCCGATCGGCTGGCCGACATTCGTGAAAGTCCCGGGAATCGTCCCGAGTTGCTGGCGGATCGCGGCGAAGACCTCGGTTCGCGGTCGGCCCTTTTCGTGAAACTCCACGTCGAATTCGTTCACCGAAACCGGCATGACGTGGTCGTCTCTCTCCGCCCGACCCGCGCGGCGACCGACGCTCTTCACCTCGGGAATCGTTTGCAGGAGCCGCACGCCGGCTTCGCCGATCTCATTGCTCTGCAGCAGCGAAGTGCCCGGCGCGCTGACCAGCGAGATGGTCGCGCTGCCTTCATTGAAGGTCGGCAGGAATTCCTTGCCCATCAGCGGATAGAGCATCAGCGCCGCAAGCAGGAGCATGCCGGTGAGCGCCAGCACGAGCAACGGCTGGGCAAAGGCGAGGCGCAGAAACGTGACGCGCACGAAAGACTTCATCGCCCGCACGAGGAAACCGTCGCCATGTTCCTGGCCGGGCTTGGGCTTGAGCAGCAGCGAGCAAAGCACCGGGATGACCGTGAGCGAAACGACAAACGAGGCGGCCATGCTGGTGATCGTGGCGATGGCGATTGGCGTGAAGAGCCGGCCTTCCAAACCTTCCAGCCCAAGCAGCGGGAGGAAGACGAGGATGATGAGGACGGTCGCGTAAAAGATCGAGTTGCGCACTTCGCCGGAGGCGCGGGCGATGACTTCGAGATTCGACTTCGGCTCGGGCAAGGCGGCGTTTTCCCGCAACCGGCGAAAGACATTTTCCACATCCACGATGGCGTCATCCACGACCATGCCGATGGCCACGGCGAGACCGCCGAGCGTCATGGAATTCACGCTCACGCCAAACCACTTGAAGACGAGCAGCGTCATCGCGAACGAAAGCGGGATCGCGGTCAGCGTGATCGCCGTAGTGCGGAAGCTCAGGAGAAAAAGAAACAGCACGATCGTGACCATGATCGCGCCATCGCGGATGGCTTCGCGGAGATTGCCGATGGCGTGCTCGATGAAATCGCCCTGCCGAAACATGATCTCGAGCTCGACGCCCGCAGGCAGCGTGGGCCGCAGTTCGCCGAGCGCTTTCTCGATCGCGGCGGTGAGCTTCAGCGTGTCAAAGCCCGGCGCTTTATCGATGCTCAGGATCACGCCCGGCGTGCCGTTCACACTCGCGTCGCCGCGCATCGTCTGGACCGCGTAATCGAGCTTGGCCACATCGGTGACGACGATCGGGCGGTCGCCGACGGTCTTGATGACCGTGCGCCCGAGTTCCGCGAGATCGGCGGTCATGCCGAGATTGCGGACCATGATCTCGCGCGGGCCGGTGTTGAGATAACCGCTCGTCGAATTACCTGCGGCCAGCGCGACGGCCTTTTCCAATTCCTCAAAAGTCACGCCGTGCGCGCTGAGCCGGCGCGGGTCCGGCTGCACCTGCACCTGCTTCACGCCGCCGCCGATGGTCAGCACTTCCGCGACGCCCGCGATGCTTTGCAGCCGCCGTTTGATCTGCCAGTCGGCCAGCGTGCGCAGATCCATCGGGGCGATCTTGCCATCCTTGCTGCGCACCCCGACGAGGAGGATCTCCCCCATGAGCGAAGACACCGGCGTCATGCCCGGCGTCACCCCGGCGGGAAGCGCATCGCGCACACTCTGCACGCGCTCGAGCACGAGTTGGCGAGCGCGGTAGATGTCCGTGCCCCAATCAAATTCCGCAAAGACCAGCGATAAACCCACATCGGAATTCGAGCGCAAACGATCCAGTCCGCCGACGCCTTGCACGGCCGATTCGAGCGGCTGCGTGACGAGCACTTCGACTTCTTCCGGTGCGAGACCGGGCGCCTCGGTGAGGATCGTCACCGTCGGTTTGGTCATGTCGGGCAGGACCTCGACGGGCAGTTCGCGCAGGGTTTGGAAACCGAGCACGAGCAGGAGCAGCGACGCGGCCAGGACGATCGGTCGGTGCCGGAGCGAAAAGCGAATGAGCGCGTTCAGCATGCGCTTACGTGGTCGCGCGTTTGCGCGTGGCCAGACTGAAGAGGAGGAGCACAAACATGAGCACGGTGCTGCCGGCGAAGAAATAAGTCAGCGGCGTGACCGCCTGGCCAGAGCCATGGGCATGGCCTTGTTCACCCGCCGCGGCGGTGATGTCTTCCTTCGTCATCTCGCTGCCGTCTTCCTTGTGCGGATGGCCATGCGCGGCGTCCATCGCGTCCTTCAGCGAGACACTGCCTTTGCCCGCGAAGGCCAGCGAATAAGCGCCACGAGTGACGACTTCATCGCCCGGCAGCAGGCCGGTGGTCACTTCGACGAAACGATCGTTCTGCGCACCGATCACGACCGGCGTTTTCACGAAGGCGTTTTTCAAGGCGTAGTCTTTCACATAAACGAAGCGCGCCGCCCCTTCGCCCTGCACGGTCTCGCGCGGGATGGCCATCACGCCCTCGCGTGCGCCGACGACGATGGAAAATTCCGCGCGCATGCCCGGGCGCAGCAGCGTCTCCGGGTTCTCCACGTGAAAGGCGGCTTCCAGCGCGTTCGTCTGCGCGCTGGCTTCCGCGCCGATGTGCGCGAGGTCGGCTTCAAAAACGCGCTCGGGATACGCCGCGACGCGGATGTGCGCCTTCTGCCCCGGCTGGAGTTTGCCGACGAGATGTTCGGGCACCGCGGCGACGGCGTGGACTTCGCTCAGGTCGATGATCTCGATCAGCGAATCCTTTTGCTCCACTGGCAGGCCGGGCACGGCATTCACCGCCGAGACCATCCCGGAAATCGGAGCCAGCAGCCGGATACTAGGCGGCGGATCGCCGGGCTGGCGGCTCTCGAGGACCACGGCTTCCGCGTCCTTTTTGATCGGACGATCGATGTGCGCCGCGACGCTGATCACGCGCCCCGGCACCCGGCTGCTCACGACCGCGCGATGCCCCGGCGCGACGCCGATGCGCCCGAGCGCGAAGACCGTTTCTTCAAACGTCGTCTCCTCGGCCTCGACCGTTTCGAGCTGGAGATTCGCCACGCCTGCGGCGTCGAGGATCACGGTGTTGGCGAGGCGTTCTTTTTCGCTCTCTCCCAGAGCGCTCCCGCCAACCGCGACCAGCAATGTAATGAACAAGAATCGGGTAAAATTCATAGAATCGAGGCGGAGCTAGATAGAGACGCCACTGACTTTGAGCAGGCGCATGGTGAGGATGTAGAGGGCGACCGTAAGCAGGACGCCGAAACCGAGCGCCGGCCAGAACGTGAGGCCGCGCCGGAGCAGCCACGGGACGACGAGGAACATGGGCAGGGTCGGCAGGATAAACCAAAATGTGCCCGCCATGTGACGGGCCACGAGCGCGGTGTCGCGAGTCTCGGTGAACAACCAAATGAGCGCGAAGAGCGAGATGAGCGGCAGCGAATGGACGATCGCCGCGGTGTAGTTGTTGCGCTTGGCGAGTTCGCCGATGCCGACGACGAGAGCGCCGCTGAGCAGAGCGCGGAGGATCAATTGGGTGTTCATTTTTTGGAAACGGGCTGGCCGAGGGCCGCTTCGTGGCGGACGCGGGCGAGGTGATAATCGCGCAGCGCGTCGAGGCGCTGGCGCTGGAGATCGAGGTGGCGGCTGCGAACGCGGAGCAGGTCGGTGAGCGGCGATTGGCCGCTGGCGTATTGCTGCCGGATTTGCTCGTCGATCTGCGCGGCCTTGGGCAAAAGCCGCGTATCGAGCGCGGTGACCAACCGGGCATGCGCGACCATGTCGCCGTGCGCGCCGGAGACTTCGCTACTCGCGGCGAAACGAACGGCCTGCGCCTCCTGCGCGGCGCGGGCGGTCGCGGCTTCCGCTTCACGAATGCGGCCGGCGTTGCTGTTCCAGAGCGGCAGCGGGATGCTCATGCGTACGCCGAAAACCTGCCGCGTCTCCACGGGTGAAGGATCGTCGAGATCGCGGTCGGCGCCGTAGATTGCGCCGATGCCCACATCGTCCCAACGGCTCGCGCGTTGCTGCTGCGCGGCGGCTTGCGCCGCCGTCACGCGGTGCTCGGCAGCGCGGACATCGGGGCGTTCCGCGATTTCTCCGGACGGATGAGAGGCGTGGCCGGCGATGGTGGGCAGTTCACCGATGACGCTGACGTCCCCCGTGACCCCGAGCAGCGCCCGCAATTCCCCCGCAAACTCCAGCTCCGTGGCCGTGAGTTGCAGCACCTCGAGTTCGAGCTGCTGGGTTTCCAGTTCGACCTGCGCGGCGTCGATGCTCGCGGCTTCTCCGCTTTCGACCCGCTTCAGCAGAAAGCGCGAAAGCTCGACGCCGTACTCCTGCTGCCGCGCACGCAAGGCCCGCTGTCCCCGGGAGGCGACGATCTTCACCGCGAGTGATCGCGCCTCCGCGCCGAGTTTCCGCTCACCGTCGCGCACCTCCGCCTCGACCGCAGCCAGTTCGGCGCGGGAAACCGCGCGCTCATGACGCAGCCGCGCAGTGAGCGGAAAACGCTGAGTGAGCGCGGCGGTGAGCGCGCCTTCCGGGCCCGCCTGGATGCGGATGAATTCGATCTCCAACTCGGGATTGCTGAGCCGCCCGCTTTGCTGGAGTCGGCCGCGCGCTTCCTCGATGCGCAGACGAGCCGCCGCGAGCGTGGGATTGTGTTTCAGGACGTAGTCGGCGGTGGCGTCGATACTGAGGGCGATGCCGCCCGCTCGGGCGAGCGCAGTGCTGAGGAGAAGAAGGATGATGATTCGGAACATGACGACAGGAGGGATGGGAACACGCGGGCGGAAAACTTCGGCGCGCCACCCAGCCCGCGGGACGGCGCGATCAACGGCGAGCGGCGAATGCCGCTTCAGCCCATGCTCAGATCAAAAAGACCACCGACCGCGCCACGACCACGCTCGGAGGGGAACCCCGGCTCGATTTCGCCGCACCGTCATTCCGCGCGGCCAACACCGGCAGCGCGACCGCAAAGTGATGCTCCAACACCGCGACGAGGTGCGGCACGAGCGCGGGCGCTTCGAGCGTCGAGGCCAGTCGCGACTCCACTTCCTCCCGCACTTCCTGATGATCCCGCCGATCGCCGAGTCCTTCGCTTTCTTCGTGGCCGGGCTGCGACGTGGCTTCGTCGTGGCAGGAGGCGTCATGCGACCCGTGACAATGATCCGCCGCCGTCCACTCGACCGGCCCGGCGCAATCGCACCAATAACCCCGCGATATTCCGAAGGCCTGCGCGCAGAGCAGCGCCGCGCAGCAAAGCACGGTAAGCAGCCGAAAGTATGGCAGGGAGCGGTTCACGCGCGGGTTATCTCGCTGGAAATCCACGGCAGCGCAAGACCGTTTGCCTACCCCCCCCACCGGGCGCGCCTTGCCCCAAGGTCCGCCGCCCGACCTGGCTTTCTCGCGGCGCGCCGGAGCGGTCGCGCCGTCAGCGCGTGGCGAGCGGAGGCGGCGGCGGAGCGGTTTCCTCGGCCGTCTGCCATGGCGCAAACGGGTCGGTGAACTCGGCCCAGCCCGCTTCTCCGCGCGCCATCTCGGTGTCGGTCAGCAGGCAGGCATCGAGCATGCGGCGGAGCGCAGCTTCGTCCATGCCGCAGCCGATGAGCACGAGTTCCTGGCGGCGATCACCCCACGGCTTTTGCCAATCGCCCCAGATGCGGCTGAGTGTTTCCCGGTCATCGGGCCAGCGCTCCTGCGGCACGGCCGCCCACCAGAGCGCCGCCGGGCGGTAGTTGCAGGCGCCGCCGGCCTGCGACCATTCGCCGACGAAGCGCATCCGCGTGGCCAGCCAGAACCAGCCTTTGGAGCGGACGACGCCCAGCCAGTCGCGCCCGATGGCTTTCCAGAAACGCTGTGGGTGAAAGGGACGGCGCGCGCGATAGACAAAGCTGGAGACGCTGTATTCATCGGCCTCGGACGTCTCCTCGCCCCGCAGCACGCGCAGCCAGCCGGGGTTCCTGGCCGCCTGTTCGAAATCGAAGCGCCCGGTGTCGAGCACCGCGTCGAGCGGCACGCGGCTTTTCGTGGCTTGGACCAAGCGGGCGCGCGGGTTCAGCTTGCGGAGTACGCCCTCGAGCCGCTGCACTTCCTCGGCGCCGGCGAGGTCGCATTTGTTGAGCACGAGCACGTCGGCGAATTCCACCTGATCGATGAGTAGATCGACCACGGTGCGCTCGTCGGCCTCGCTCAGCGCGAGGTCGCGATCCTTCAGGAA
>ENA-ORBV01016803-ORBV01016803.1-microbial-mat-metagenome-genome-assembly--contig:-NODE-16803-length-10564-cov-6.561552_pt1 | contig 10564 bp, 9 predicted proteins | sample MGYA00237777_ERZ505514 | MGnify/ENA primary metagenome ERZ505514 (study PRJEB26160, sample SAMN06269048) | microbial mat metagenome | isolation source: Oligotrophic lake microbial mat | place...
CTGGCGGCGATTGCCGTCCCGAGCTTCCTGCGCGCCCGCAAGCGTTCGCAGGCCACGCGCATCCTGAACGATCTCCGCCTCATTGATGCGGCCGTCGACCAGTACGCGATCGAAACCAACAAGTCGACCGCTTTCCAACCCACCAGCACCGACCTGGTTCCCTACCTCAAGAAGGGAACCTCGCTCTACAACACCTGGAAGAGCGTGCTGAACCAAGCGTATGCGTCCCCGCAGACCGTCGACACCCTGCCTTCGACACCCGCCGGCACGATGGCGGCCTTGTCGGACGTGGCCCCGGCCGAGTTCTGGTCGCCCTACGGGACCCAATAGTCTCGTCAGCTTTGTCTGATTACGCAGTGCCCGTTCTCCATCAGGGGAACGGGCACTGTTTTTTTGCGGCCAACCCCGTGGCCCGTCGTCCCCATCATCTCGCCAGGGGAGATCGCCCTCTTAAACGGAACTCGCTTGCAAAGGGCACCATCGTCTGATTGAATAAAGGCAATCGTTGGCGAAGGCCGAATTTTTGGCTTGGATCGACGAACATTAATAGGAATAAGATATATAAAACCATGAACCTGACCCTTGATCATAGGCGGGGCATGGGAGGTTTCACGTTGGTCGAAATCATGACAGTCATCGGAATCATCGCGCTGCTTGCCGCGGTCGCTGTGCCGTCATGGATTCGAGCTCGGAAGCGCTCCCAAGCCACCGTTATTTGGAATGACCTGAAGCAAATCGACGCCGCAGTGGACCAGTATGCCCTTGAGACCAACAAGGGCCAGGGACACCCCGTTGAGTTCGCCGATTGGCGCCTCTACCTGAAAACCAACTCCAGACTGCAAGTCACCGGGACCGACATCTTCGGAAACGAGTTCGGCAATCAGCTCGTCGACTCGCTGCCGAAAGTGCCGCTGGGCGCCTACACCGCCCTCGCGGATATCGTGACGCTCGATTTCTGGTCCCCCTACTCAGTCGGCAACTGAGCCCGGTCCGGGCTGGGGAAACAACACGCCCCACCACTCCGGATGCTCTGGATACCCCTGAATTGCATCCGGTGACGGGTGCGGCGCCGGGGGTCACTCCAATCTCCCTTGGCGAATACGACGCAGCCCACGGCCCCCCTGCTCACCCGCCCGGGCCCAGGAGCTTCCTTCCTGATTGGGGGCGCCCTGCTCGCCCTGCTGGTCTTCGCCACTTACTTGCCGACGCTCCAGTTCGGCTTCGTCAACCTGGATGATCCCCGCTACGTCACGGGCAACCGGCTCTACGCGGAGGGGTTCACCGCCCCCAACCTGCGCACGGCCTGGACCGCACAACTCACCCATCACGATCCGGGGGTGGAATATTGGGCCCCGCTCACCGTGCTCACCCGGGTTGCCGATGCGTCCCTGTATGGACAAGAATCCGAGGCGGCAGGCGGGCATCACCTCACCAATCTCGCCCTCCATGCCTTGGCGGCGCTGTTACTTTTCGCCGCGATGGCCGAACTCTCCGGAGCGCTGTTCCCGGCCTGGTGCGTCGCCGCTCTGTTCGCAGTGCATCCGGTCAATGCGGAGGTCGTCTGCTGGCTCTCGGCGCGCAAGGACTTGGTCGCCGGCGTGGGGTGCTTTCTGACCCTCTGGGTGTATGGGAGGTTCCTGCACGGTCGCGCCTCATTGTTCGCCGTGTTCCTCGCGCTCCTGGTCGGGTTCCTGGGGAAACCGATGCTGGTCACACTTCCCTTTGTCCTCATGCTCGTGGATCTCTGGGTTCGCCCTCCGTTGGCAGATTCGGTTGCCGGATGGATGCGCTTCCAGCTTCGCGAGAAGGGTCTCTTCCTGGCTCTTGCGGCTGTTTTCTGCATCGTGGCCATGATCTCCCAGTACAATCACGCGGCCATCTCGGGTGCGGACCGCTTTCCTCCCCACCACCGCGCCCTGAACTTCCTCGATGCCTCAGGTGACTACCTGCTGAACCTGCTCTGGCCGGTGGATCTTTCGGTCTTCTATCCGCACCCACTCGGGGACACAAAGCCCGGCGATGCGGCGTTCGGGGCCCTCGCGGGGCTGCTTCTCCTGGCAGGGGGGCTCGCCCTTCTCCCTCGCGCCCCTTTTCTGTTTGCCGGATGCGCCTGGTTCTACGGGATGCTCGTGCCTGTTGGCGGTCTGGTGCAGATCGGGTCGCAGAAAATGGCCGACCGCTACCTCTACCTGCCCGCGGTCGGCATTTTCCTCGTCGCCGCGTTCGGCCTTTGCAAGCTGAGCCGGTGGGGACGGGGTCTCCTCCTATTCGCGATTGCCGCCCTCGCACTCGTCGCCCACAACCAGGCCCGGACATGGGAAAACAGCGAAACCCTCTTCCGGCACGCGCTTTCGGTCGCTCCCCGCAATTTTCTGGCGCAATTCAACCTGGCGACGGTGCTCTGGCAGTCCGGAGATCCCCTCGCTCGCGACGAGGCCGTCTCGCTCCTGCGTGCCGCGCACGCCCTGTCACCGAGCTTGACCGCCCGCCATCGCGAGACCGCTCCCGCGCTTTCGTTGGCGTCGCGCCACGCACTGGATCGCGGCGACCGGGAGGTCGCCGAGCAACTCGCCCAGGCAGCCATCCGACTCGATCCAGGCATGCCCACCGCGCGTCTCGTTCTCATCGAGGTGCTGGCTGCGGACGGCCGGGTCGACGCGGCGGCCGCCCACGCCGCACGGCTGCGGGCCCGGTTCCCCGGAATCGGTAATCCCGGGTTATTTGATTGACTTCGCTCATATCGCCCCGCAGACAGATTGGGTGCGATGAGAGTGCCGCTGCATTTGGTCCAGGAACGGCGCCAGCGGCTTGCCGAGCTTCTGGAAACCCACTCCTATCTCCCGGTCCAGGAGGTGTGCCGACGGCTGGAAATCTCGGAGGCCACTGCCCGGCGTGACCTGGTGGCGCTTGAGAAGGAGCAGCGCATCATTCGGACCTTTGGCGGAGCCCTCTCGGATTTCAACCGCCGCTTCGCCTCCTTCCACGAGCGACTCGGGCGGGATGAGACTGGCAAGGAACGGATCGCGGTGGCCGCACGTGCGCTGATCCAGCCGGGCATGACTTGCTTCTTCGACACCGGCACCACGGTCTATGCCCTGGCGGAGTGTCTCGCCGCCGCACCCAACGGGCCGTTCCGGGTCGTGACCAACAGCCTGCCGGTGGCCGAGAAACTCGGCGGGGTGCCTGGGCTGACCCTCTTCCTGCTGGGGGGGGAGTATCTTCCCCGTCAATCGGCGCTCATGGGTGCGAAAGCCCGCCGTGCCCTGTCCCTGCACACCCTCGACCTCGCCTTCTTCAGCGCCGAGGGAGGTGATGCCGCCGGCGTCTGGAACTCGCAGCAGGACATCGTTGAGTTCCAGCGCGCACTCGTGTTGCGGTCCGAGCGCCACGCGCTCTGCCTCGACCGCTCCAAGTTGGGCCACCCGGCCTCAAATTTCTTGCTTCCCTGGGGCGAGGTTGGTCTTCTCATTTCCGATGTCCGCCCCGACGATCTCCACGGCATCGGCATCCATCTGCCGCCCGATCAATTTCTTCAGGCCTGACCCCCCGTTCTCCAGCCGCCCCGCACCCCATGAGCAAAACCGCCAAGACCGCCAAGACTGCCCGGACCGTTTACCTCCTTGCCAACGGAGACCTTCGCGTTTCCGCAAACCGCAACTGCGAGGCCGCCCAAGTGGCGATGGAACAGCAGATCGGTGCCGCGTTGAAGAAGCTCGGCTGGACCGTGAAACGGGCCCACGCCTTCGACCCCGAAAAGGGGCACGGCTTCATCGACAGCCAAAAGTACGGCATGGAAATCTTCCGCGGGCTGCCGCCGGAGGCGCCGCTCATTGTCGCCGAGGCCGTCTGGCAGTACAGTCACCACATCCTGCACGGTCTCTCCACCCACAAAGGCCCGATCCTCACGCTCGCCAACTGGAGCGGCACCTGGCCCGGCCTGGTCGGCATGCTCAACCTGAACGGCTCGCTCACCAAGGCCAGCATCAAATACAGCACGCTCTGGAGCGAGGATTTCACCGACGCCTTCTTCCTCGACGGGCTCCGCGCCTGGCTCAAAAAGGGGAAGGTCCGCCACGACACCGCGCACGCCCGGCCCCTCCGCAAAGTGGAGGTGCCCGCCTCGACGGAAAAACTCGGGCGCCGTTTCGCCAAAAAACTGCGCCATGAGAAGGCGATCATGGGGGTGTTCGACGAGGGCTGCATGGGGATGTACAACGCCATCATTCCCGACGAATTGCTCCACCCCACCGGGGTCTTCAAGGAACGCCTGAGCCAGTCGTCGCTCTACGCGAAGATGCTCACCGTGAAGGACGAGGAAGCCCGGGCCGTCCTCGACTGGTATCTTTCCCGCGGCATGCGGTTCCAGTTCGGGCCGAACGAGGAAACGGATCTCACCGAGGCCCAGGTGCTGCAGCAGTGCAAGATGTACATTGCCGCCGTCCGCATCGCCGACGAGTTCGGGTGCGCCACCATCGGCATCCAATACCAGCAGGGGTTGAAGGATCTTGCCCCGGCCTCGGATCTCGTCGAGGGAACGCTGAACAACACCGAGCGCCCGCCGGTCTACCACGAACAGACCGGCGCTGAACTCTTCGCGGGTGAGGCGCTTCCGCACTTCAACGAGGTGGACGAATGCGCCGGATTGGACGGCCTGGTGACCCATCGTATCTGGCGCGAACTCGGTCTTCCACCCGAGAACACCCTTCACGATCTTCGATGGGGACGCCACTACAAGGACGACACGCTCGACGCTTATGTCTGGGTCTTCCTGATTTCCGGCGCCGCCCCCCCCGCGCATTTCATCGGCGGATGGTCGGGCGCATCCGGCGAGCGGCAGCCGGCGATGTACTTCCGGTTGGGCGGCAGCACCCTCAAGGGGATCAGCAAGCCCGGCTGGGTTGTCTGGAGCCGGGTCTATGTCGCCAAGGACAGTCTCCGTTTCGACACCGGCCTCGCCGAGGTTGTCGAGCTTCCGCGCAAGGAGACCGAGGAACGCTGGCGCCTCACCACCCCCCAGTGGCCGGTCATGCATGCCGTCCTCCAGGGCATCTCCCGCGACCAGATGATGGCACGCCACAAATCCAATCACATCCAGGTGGCGTATGGCACCGACAAAGCCTCCGCCCGCCGCGCCCTCCTCGCCAAGGCCGTGGCCATGCAGGAGCTCGGGCTGCAGGTCTCCGTCTGCGGCGACCTCTGATGAGCATCGAGCACTTCGTCGCCTGCGACCTCGGCGCCGAAAGCGGGCGCGTCATCCTCGCCTCCCTCTCCTCAGGCAAACTCCAACTCGAGGAGGTGCATCGCTTCCCGAACGGGCCCGTCCGCATCCTCGGCACCCTGCGCTGGGACGTGCTGCGGATCTTCGACGAACTCAAGCACGGGCTCACCCGCATCGGGCGGCGGGGGATCCGTCCGCGCAGCCTCAGCGTGGATTCGTGGGGCGTCGATTACGTCTGGCTCCGGCCCGGCACCCCGCACCTCTCCGCGCCGTTCCACTACCGCGACGCCCGCAACGACGCCGCGTTCGAGCGGGTGGTCGGGCGACTCGGACGGGAGACCATTTTCAACGAAACGGGCGTGCAATTCATGGCGCTCAACACCCTCTACCAGCTCGCCGCCGACCGCGAAGCCGACCCCGGCTTGCTCGACGCGGCGCAAGGGTTCCTCAACATCGGCGATTACTTCAACTATTTGTTCAGCGGCGTGGCCCGCGCGGAACAAAGCCTCGCGAGCACCACCCAGCTCTACGATCCGCGCACCCACCGGTGGTCGGACAAATTGCGCGACGCCCTTGATCTCCCGGCCCGGCTGTTCCCCGAGATCGTTCCCTCCGGCACCGTGCTGGGTCCGCTGCTCCCCGACCTCGTTGCGGAGACCGGGCTCGAAGGGTGCCGGGTCGTGGCCACCTGCTCCCACGACACCGGCGCCGCGGTGGCTGCGGTCCCGACGCAAACCGGAGCGCGCTCGGCCTACCTCAGCTCGGGGACCTGGTCGCTCCTCGGCGTCGAGCTCGACGCCCCCTGCATCGATCCCGCCGTGCTCGCCGCGGGATTCACAAACGAAGTCGGCCACGGCGGCAGCATCCGGTTCCTGAAAAACATCGTGGGCCTCTGGATCCTCCAGGAATGCCGGCGTGGCTGGGAGGGCACGGACGGATCGCTCACCTATGACGACCTCACGCGGATCGCCTCCCAGGCATCCGCGTTTCGTTCGCTCATCAATCCCAACGCCGCACGCTTCCTCAAGCCGGGCGGCATGCCCGAAAAGATCGCCGCCTATTGCCGCGAAACCGGTCAGCCCGAACCGCGCAACCGCGCGGATACGGTGCGGTGCGTGCTCGACAGTCTTGCGATGCTTTATGCGGACTCACTCGATGAGATCGAGAGATTGACCCGTCGTACGATCCGCACGCTGCACATCGTCGGAGGCGGCAGTCGAAATCTCCTGCTCAACCAAATCACCGCCGACGCAACCGGGCGCACCGTTCTCGCCGGTCCGGCCGAGGCCACCGCCATCGGCAACGCGCTGCTCCAGGCGGTCGCCGCCGGTTCCATCCCCTCCATCGACGCGCTCCGCGCCACGGTCCGCGATTCGTTTCCAGTGGTCGGATTCCAGCCGGTCAGCAACAGCGCCGTCCGCACGGTCCGCCGCTTCTTCAACTCCCTCGACCTCGCCACCTGAACCCCGGTCGATGCGCGTCACCCTCTTCATCCCCTGCTTCGTCGACCAGTGTTTTCCACGGGTCGGCGTCTGCATGGTCGAACTCCTGGAACACCTGGGGCATACCGTCGAATGCCCGGACACCATCGCCTGCTGCGGGCAACCGGCCTTCAACTCCGGTTGCTGGGACGAGGCCCGGCCGGTCGCTCGCCACGCGCTCGCCGCGCTGGGCGATGCGGAAGCGGTGGTCGTTGCCAGCGGATCGTGCGGCGCCATGCTCAAGGTCTTTTATCCGCAGCTCTTCGAGGGTCATGCGGAGGCCGGGCGCGCCGCGCAACTGGCTGCCAGGGTCTGGGAGTTCTCGGATTTCCTCGTCTCCAAACTCGGTGTGACCGATGTCGGGGCCCGGTTCGACGCGCGGGTGACGTTCCACGACGGCTGCCACGGCCTGCGCGAGCTCGGGATCAAGCGGTCGCCACGCGCGCTGCTCGAACACGTGCGCGGACTCGAACTCGTCGAGATGGCCGACGCCGAAATTTGCTGTGGATTCGGCGGCACGTTCGCCGCGAAGTTCCCCGCCATCTCGACTGCCATGGGCGAGGGAAAATGCGCCTCCGCGATCGAGACCGGCGCCGACTATATCGTCTCGAACGATTCGAGCTGCCTGATGCAGGTCCAGGGTCTCATCGATCGCAAACGCCTCCCGATCCGAACCATCCATCTCGCCGAGGTGCTGGCCGGGCGGTGACGCACGCAGCGCTTTGGAGTGCCGTTTCGACAGGCTCAAGGCCCCGGGCACGCCGAGGGGCTCCGCCTCGGCGGAGATTTGAATGGCCACCCGCGCGGCCGGTCTCACGCGCAGCGGGCAACCGACGATTCGCCTGCAATCCAAAGCGGCGCTCCCACGCGTCGCACTCCAAAACAGGCTGCGCCTGCGAAGCATGAGCGCGGGTGCGCCCTCTGCCGCCGCCGCCGGATGTGCCGCCGCCGGATTGACACTCCGGTTGCGAATTCCGATGGTGGGGGCGCCCTGTCCCGTCCATGACCGTCGAAGCCCAGCAATTCACGCGTGATGCGAAAATCGTCGCTGCCGATCTCCGCCACCGCGGCCTGATCCGGAAAGCGCTCTCGGGCTACGAGGTCAAGCGGGACGAGTTCAAGGCCCGGTTCCGCGACTGGCAGGGGGCGCGGCAGGCGGCGGCGGAGATCAAGTATGACGCGGTCAACCACCTGGATCGCTATCTCGTGGAGTTTGCCGACCGGATCGAGGCGCGCGGGACCCGGGTGTTCTGGGCATCCGACGCACGCGAGGCGCGCGACTACATTCTGGGTGTGATCCGCGCGCGCAAGGCGCGTTGCATCGTGAAGTCGAAAGCGATGACCGCCGAGGAGATCCATCTCAACGAGGCTATGGAACGCGAGGGCTTCGAGGTCGTCGAATCCGATCTCGGCGAGTACATCGTCCAACTCCGCAGGGAGGCTCCCTACCATATCGTGTTCCCTGCCATGCACCTCACCCGGGGGGAGATCAGCGACCTGTTTCAACGGGAACTCGGCACCGCCCCGACCAACAGCCCGGAGGAGCTCACCCTTATCGCGCGGCGGGTCCTGCGGAAGAAATACATCGAGGCGGACATCGGCATCAGCGGGGCCAACTTTGCCGTGGCGGATACCGGCATGATTTCGGTGACCGAGAACGAGGGCAACGCGCGCCTCACGACCTCGCTGCCCAAGGTGCATATCGCCCTGCTCGGCATCGAGAAGATCGTGCCGCGGATGGCCGATCTGGCGCTGTTTCTGCCGATGCTCGCGACCGCCGGCGCGGGCCAGCCGATGACCTGTTACAACACCCTCATCGGCGGGCCCCGCCAGCCGGGCGAGGCGGATGGCCCGGAGGAGTTTCATGTCGTTCTGCTCGACAATGCCCGGACGCGTCTGCTCGCCGATCCGGAGCAACGCGACGCGCTCCATTGCATCCGCTGCGGCGCCTGCCTGAACGTCTGCCCGATCTTCCGCAACGTCGGCGGCCACACCTACGGCACCACGTACCAGGGACCCATCGGATCCGTCATCACCCCGCATCTGCGCGGGCTTCAGAATTGGAAACATCTGTCGTCGGCCTCCTCCCTCTGCGGCGCCTGCACCGAGGCCTGCCCGGTCAAGATCGATCTGCACCATCACCTCCTCCAGAACCGGCGCAACGCGGTCCGCGAAAAGCCGGTCTGGTGGGAACGCATTGCGTTTCGCGCATTTGCGTTCGTCGCCACCCGCCCGCCTCTCTGGCGGGTCGTGGGTCTCGCCGGCCGGCTGGGGCAACGCCTGCATCCGCTGATCAAGGGCGGCCCGCTCGATCCCGCCCGGGCATGGACCGGCTCCCGCGACCTCCCCGAGGTCGCCCAGGTGAGTTTCAAGGATTACTGGAGGGGGCGAAAGCAATGAGCGCCCGCGCCGCGATTCTGGACCGCATTCGGGAGGCCCTCCGCCTCTCCGCACCGCCGCCCGGATCCCACGAACCCGGAGCCCACGGACCCGGAGCCGGGCACGCCGCGGGCGTTGAGGACGGCGCGTTTCGCGAGTGGTTGCCCGCCGTCGGCCCGGCCATTGGGGATTGGATCGCCCTGTTTGCAGCCTGCTCCGAGAACCTCCGCACCCGGTTCATCGTTTGCGATTCCGAGGCGGAGGCTGCGCAACAGGTCCGCGCCATCGCCGCCGAGGATCGCTGGAGCCGGATCGCCTCGCACCGGGCGGACCCGGTCCGGGCGGTCGCCGGAGCCGCGGGAGTGCCGGTGTTGTGGACTGATGGCGGCTACGAACCCGGCGCACTGGAGGCCTGCGACGCGGGCCTCAGCGGCTGTGATGCCCTGGTGGCGCAGACCGGGGGTGTCCTGCTGACCGCTCGCAGCGGGGGAGGGCGGGCGTTGTCGGTGCTGCCTCCGCATCACCTCGTGGTGGCCCGGCGCTCACAGATGGTCCCCGATCTGCCGGCGGCCTTTGCGCTGCTCACGACCCGGTATGGGGCCGATTACCCGAGTATGATGACCTTCATCACCGGCCCGAGCCGCACCGGTGACATCGAGCGAATCCTCGTGCTCGGTGCCCACGGTCCGCGCAAACTGACCGTGCTGCTGGTGCCGTAGCGGGTCGGGAGGTCGTTCGCCATCCGTCCCGATTTCCGACAACCCTGAAAGCGCGGACCCTCCCGGCGGGCTCACCGGATCACCACACGCGCCCCGGTCGTGACGAGATGGCGCAGCTTGTCCGCGTCCCAATTGGCGAGCCGGATGCACCCATGGCTCGCGGCGCGCCCGATGGTGTCGGGAAAGTTGGTGCCGTGGATCCCGATGCCCCGCCGGCTCAAGCCCATCCACAGCACGCCGACGGGGTTGTTCGGTCCCGCGGGGATCATGTGGAAGGTATCGGTCCTTTCGCCCCGCATCAGCACCCCCTCGTCGTGGCGGTACCAGGGCAGGGTGGCAATGCCCACAATGCTCCAGGTGCCGACCGGTGCGGGGAGGTTCGATGAACCGGGCGTGATCGGGAAGGTCGCGACCAACCGGTCGCCCTCGCGCACCTCCAGCATCCGGATCCCGGTGTCGACCACGAGTGAGCGCCCGGCGAGGGCCGATTTACGGGGGAGATTCGCGGTTTCCGGGACGTTCTCGATTCGGAATGGGTTGACGTTCGGAACGCGAACCGAATCGCCCGCCTGCAGGCCGGTGAGGTTGACCCCGGGATTCAGCACTGCCAGGAACCGGCGGCTGGTGTGGAACCGTTCGCCGATGTATTCCGACACCGTGCGGTAGGGCATCGAGCGCTGTTTGGCCTGTTCCTCGACCTGTCTCTTATACACATCTCCGAGCCCACGAGACTAAGGCGAATCTCGTATGCCGTCTTCTGCTTGAAA
>ENA-ORBV01016804-ORBV01016804.1-microbial-mat-metagenome-genome-assembly--contig:-NODE-16804-length-10564-cov-5.208067_pt1 | contig 10564 bp, 9 predicted proteins | sample MGYA00237777_ERZ505514 | MGnify/ENA primary metagenome ERZ505514 (study PRJEB26160, sample SAMN06269048) | microbial mat metagenome | isolation source: Oligotrophic lake microbial mat | place...
ATGATACGGCGACCACCGAGATCTACACCTCTCTATTCGTCGGCAGCGTCAGATGTGTATAAGAGACAGGTCAAGTACATGTACTCAACTGTACTAGTAGTAGTACCTGGTTGTTGTTGTCATTGGTACTAACTGGAGTAGCTAAATCATCAGTCATGACAGCTATCATGAATCAAATCAATGTCTGGTCCACGCATGCATACATCGACCATTTGATGCTTTCTAACGCACAGTTCTTCCTTCAATTGATGGAGCCACCCAGGCAATTTTGCAATAATCGGATTAATCATATCGCAACACATCGCGTTCGATTCATTCACACAAAGCGTGGTAGACAATCAAATGGTATTACAGAACCACAGTACGATACAGCCTAACCGCTCGATTGTGTCAGCGAACCATGCATTGGAATCTATTTGTTATATTGTGTCTACAATTTCTACAACTCCTTCATTATCGAAACCACAACTCTGCTATCATCAAGTGATAACCTCCTTATCACCGAAGTTCTTCACTCTTGAAACTACGTACAACTCTTCAGAACTCTTCCTCACTTTAGCCGTGAGAAGCCGTCGCTGTTAGTCGCCTTTGCCGCTCCTTCTGATCTCGACCAAGTAGTTCGCCACCCATATCGGCCGTGACGTGAATTCCATTGCATTGGATTGGAAGTTGTCCTTTTCTTTTAAAGGCCACCTCGTCTATACAAGGGATCCAATCCAATCCATCCATAGGATTCATTCCGAGCATCGGTTCAGGGCCTACAGTCGTACTACTAGGCTCTCCTGCATCGTGTCATAGGTGCTGCTGTCTTAAAACGCACCAAGAGAGGTACAGCGACGTCGACGGTTTTATCCTCTTGGAAAAGACTAACTTGTCTCCAACCAGACAGAGATTGCGATCCCGAACACATCTACAAACTGACTGTAACGACTGCACCGACGGAGGCTGCTCTGCAACCAAGTCGTTACTAGTACTGCCCCTTTGACCTTGCTGGCGACGCATTCGTTTGCCTTTCGTGACACACTACGGAGACACCACGCCTCTGCGCTTGTGGTCTCGTGGTCAGTGCAAATCACTGGTCAATCAACGGAGCTTTCAACGGAAGCCACACCAACATGGACCGTCGAACGAAAGACTATCCTATGATGGTTCTGCTCCTGTTTGCTACGCTGTTTTCTCTTGTAGCAGCTGGGCCAGTTGAAACAACAACAACCGCATCGTCATCGTCTGATACTAGTACTTGTCTGGACAATAATTTGGATCCCCCCATTGCCATTGGTTTGGCCATTGACACACTGTCCTTGCCTCCTCGACCCTCTGGAGAATTACCCGACGACACTACCTACACAATCGCCGTCATGACATGTCATGGACCCCACCAAGCTCAAAAAAAGGACCACTGGTGGGAACATGAGAGGTCCGAAGCCGACAATAAAATGGCCTTGCAATGTTGCTCAAGCCTGATTGTGGCGGCAAACGATGCCAAATTCGAACAACATCCAAATCCATGGACGCGGCATTTATTGGACGAAATTACTACGGCTGCTACTACTGTAGACAACGCCAAAGACAATGATATTGTGCAACGTTGTCTGCAAGAAGGATCCCTCGTTCCTTATTCCCATGCTCGCAAAGGTGCTAGTTCGTTCTCCCTCCAATATACATTTTATGCGGCCAGTGTGTCCCATTATGCTCATTTACAATATTATGAGGACTCCACGTATTCGAAAGACGATCCAACATCGAGCCTTTATATGTGGGCAAAGCAGCCATTAACGCAAGAGGGAGCAGATGATGCAGTACGACGACCGCAAGGAATATGGTACGACAAGATTCGTACGCTACCTTCTGTCCCAACTTGGATTGCGCCATTTTTGCCTACACACAACAACAAGTTTCAGGCAATGGTGAATTTCACATCCCAATTATCCCAACGGGGTGGAATGCATAGATCCTTTCGTCATCAAATGGAACTGGATTTGGATGGCGACGATGGATTTTTCAATTTTGTCAACCAAGAGTCGCGGTCGTCGTCAGAAGTTCCTATTTCCCTCAATGCTTCCTTTTTGCTGATGTTGCCCAAGGATTTGTTTATGGATCAAGAAGATGCCTTTGACACTCAGAGCTGGAATGTCAATTTGGTGGTTACGACGAATGCTGATAATGACAAGGATTCCACTGAAGTGGTAGTATCGCTATCTACGGCTAAAAAAGAATACAAGAATCCCCAATATTCGTTGTCTATTGAATCTCATGATTTGATCAACATTGAACTACCAGCCTTTCTATGTCCACATCATGCCGCGATTATTTCCGTGACGTGGAATTCTACAAGTCTCATGTCGTCCCTTTTGGAACAACAACAACTTGCCGGCGAAGGTGGCATGCGTGCCAAGTTGGCCCTGGAATTTGCTACCAAAGTACACACACGATATCCAGAACCCGTGTCCTTGAGTGATGGGACGGCAACATCCTTGTATCGACCCATCCTCATGGTACCTCCCCTGTGGTTATCGGGTACCATGTCACTGGAATCGTCATCCTCACTATCATTGTTGGGCACAGCGCATCCTTGGAATTTGTTTGGATATCATGATGTGACGACGACGGCTGCCACAACGACATCGACATGGGTGGCTGCGGCCAATGCCGATGACTTTTGGTGGGTCGCAACGCTGTCTGTCTTTTTCGCTGTTTCGGGGGCAGTCTATTTGTTCTGGGAAATCTCCAAAGTTGCGGTGTATGTGTGAGTGAGTGGCCACACCCAAAAATAATCGTACTGGCTCGCCAGCAGACAGCAGTCCATCTATTTTGACAGTTGTCATGCTAAACAGCAAAGAGTGACTGATTTGTAGAAAATTATTGGAATTGTTTCTAAGGCTAGTGCTCTGGAAATAAATCAATGTCTGATCCATGCATGTATGCCGCATGTCATCATCCCATCGAACCCTTGATGAACGCACAGCTCCTCACTTGTAGGCAATACAGTAGGGACCAGGTTAAATAAAAGTTCAGTCGTACAGTTGATCATGAGTATTCCGCAAGCCGATCGCGCAGGGGGAACTTAGATACACTTCGAAGTAATCTAAATGAGAAGTTCCGTGAAAAACGCATCGAACGGTTGAGTTTTTTTATGTGCAACGGCATGCATCGATCCCTTTCCAGCTCACAGCTCGTACATAGGTTCAAGTCATGTACATTCGATTACAGCACACCCAAATGAATTAATAGCTTGACGACAAAAGCAGATCCCGACCGTTCTTCTACTCACAAGAACAAGAAGAGAACAGAGACAGTGCAATACAGAAAAGAAGTGTAAACGACAGTAATATTCATAATATACATGAAAAATGGCGGACAAAATTGTTAAATTTGCAGACGAAGAAGGGCACATCCCAAGGAGATCTTTCCAATTGTAGCTCCACAAGGCCCAGTTTGCCAAGTCGAGAGTATGCATTGCCGGCTGGTTTGCAGCTGACAACCTACCGAATTGATCCCACTGGCAGTTTAGTCGATGCCGATTTGGAGGATGCCATTGCACGTCGCAACGTCGTCGCGACAGCACCGGCAACCCCACCACGACGCAACTCGTCCACCTGCGATGCGCCGTCTTCGCCTACTGACCTAAGGGCGTCTACTAGCCAACAACAACTATCGTCGTTTTGGATTGATGCGGACGTGACCGACGGAGACGATGCCAAAGAGTTGCAGGATCTGATTACCAAAATCAGTTTGAGTCCCTTCCTCCAACGACATTTGGCCAAACCCTATCAAGTTACCACGCCTCAAGTCTTGTCGTTGAATTCGGCCGTCTTTTTGGTCATGCGCGTTCATCCACCCGAGGATGATACGAGCCATGAACCACGATATGTCGCTGCCCTTTGTGTCAAAGGACTCTTATTGACGGTCACGACCAAACCCAAAGAAGGCAAAGCTTTGCAGAAAGGACACTTGTTAAATTTGTCCATGCGAAAAGCGGTCGAAGAACGAGAATTGCCAGAAGCGTCTATCAGTGGTGCCTTGGCCATGTGGTTGCTCTGCCATGTGCAACGAGTGTCAGCGGAATCCACGGCACTGCGAAAGGCCTGTTTTGCCTTGGACAAGGAACTGGACGAAAACGCGGATTCCGTCGACTTGGATGATTTAGTTGATTTAAAGAACAAAGTCAATACACTGATTGCTGTCTCGGAAGAACAGCTAGAATGCGTCGAAACGTTAAAGGAAGGAGAAGAAATATCCAATGCTATTTCCTTCTCCAAGCTACGAGGATCCATTGGCCTTGTCATGGCCACGGCAGGAGCAAACGAACGGTTGGCGGACCGAATTGAAAAGAAAGTAGCGGATCTCCGACATACCTACGAATCCAATCAACAGGATCGTATCAATAAGAGGCTCGAAGTGCTAACGATATTGTCCGCCATTTTTCTTCCTTTGACGCTCATGGCGGGGATTTGGGGTATGAACTTTACGAATATGCCCGAACTGCAACGAGAAAACGGCTACTTTGCTGCTTTGGCAAGTATGCTATCCGTGGCACTTACCCTGATATTTGTGTTTTATCGATTTGGGTGGTTCAGCCGATAAGTTAGTGGATGGATTCCTTCCACTTGTGTATGTCAATTTATACAATATCCAGTACTGATGTCTGTGCACATTCGACTCCTAGTCATTGGCTGAAAGTAGAATCGTCCTTCTCTTAGATTAAGATGTATGTATTAGAGCATCATTTGCGCTAACCATTAAAATGATTGCTCCACTAATATCTGTGGTACCTGCGACAGTACTACTGATACATGTATAGCAAAACACTTGGCAAGCAACTAGTTCCATTCTCTTTAGACGGGAGGATGAGATTGCTTATTGGTTTTCTTCTGCTCGCTGTTAATCCGAAGCCTCTGCGGTTGTAGGTTGACATTGGAAAATTGCTTATCGTACGCCTCAACTACCTAATGCCCATTGGTACGGCTTCCTATCATTCAATCAGGAAAAACTTCTTTTATTTAAGTTGTTACTTGGGATTCGTTTTGGAGCACCCGAATACTCTAGCTGTTTAATAGGTTCGGTGATTGGCATGTTTCATTTAATTTCTCTCAAGTCAAAACGGTGCTTTAATTTTTGACACCTTCAGGTGCAAGGGGGGTTCCGGGTGGTGCCATTTTGGCATCCAGAGGCACACGTTCATAAATTCGTCTCCATTTGTCGTCAATTTCCTTGAGATAGTACGTTCCAGGGAACAAACGTCCAACCGTAGGATATAAGGGTTTGTACGGGGCACCGGCATGGTGCATTTTGGCGCGCGTATCCAAGGCCAAGTCCAATTCACTGGGATGCACTTCTTCTCGCGATTCCAACCGTTGCGTCAACTTCATGGCTTCGGCCATTTTCTCAACAGAAAAAGTAGATTGCGTGGGTGTTCGTCTGTAGATTTTTCGGTGGCATTCGTCGAGCTTCAGCAGTGAGGGAGGGTGCACCTGAATACAAGCAATCAAAACAATGACAATTCTCATTGGGAACTTACACATGAAGGCAATACATAGTTGCCAAGGCACCTGATCCATAAGAAAACAATGCGACCGTTTTTCCTGGAGAGAGTTCTCCGCTACTTCCGGCTATATCAATCAAAGATGCCAATCCCAAGAAGACACTTGCTGTGTATGTGTTTCCAATTTTAATACTGGCCGAGTTGGAATCCTTGAATCGCTTTTCATACGATTGGGCCGAAACTGTCTTGAGGACCTTTTCCAATACCTTGTCATAGTGGGTTTCTTCAATGGGTTTATCCACCCATTCTGCCAGTGGATCCGAATCGGACTCTTTCTTTTCATCTCGGTCGGCAAACCGACGACGAGCATCCATCAAAAAGAGACGTCCGTATGACTTTTGCACCAGTTTGTTGTAGGGGGAATGAAAGACCCAGTAATCCGGAGAGTCGGCATCAAATGTTTTTTCGCTGTCATTGTTGGCTTTTTGCACATTTTGCACCAAACGCTCATATACATCTTCAATGGCTTGATAGTAGCATACCTGCGACAAGGCGCCTTCAAATAGGAGAAAAAAATTATATTGTGATGAGCTATGTTTGAAATTTCATTCGGCAGTCATATTTATTTCCCACGATAATCACATCATGACAGACACAACTCCTGAATACAAATACACTATTTACATGACTGGACAAACAAAAAACGAACGTACCGTCCACGGTAGGATACTCCACTGTATGATCTGGTTTGAAAAAATCCCAGACATGAGCTGCATGCGTAGCCTTTTCCTTGGGGTTAAACATTAAAGGAGCATCCCGTCCAATCAAGACGGCGACCGCTCCAGCTCCACAAGTAGGTCGGGCCGGTCCTTTGTCGTAGGCGGCAATATCGGCCGCCACCACAATGGCATACCGTCCATCCCATCCATCGGATTCTACCCAATAAAAGGCATTGAGGAGTGCCGATGTACCACCATAACAAGCATTCACGACAGTAGCACCTTCCATGTCGGTATTTCCTGGAAAAAGGTCCATGAGGACGGTTTTGGTGGATTTGGATTTATCCACCAAAGTTTCTGTGCCAACCTCCAGGCGTCCCACTGAATTGGGGTCAATATTGTATCTGTGCAAAAGGTGGAGAAAATGATGGTGATGTCAGCATTATTGGCAGTACAAAAAGGGTGGCAATTATGATTTTATTTTCCTCCTCTTTGCAAAACAAAAGAACAAACATAAAAACTTACTTTTCCAACAAGGATTCGACCACGGTCAAACAGAGAGAATTAATATCTTCAGCGTCACTGCAAATTCCCAGGCCTTCTTGTCCCAATCCAATCGTGTATTTTCCTTGTGCCACTCCATAATGCTCCTCAAGCTTGGACTGCAACACAAAGGTGGAAGGTGTGTAGACCTCAATGGCCAAAATGCCGACGTTTTTCTCGCTCATTTTACTAGTGTTATCGATATAATTGCTATGACTTGTCTTTGGTCTTTTGGCACGATTGTCCATGAAATAAATGAAATACAGCCAAGAGAGGAACAATGGTAGCAGTAAAGTACCAAATGAATAGTACTACTAGCTAGTATGCCATGCAGCAAATAACGAATGTAGTACTAGCTAGTAGCTAGCAAGCTGGCTGGACCCCAGCTTTGCTTTCCGGGTTTGACCCACCAAAACATGGCGAATAAAAGAAAGCAATGCCATGTCGCCTTCAACAAAAATGAATGACGTAACAACGTGAGACAACGTGTTGGAGTCGGAGTTGAAATAAGGCGCACATCTACTCAAAATTCAAAAGGGACTGACCATTTCGTGTCTCACTCATTCATGTGTGAACATGCTAGCTACAGTAGTAGTAGGGTTCAGGTGCGTCTGTCGAGCATGATAGCGCCCATCGTGTTGACTCAAGCGAAACTAAAGGTATACTAGTGCACAGAAACTTATACCTCGACCTTGTCCAAACATCTCATAATTATCATATCATGAATCAACAACATCTTTTCCCTTATCAAACATCACCAAGAGGCGCTTTCAAAAAAGGAGTAATGTACGATCTAGCCTTTGAGGAGCTTTGCGTCCAAACTGGGGTCAATCCAGTGAATCATGGCGAATTTGAAGATGCTGCGAGCCAACTAACGTCGATTAGCGACCGTGGAGACACCGGATTATATCGGTGCCCAGTCCTTGCCATTCAGCGTAGTCGCCGAGGTGGAAAGACTTTTATGTTGCATGCCGTCGCAGGTATTCTGCGAGAAAATGACCTCGAGGAAAACATCTACAAGGTGCAGCTCATCTCGCTAAACAGCGACACGAAATACGACCACAGAATCGAGCCAGATGCGCGTAGAGCAATCCTTTTGCGAATTGCGTATTGTTGGGAATGCAGCAAGGGCTTCGAGAAGAATTTCCGTGAATTCCAGTGTGGATATGCTAGTGATTTTGACTTAAGTCCGATCCAGAGCTGGCTTGAAAGAAACAATGTGATTATTCTCATCGACGAGCTCAATGTAATCGCACCCGAATCACATGGCTATGCGGAAATGAGTCATATGCTCGATGGCTTGGCGGGCCGAAAGGGGAGCGCCGTGATGTATTCTACTCACCACAGGAGCGCCGCCGATATCTTACGCGGTCGAGACCAAAATGGCCAATATCAGCTTTCGACACGAAGCCACAAATTTTTGCCGATGCCTCGAGTGAGAAACATAACTTGTCTGAATGGGTTACAGATAAATGCGCCATATGACCCCAAGCTTTGGGTCGTAGTTTTGCGAGGACGCATACCGTGCTTGATTTTGCAGGATCAACTAGCTGATTACTCTACCGTATCATTTGAGAGAGAAGCCAAGGCGAGAATGGATCTAGAGAAAGTCAACATTTACTCACTTGCAGGACAAGATGCCTTGAAAGAAGAGACATTACTCAGGCGAATCAACGGTTTGACGAGTGCATTGACTGGAAGAAGTGTTGTAGAGGAGGGCTTCTTGAGAGATGAGTTCAGAGCTTACTCTTACATGTCGACACAGACAGATGGGGAAGGAAATTTCTCTATGCATGGCCTCCTTTTCTCCTTGCAAGCCCGAGTGTGCTCGGGAAAAATTATTCGCATCTTTACGATCTTCTTCGTTCGGACAACATTGACGAAGGTAAAGGTTTCGAGGCCCTCGTCCAGCTTTCTGTATTGATTCGACTTTTGTCGTCCCAACGACATCCATTGGTCCCTCATGGGACTGATAATAGAATGTCAGTACTTGACGTGTTTGAGGCAACAGAAATGTACCATGTTGACGAGACTGTGATGACTCTCGACGGTCTCATTGAGAAGGTTACAAGCAAGTTTGCTTATGCGGAGCAAGTAAAGCAAGTTGTGGTGGTCCCCCTTTTTGCATCTTTTCCAACTTACGACTTTTTTGTTTTTCACAAGACGAATGTTCAAGGAAAGTTGGTGTGGTCGCCAGAAGTCGGCTACCAGTGCAAGTATGGCGACGAACAACCTGATGAGGACGAGAAGTACACGACGTGGAAGAAGGTTAAGAAATCGATTTGGATCGGAAGTTTGTGCAAGCAGTACCGTGTCAATCATGACACGGGGGCTCGTGTTTCCCAGAAAGAAAGAAATGGGTGGATTTTGATGGCAAGAGACACACAGGTTGACATGTTAGGAGTTTCAATCTCAGAAGCTTTGCCTGAACAGACAGCAGATCTAAATGCACCGCCATGCGAAAAATGCGCCGCTGAGCAGAGTGTGTTGGAACGCCAAGAAGAGGCGACTCAAGGGACAAAGAGGCAGAAGCTCGTCTAGTATGCCACGCTCACTAAACGAGCGCGATCGACATTCGACAGGCAGGCAGGTCGCCGATTTTCCACTCAACAATTTCATCAACGACAATTAATGTTTCGAACTGAGGTGTCTACCTGTATCAAGCCTACCAAAACTTCCTTCTGGTGGTGTTGCTTCACAATTACTACACCCCGATGACTAAAATTGGCCAAAAACTGGTCTTTTTGTCCATATTAGTCGAAATATGATGATTAACAGTCATGAGATTAACTAAGATGGATGCACCAAGGATTGATCGTTTGCTTGATAAAGCACTGAAGTTGATGGATCAAGACGCGAAGGACTCTAGGCGGATAAGAGATTCTAACGGGGGAGACAGAGGCGTGCAGGAGCAGGGAATCGATGGTTTTATAGGGGAAATGCGACATCCTTTTGAACCTGCAAGACGATATTAAAGGATTAGGGATGAATTTAAACGTTTGGTTGTTAATGCTTAAGAAAAACGGAGAGGAAATCCAACGAGTTCGAAATGAGTGTTGTCTTTCTCCTTGACTAGTTTGTATTCGTAGATGGTGTAGCCGTATTAGTTGGCGATGAAGTCGCGACCGTTTATTGTTAGAAGGTTGTTGCGTTCCTCTTTTCCTTTCTCTTGAACCAAATTCTTCAATACCGTTAATATAATTATTGTCTTTGGAACAATAGTACTAACTAGAGTAGCTAGCTAGCTAGCTAGTTAGTAGTAGACTAACTACTACTCCGAGTAGCTAGAGTGTACCTGACAATTTGAGCCACGTCAGATTACAAAAATCTGAGCTTTATACGTGTGCGTCCAAAACTACTTTAGTGTGGCTTAAAATGACCGGCGCGTCTAGTAGTGTCTTTTACTCTATTGAGTCTACAAAAAGAAATATAGTTTTGGTAACAAAATGGGCGCCCATCCACATCCCTGAACATTCTGATCGCCTTGGAATACCTGACGATATTGGGCACTAGATAACACGTGTTAGAACCAAAAAGAATACAACAACCAGTAGAAGCACTAGCAGCACTTGGCACTTACATTATAGAGAAAGCACTGCAACCTTGCTTGCTTCAAAGCATTTGATCAACTCGTCATAGATCTCCTGTTTGGACTTCTTTGCAACGCCGGTTGGCTTCGAATCATAGTAGTACTTCAATATCTTGACAAGATAAGGCTTGGGGAACAAGGGTGTGTTCAGAATAGTGACATCCTTTCTCCCTTCTTCGAAATCATGCATGAGAGGCGACAATTTGGGTAACTCGGCTGCACGATCCGCTG
>ENA-ORBV01016806-ORBV01016806.1-microbial-mat-metagenome-genome-assembly--contig:-NODE-16806-length-10563-cov-5.603567_pt1 | contig 10563 bp, 6 predicted proteins | sample MGYA00237777_ERZ505514 | MGnify/ENA primary metagenome ERZ505514 (study PRJEB26160, sample SAMN06269048) | microbial mat metagenome | isolation source: Oligotrophic lake microbial mat | place...
ACAGCCGAGCTACTGACTTATTTCGCTAAAATGTAGAAAATCTCACACTTGCCCCACCTTGAAACTTACATTCTTAAGAAAGGGAATTCTGCAACAAACATGTACGCACAGCACTTCGTACTTTAACAAGAAAAGTACGTACGTCTTCAAGTTGGGTGCACAAAAAGATCGGCATGAGTATTTTGGGCCGTCTCAGTCACATCTACAGTACGTCGTAGTACTCAACTGTATCGAGTGCGAACAAAGTCAGTTTGTGGAGTCAGATATTGTGGGAAAGAGTCATTGGCGCATTGCTACATAGACTGTAGAAAACAGGGAAAACAAACAAAACAAACAGAAAAGCATACCTGCAGCGCTTCATAATTTGAAATTCTTCGACAACCAACCTAGAAAGCACATCATGGTGAAAGTTAGATCGGGCCTCGCCTTACTGCAGATGTTGCTGGCTGCCTGCGCTGCGACCAGAAGTGTCGCCTTTGTACCGGCAGGTTCCACATCAAGAGTCGAAACGACGTACTCCCCCACACCGACTCTGCTACATGCTGTCCCAGATAAATTCGCCACCTCTGAAGCAAAGGATCCAACTACTACAAGGAAGGATTTTCTACAACAATTGGGACTTGCTGGCGTTGCTTCTGTCGTCGCATTTGGATCGCCCATCAACAATGTGGCGTACGCCGCAGAGGACGTTGCTGTTGCAGAAACACCGTCCGAATCAAGCCTTGGCGTTGCAGGCATAATCCAATCGGCCAATCTACGCAGTCTCAAGCGAGCGGAAAAGCAATTGTCTAAATTGGAATTTTACGCCGTCGAAAATGATTATGAAAACATGAAATTGTCCATTCGAAATGCACCCTTTTCGGAAGTACGCAAGAACAGCATGTCCTTGATCAAGGAGTTCAGTGGCAATGAAGACGCAGCAGACAAGCTCACAAAGGCTTATGGCACGTTTATTGCTTCTGTGGAAAAGATGGATAATACGGCGGGTTTGGGACTGAGAGGGCGAAAACTGGACAAGGGGGAATTGCTAAAATGCTATGATGCCGTCAAATCATCCATGGCGGAATTGATTGCAGTTGCTTCAGAAGTCTCGACAGGATCATCTTAATTACTATTTAATAGAATAGACTTGTTTTTATGTTGAGAGAAAAATCGGTGGCTTCAGTGCATCATGCCTGATTCCTCTATACCTCTGGCAATTTGCTGGAGTTACAAAACCTTTATTTGACCAAATATATCTTGGAGTTACAGAAGGCAGTTTTGCAATTTGATGGCGCCGGAGGCTTATTTCTTGCTCTTGAACTCTGTAAAAAAATTCTTTTGATATCTCTTGTAGTAAGTCATCGCCCTCTCTGATTGTGGCTTTACCAAGGACTGGCGAAAAATGCTGTCTTGTCGAACACTCGAGTTGTTGTTCCAGGGTGATTATATTTTTCTTCTTCTTTTTGACTGCAAAGAACTGTCATTCAAATGCTGCTGTCAGTGAAATCTGTATTAGCGAAAAGAAAAAGAAAAACTTAGCGCGATAATGGCTTGGCGGTCCTTTTTCTGCGTACAGTATTTTGTTTCATGAAGGACGTAGCAATGCTTTTGTTTCTTCCAGGTTTTAGCATCATCATCACCAGATACTAGTAGCTAGCTAGTAGCTGAGCTATTGTACCCGCCAGCTAGCTACAGTACTAGTTTGTACTGTATGTGGCTCCACTTGTAGCTACTGTACACTTGTGCCCTACTTGGTGGCTACGCTATGCAAGTCTCGGGAGCATCATTTTGCTGCCTTGAAAGGGTGTCAAAAGATGGGTGACGCAATTTCGCCCGGCTAAGGGGTTGTGCGTGAACGGGACTCATTAAAGGCATCGTTTTATATTATATATCGTTTCCGTGTGCTATAAAACCACTTTTATGCGTCAACAAAACAATATTAGAAGACCTCTTTGGCCGTTGAAGATCTTTCTTGGATCTTCCTCCGTATGCGAAGCAACGAATCACACTGGGCCATAAAGGCTTCCCATCATCAACCATGTACTCTGCTGAGTAGATTCTTTGTGGTCTCTGACTCGTCACTCTCATTTTATTTTGTATCAGGCTCAGAGAGCAACAAAAAACCAGTAGCACGGAAGCAACCATCGATTGAAACCATGTCAGGAAAAAAGAGTGTAGATGATTTGACCGAAGCCGATCTCAAGGGCAAGAAGGTATTGGTTCGTTGCGATCTTAACGTGCCCCTTGACGGCAAGAAGATTACGGACGACACGCGCATCCGATGCTCCTTGCCCACCATTGAATTTTTGAGAGGAAAAGGCGCTATTGTGACGGTTTGCTCTCACTTGGGTCGTCCTAAAGATGGTCCCGAAGATAAATTTTCCCTTGGTCCTTGCGCACACCGCATGGGAGAACTCCTAGGCACCCCGGTCAAACTTGTTGCCGATTGCATTGGAGACGAAGTGAAGACAGTAGTTGATGCAGCCAAAGAAGGGGACGTCATCATGTTGGAAAATACCCGATTTTACAAGGAAGAGTCTAAGAACGAACCAGGCTTTGTTGAAAAGCTTGCAGCACCCTTTGATATATTTGTGAACGACGCCTTTGGAACAGCCCATCGCGCGCATGCCTCGACAGAGGGAGTCACCAAGTACCTCAAACCTTCGGTGGCAGGAAAGCTCTTGGCGAAGGAACTCAAGTACTTGGACGGCGCAGTCTCTGGGGGAGATCCCAAGACGACGGCTGCCATTGTTGGAGGATCTAAAGTCTCCACGAAGATTACTGTCCTCGAATCATTGCTCGATAAATGCGACACCATTATTATTGGTGGAGGAATGGTCTTTACATTCCTCAAGGCTCAGGGCAAGGCAGTTGGAACTTCAATGTGCGAGGATGATTTTGTGGAAATGGCAAAGAAGGTGTTGGACAAAGCAGAAGCGACCGGAAAGAAAGTTTTGCTCCCCGTTGATATCATTGTGGCAGACAAATTTGCCAAGGATGCCGAAACCCAGGTTGTTTCTGCAGATGCCATTCCAGATGGATGGATGGGTCTTGATAATGGTCCAAAGGTAAACAACAAGTGCTGTGCGTTCCTAAATTTTGGAAATTGTACCATCAGTATCTGACAAAGATAAATTCCTTTGTTTTTATTTTTTTATTTTTCGTGACGCCCAGACAACTGAAGAGCAAAAGTCCGCTCTTGCTGGCTGTAAAACGATCATCATGAACGGACCTATGGGTGTCTTTGAATTTGAAAAATTCAGCAAGGGAACATTCGACCTTGTGAATATTCTTGCTGATATGACGAAGAACGATGGTGTCATCACTATTATTGGAGGTGGAGACTCTGTTGCTGCTACCGAGCAGTCGGGACGTGCCAAGGACATGAGCCACATCAGTACTGGAGGCGGCGCATCTTTGGAATTGCTGGAAGGCAAACAGCTTCCCGGAGTTGTGGCTCTGGATGACAAGTAAAGCACATTTTCATTTCTTTCTCAAGACGGAAATTCGTTTTCATACTTCCTTTGGATGTTTGACAGTAATCCAAAAGAAACAGAATTTCGACGGGTGTGATATGTAATCTGCGTCCGTGGCATTTATGCGGCTGGTTTAAAAATATGAATAGATAAATAACGCTTCGTCTTGGCCCCGAACAGACGAAAGACGTGTAGTTGGGCGTTTTATCCACTTTCAATATTCATCACTGCTCTTCATTCTTTCGCAATCAACCTTGTAAACAGGTCTAGCTGGTCGAGAAACTGAAAAGTACCCACATTATATAGAAATGTTATTGTCACATATATCTCTAGTAGGGTGCAAATAGGGAGAAAAAAAAACAAATCATCAGCTCTGCACTTCTGGAAGTTGCGGATTTATACCCTTAATAGACATAAAAACGTTGAAGCTGTTAAAATGTTTCTTATTTGGACCCTTTAGACCACAATATTTAGACCTATTTAGGATGGTCTTAAGACCCTTCGGGTCCAATTAGATCTTTTACTCAGACCTTAAGACCCAAAAGCTTAACAGCTTTTTACTTGCCAAAATGTGGGTCTAAAGGGGTATAAATCTGCAACTTGCTGGACTAATTTCAGGTCTAAGGACATCCATCTTGGAAAAAGACAAATAATTGCTAGCCAGGGCGGGGGTGAGAACCTGCCACACATTGTTGTTTGCTACCCCCATTCATGAAACATACCTGTCTCAAAACGACCGTAAATGCTTGTGTGTGAAAGTCAAATTTGCCCTCTGTATGATTGACACCTTTTTTGCGATTACGGCAACAAATTTGTAAATTTTCCTTCTGGAAATGTGCATTTGCACAGAGACTTTTTCCATCTGTTAGAAGATGCTGATGTTTGTATTGAATTTTATTTGGAAGACATGCATGGGCTATGTAAGCTGATTGAAAATCTTTCTGGATGGTTTGAAATCTTTCCATAATTGAAAATCTAATTATCTTAAATCAAAGAGTCATTTGATTTTTGTTGTTGATAAAAAAGGCATTCAATTTTTATAGAACTGGTTTTAAACATTTCTCCAGATCCTCCTCTAATTCTGAGATCTTCCATAAATCACAACATCCTTCCATAAAAAAGGGAAATAATCACTAGCACTACCACAGTAGCTAGCTAGCTAGACTAGCTAGTGTTTGATTTTGGTCTTGCGAAAGGGACTAGTATGTGGCAAAGCAATATCCCTTTCATTCTGGTCGCCATGAATAAGAGGTTCCGATCCTGGAACGGCATCACAGTCATCTTTCGGCACAGCACCGGCACCCCGCTGGGGAGACAACCTTCAGATAACATCAGCGACTTTTTTGTGCTTGGTGGTGTATCAGAATCATCATCATCGTACTACTTAACTAGTACGCTGACTAGCTGAATTCTTTCCTACTTCTCTTATTATATTATATATCTTTCGAAGAAGAGATTGGATAATAGATCGACGATGAAGTATCTCGCATTCGTTCTTGCCGCCGCCGAGGCGTCGGCTCACTACCGTAAGTGACTAGCATATCGCCGTGGTCTTTTCCCCACTTGGTTCATTCCCAAGATCGGCGAAGAGGCTTCTATTGCTGTGCCGTTGAGGCGTTGACGACCATGAAACCACTGCTCACCGGAAGAAAATCCCTTTTTTGTCTCCCTGTAACTCAGATGACGGAGTCCCTCCTCCACCACCACCTCCTCATATGTCTCCTATGGAACATAACGCTTTGGCGAATGTTGAAAATGTCTGCCAGCGTGAAGTTGACTTGTTGTGCCGTCCTCGTGAGGAAATGATGTCGAATCCCATTATGAATTGGATGATGACCCCCGAGCGTCTCGCTCCCCCTATGATCCACCCAGCAGCACTCGAACCTACCGATCCCATCAACCTTGGTCCTCTCTTGGACCACATGCTTGATACTGCATTGAATATGCCCTTTATAATGCAGCCGCAGGAGCCCATGTTTTTCTTGATCATCGACTTGGACCAGGAAGAAGATTCGCCCCGCGCACCGGAGGAGCATGCATTAGATGCCATGCTATCTAAATTGGTCCAACAGACCAACCAAGAACAGCCAGCAGTGGAAGAGACTAAAGAGGAAGTGCACGACGTGATTCATCACATCCGTCTCAAGGGACAGCAAGTGCTAGAGCAGGAAGATGTCCCAGAAGATCGTCGCCGCTTGGCCCGACGTCTTACGGAAGTCACCCCGGAAGAAATGATGAAAATGAGACAATATCAGCAATCCCACACCGGAGGCCATGTCGACTACCCTCATCATATGTGCCCACGTAAACAACAGTGTCTCATGGCAGCCTTGGAACAAAATCAAGTTTCCCGGGATTGTGCCAACGCTTTGACACGATTGGAAGTCATCCGACGAGCGGAATTCCAGAAGATGCAAGAAACAGAGGTCTACATGTCTCTCTTCTGGTTGTACTGTGCCCTTTTCTTGGTACTATTTAGTATGGTCATGGCACGCAAAATCAAGAGCGGAAGGGGTCTCTTTCGTCTGCGTTTGCGCATTCTCCAAGCTATTTACTCCAACCCTGAGCTCAAGGCAAAGGTGGAGGACGAAGTGGGAGAATCTCTTGGCGCTGTCCCACCTCTTTCTACCGCTGCTTTGAAGTTCCTTAGTGCGGATGGTCCCATGCAATTGCGCCGCAAGCGTGAGAGATTCATCAACATGTTGTACCTCTGTCTTGCCCTCCTGGCCCTGGACGCCTTTGGGGTTTTGCCTCCTATCTGGCCATTGGTTGTCATGGGTTTTTGCTGCTGCTACCTCGTGTCGCGCATGGTCATTCTTTGCTTCAGCAAGCCCGAGGTGCGTGAATGCAAGTGCTGCTGCTGTGGAGGTTCTACCACGGATGTGGAGAACGGCACTGTGAGCGCTTCCCAGGCTTGTTGCAACTGCTGCAAGGGAACTGGCGTCTGCTCTGCCAAGTGCAAGACTTGCTGCGGTCCGTCCGATGGAGACGCTTGCTCCTGCTGTGGAGGCAAAGACTGCTGCTGCTGCGATGGCGATAGCAAGAAAGCTTGCCCTCTGAAGGAGAAGCTTTTGAAGGAGAGCTCTGATTGTACCTGCTGCTGCTGTGGTGGTTCGACACTAGATGTCGAACGTGGCACAGTCAGCGAAATGCAGGCTTGCTGCTGTTGCTGCAAGGGAACTGGTGTTTGCTCTCCCGCGTGCAAGGATTGCTGTGGTCCTAAGGTGCTTTCAGCTGGCCCTCGCATCGTGGTCTATCAGGGAGTGCCTCTGCAGATTGTCTAAGCGAACAATGAAGCAGTTTAGATGGAATTGAACCTGGAACGTATAAACAATGATTTTCTATTGTGCCACTACAGTATGGGGTGCAGAAAATCTTACACATGAAAGTACTTTGGCACGAGGCGGCCCAAACGCCTGTAAATGATCGGTTGGAATAACCCAAAGACTTAAAAAAAAAAACGCCTCACGGTCCTGTCAAAGAAGTGTCATAGATCTAGTTGTATTGATTGGTGCTTTGGTTGTCGACCGCCAAGGGAATATCTTGCCATCAACAGATCTTGTTGGTTGCCATTCTCTTTCCTTCACGTTGCACTGACATGCCCAGCATGCAATGCGTCATTAGCTAGAGCAGTGTTCTGGCTAGTTGTTACATTTGATGTGGCGTATGTGACCCAAGTGACTTACCATGTGTTGCTAGCTAGTAGCTGACATCAAGTCAACAAGCTGACAAGTAGAAAATCAAATTGATTTGTAGCATGCATAGTTTGTAATGATCCATTTTATTAAATGTGTTGAAACTGTGATTGCACAAAAATCTGGATGTTCTTAAGAGACAATGTTCCCATTTGTTCAAATTGTCACGACCTTGACACCAAAATGCACTTTTTTGTGCAATTTTTAAAACTGTCTTATGTCACAGTTATCAAGGATTGAAGTTATGACACCTGATGTCAATCTGTTTGTCATTGTTGTGAAGGATTGTTAGATGCGTGCAAGCTAATCTTGACGGACTTTTGGGTCACATGTTCACAGTGATTGCGAAAGAAAGACACACACCTTGTTTTCACATCATGACATTGACGTCTTCATCTGTCAAGCTTTCAAAACTTTTTTCATTAGCCAACAAACACTTTGTGACCCAGAGAATGTTTCATGTCCAAGCTGTCAGTGTTGAAATGTCTCCACAAAACTTCTGACAGATGCTCATGAGATCACATTGATCAGAGACGCGTGCTAATTGTCCGAAACTGAAACTGATTGCCATACGCTTCAACTCTGGGCCAGACAACATTGTGATTCAACATTTTGTGAAGTCCTTAACATCAAGCGCAAATTGCAAACCCAATGGCAATGACTTTGTGCATTGTCTCCGTCAGTTCATTTCACGATGATTGGGTCTCATTTGATCCGTGAACAGAGGAACTTCAGCAACATGTCAATTGTCTCCAAGTGCATGGTTGGATGTGATGCAAGAGTGCAGTGGCTGATTCAAAACCTCTGGTCATCACTTCCCTTGTGTCAGATGCAAAGAATTTGGGCTAGCTGGCTGACCAGCTACTGGCACCAGTCCACCAACACTCTGCCATGCCAACTGTCTTAAGAACCCACAGTGTGATCTCGTCACACTTTTTCACGAATGAATTTTGACACTGCACGGTGTCATCGAGCGAAAAGAACACTTCCGCGATGGCAACAGTTAAACTTCTGCCAAACTTTTGGAAGGACCGGAGCACTCTCCAGCTAGATGACCCATGCAAAGTGCACCAATCACACTCTGATGCAGCTCCAACAAGCTTGAGAAGTCTCAAAAGACTTTCAGGTGGCAGATCTGGGGTGAAACCCTCAAACAATCGATTTCTGGCCATTGCCAAACAACTGAAGCTCACCAAGGACATGTCAGAGTGGTTCTGGCACCATTAGCATGTAGGCAAGACATTTTGTGTGGGGTGTAGTCGCTAACAGTGGACCTATTATGTCCCGGTTTACCACTCTGACTGCACCCCCAGACTGTTGTTTTCGCCTGACAACACCCTGTCAAACCGATGACACCGTCTTAAAATTTCCAGTCGTGTTAAATCGCCAAAATTCCAGCGAGTACTCACTGGATGTCATTAACCATTAACAGTGTACAGTGAGATCTTGCCGAATTTTTGGCGATGTCAGTCGTGTCAAAGCTCTACCATGTGGTTAACACGATCAAGCACCGGGTGCTGGGCAAAAACAACGCTTGAGGGTGCATTTTGAGCAGCAAACCAGGACACATTAGCTCCATCATTAGCTACTACTTCCCATACAAAATGTCTTGCTTACATGCTAGAGGTACAGGTTCCACTCTGACATGTCGTTAAGGAATTTCAGTTGTTCAGCCATGACCAAAAATCAATTGTTAATGGGATTCACCCCAGATCTGCAGGAAGAAAGACCATTGAGGACATCTCAAGCTTGTTGGAGCTACATTAGAGTGCAATGAGTGCACTTTGTATGGGTCATCTAGCTAGAGAGTGCTCCAGTCCTTCTAGAAGTGTGGCAGAAGTGTGACACGGTGACATCGTGGAAGTGTTGTTTTCGCCCGATACCTCGTGTTAAATTTCAGTCGTGCAAAAATTTTCAGAGATCTCGCTGTAGATTCTTAAAGTGAGGATCAGATGATTGCTAAATAGCAGCACACCTGTTCGCTCATGAGTGTTTTCGGCATGCGGTTTCAACGCCTGTTCCGTCTCGCTAACCCATACAGTACGTTCTGTAATTATGTTTCCGGTCCACCGTCGCTCTATCTCTGGTGGATGGATAATTATTACATGTTTAGATAGATAGATACATTACCCTTACTTACCCTCTTAGCAAGGCCCATGATACCACCACTGTGTCCAAGCACAACCAACCCATCCATTGACAGCTATCACCAGGATAGATTTCGGTCGTCGGTCATCATGACGACCATGAGCTCGAGCAGTAGCTCTTGCACCTTGGGGAGCAACAGTCAAAGAACGACGACAACCACAATGACGTGTTGTTCCAAGGCGGTGGCCAAATTTCGTTGGTCGATGCTGTTGCCCAATAAAAAGATTTTGTTATCGGGGTTGACGGGCGTGGTATCCTTGTGGTTTACCTGATGTCCCGACGCCTGCTTTTTAGGCTTGCTAGTGTTGGTGGTCTCTCATTTGTTGCACTTGTTGTGGATTGTGAGTGTTTGGATGTTGGGGAATGGTTGCAGATACTTTTGTCCCAAGATGCATCACAAATTCACCAGTAAGAGAAGTCAATTGTACAGCAATATTCAGGATGAGAAAGATGGGATTGCGCGTCGGTTGTATCTGCAAAACAAAATGTTTCATCATGCCATATCGAATTTGTTTTTTAAGCATCCGCTGGTGCAAAGAATCACACAAATGCTAGGCAAGAAAACTTCCTCGGAAAAGGAAGCTTCCTGACAGTACGACCCAAGTAGTAGTAGTAAGGACGACGATACTGCTACTACTGTTTCAGTCACGAGTATGGATAGTGCCTATTGTACTCGTCGACGTGGTGGTGGTGGATGACACGGGCAACTACCGGTATAACAAACACAAACAATTATTATACCGGTAGGCAAGAAGAAGCTACTACTACTACAATCTACAAGGAATAACCGTCTTTTGGATAATGACGCGCAAGTGCTACTCACTCTCCATGCATCATATACCAATGATCATAGAGTCAGGAGTGCTTTTGCTGAGACACCATCAGAATCAAAACACAATAAAAACCAACCATAAAGCCACAGTTCGGCCAACATCAAACCACACTATCTTTGAACGAATGACGCGCAGGTGCTAATTGCTATTTGTATAAATCATTTCTTAGTAGTGATTAAAACAATAGCGACGGGTGCTTGTGCTGAGACACCATCAGAGAGAAAACCGAAGTCCAACAATAACGATAAACTACAATTTTACATAGCTTTACAAATCCTCATAGATAGTATACTTTAGAGTCGTGTTCGGATTCTTCGTTTGTACATTATGGCATCCATGTTGTCGGTGCCCCGTCCGTCAATCCCCCGGCTGCTGCTGTGTAGCTGTCGTTGTTCTGTCTCTTATACACATCTCCGAGCCCACGAGACT
>ENA-ORBV01016807-ORBV01016807.1-microbial-mat-metagenome-genome-assembly--contig:-NODE-16807-length-10563-cov-4.278467_pt1 | contig 10563 bp, 12 predicted proteins | sample MGYA00237777_ERZ505514 | MGnify/ENA primary metagenome ERZ505514 (study PRJEB26160, sample SAMN06269048) | microbial mat metagenome | isolation source: Oligotrophic lake microbial mat | place...
GCATCATCCAGCAGAAGATTCCCGATGCCCGGGTGATCGACCTTTGTGCGGGCTCTGGCGCGCTGGGGCTGGAATCGCTCTCGCGCGGGGCCGCGCACTGCGATTTCGTGGAGAAGGACCCCATGGTGCTCCGCACGCTGCAGGAGAACCTCGCGGGGCTCGGCGGGACGGAACGCGCCACGGTGCATCGGCGCGATGCGGTGGCGTTCCTTGAGGAGCAGACTCAGGAGATGCCCGCCTGGGATCTGGCCTTCGCGGACCCCCCGTACGGAAAGGGGATCGCCGAAGCCTTGGCGACCCGCTGGCTCGCGGCCCCGTTCGCGACGATCTTTGGAGTGGAGCACGAGTCGTTTCTCACCCTCCCAGCACCCGGAACGGGCTTGGCGCCCGATTGTCGCGTGTACGGAGAGACCGCGTTGACCTTTTACCGTTTGCCCACCTGACGATGCCGACAGCCGCGCTCTACGCGGGGAGCTTTGACCCGATCACGAACGGCCATGCTGACCTCATCAGGCGGTCGCTGCAGTTCGTGGATCGGCTGATCGTCGGTGTGGCGGTGAATGTCGCCAAGCAGCCGTTGTTCTCCGAGGAGGAGCGGGTGCGGTTGATTCGCGCGTCGTTGGACGACGACCCCCGCGTGGAGGTCCGGGTGTTCCGAGGCCTCGTGGTCAACTTCGCGCGGGAGGCGGGGGCGAAGGTGATTCTCCGCGGGCTGCGCGCGGTGGCGGACTTCGAGTACGAATACCAGATGGCGTTGATGAACCGTCATCTCGCGCCGGCCCTGGAGACCATGTTCATGGTCCCGTCGCTGGAAGTCAGCTATCTGAGCTCGTCCCTGGTGCGCGAGGTCGCCCGTTTCGGTGGGGAGATCGACGCGTTGGTGCATCCGGCGGTGGCCGAGGCGTTGCGCGAGAAGTTTCCGCCGTCATCTTTCCCAACGAACCGCTCCACGTCAGCATGACCGCCTCGGACCTCTCCGTCCACCCACGCACGAGCCTCGCATGAGTCTGCACGTATCCCGCCAGGGCGATATCCTCATCGTCGACATTGAAGGGCAACTCATCGTGAGCAATCGGCAGGAGCTCAAGCAGCGCGTGCTTGACGAGGCCGAGGGGGGCGCACGGAAGATCGTGGTGGACTTCCAGCGCACCGGGTACATCGATTCCGCGGGCCTCGGTGTGCTCGTCTCGTTGGCGAAGCGGCTGCGCGAGCTCGGCGGGGATATCCGCCTCGCCAATCTGAATGACGATCTCCAGACGCTCTTTGAGCTCACGAAGCTCGACACGCTGTTTCAGATCGCTGACTCTCGCGAGCGCGCCCTCGAGAGCTTCTGAATGGTGGCGTTCGGCGCGCTGGACCTGCGCATCCCGAGCGACGTCTCCCAGATCGAGCCGGTCGTGGCGGAGATCGTCCGCCGTTGCAAAGCGCAGGCGTTCGACCATCGCCAGCTTGCCCTGAATCTGCCGGTGGCCCTCACCGAGGCGTTGAGCAACGCGATCCTGCGTGGCAATCGTGAGGATGCGGCCAAGTGGGTGCTGGTGCGCGTCTCGCTCACGGAGGCCGAGGTGATCGTCGAGGTCGAGGACGAGGGCGCGGGGTTCGATCTCGACGCCTGCACGCGCGACCCGTCGTTGCCAGAGAACATCGAGCGTGAGGAGGGACGTGGGCTCTTCCTGATGCGCGCGCTGATGGACCGCGTGGAGAACTACCGCGGCGAGGGCACGGGCACGGGCGCGGGCGAGGGCGCAGGCGAGGGCGCAGGCGCGGGCACTAGCGCCGGGAGTGGCGAGGGCAATGTCGTGCGCCTGACGTTGCGCACCAAAGGGCACGCCGCATGAGCGACCTCGCGGCGGCCCTGCGCGCGTTCAGCGCCGCCTACGGCTGCGGTGCGACGGTCTGGACGCAGAGCGCGCCGGGAGCCACGCTGGAGGTGGCGGCAACGTCCGGTGGGGATGTGACGCCGCCGGAGGGGTTCGCACGCATTGAGGGGCCAGCGCCCGCGGCGCGCGAGACGGCGCTCGGGCGACAGCTGGTGATGCGCATTCCCGGGCGCACGCGCGCTTGGCTGGGGATCGGCCCCGTGGCGGACGACAATGCCGATCCCGCCCGTTGGCTCTCGGTGCTGGTGCCGGTGTTCTCGCAGATGCTCCAGAGCCAGTGGGAAGCGAGTCATGCGGCCGACGAACTCCTGGAGCGATACGAGGAGATCAATCTCCTCTACTCGATCAGCGAGATTCTCGGGCGCACGGTGACGCTCGAGGATGCGGCGCGGACGATCCTCTTCGAAGTGTCGGATACGGTGGGCGCCGATTACGGGGCCTTGCTCGTGTTCGACGCCGCGGCCGGGCTACTGCGTCCCGTGACCACGCTGCGGGCGACGAGCGCGGTCGCGGCGATGCCGATCCCGATCGACGATCCCATTGCGGTGTCGGCGCGCGTCTTTCGCACCCGCCACGCGTTGCTGGTGAACGCCGGCGTTCTGGAAAGCGACTTCGAGCAGCCCTTCCGTAGCGGCGCGATGCTGTCGGTGCCGATCACCTGGACCACTCCGGATGGTGGCATTCCACTGGGCGTGGTCTGTCTCTCGGGACGCCGCAACGGCGAGAACTTCACGGCGGGCGATGAGAAACTGGTGGCGGCGGTGGGCTCGCAGATCGGTACGGCCATTCAGAATGCACGGCTCGTGCGCGCGAGTCTCGATCAAGAGCGGCATGCGAGCGAGATGCGGCTCGCGCACGAATTGCAGATGAAGCTGCTCCCCTCGGGCGACGTTGTGGCCCCGGAAGCGATCTGCGCTGTGCGCGTAGAACCGGCGGAAGGAGTGGGCGGCGACTTCTACAACTTGTTCCGACTCGGCAACGGCCGCACGGGGGTGCTCGTTGGAGATGTCTCGAGCCATGGGTATCGCGCGGCGCTCATCATGGCGCTGGTGATGTCGGCCACGGCGATTCATGCGCAGACCACTGCGGATCCCGCCGAAACAATGGCGGCGCTCCTCGCCACGCTCGAGGAGGAACTGCGCGAGACGGAGATGTTCCTCTCGCTCTGCTACGCGGTGATCGACAAGGATCGCGGGACGATCCGGTGGACGAACACCGGGCATCCGCATGCCTTTGTGATCGAGGGGAGCGGGGAAGCGGTGCGCCTCGATGCCACCGATCCCCCGCTCGGACTCGGCGGCGATCAGTTCCACGTGTCGGAACGTCCATGGGATGCGGCGCACGATCTGCTCGCGCTCTTCACCGATGGCGTGAGCGATGCGCGCAACGCACGGCAGGAGCCGCTGGGTGAGTCCGCCGTGCTCGACGTCATCAAGGCGCGTCGCAAGGAAGTGCCGTCGCGAATTGTGGATGGCGTCTTCGCGCTCGTCGAGGGACACCTCGGGCGCGAACAGCCGCACGATGACCAAGCGGTGGTGATTCTCCGTTATGCTTAGCCAAGCGTGATGATGCGCACGTCACGCGCAGCGCCCGCGGGCCGCCGGTGAGCGACGCGCTCCCGCGCCCCAAGAAGCGACTCGGTCAGCACTTTCTCACCGATCCCCGACTCCTCGCCCGCATTGCCGATGCGCTTGGCGCGACGTCGGCCGACACGGTGCTGGAGATCGGTCCGGGGCGCGGAGCGCTCACGACGCATCTGTTGGCCCGCGCGGGCAAGGTGATCGCGATCGAACTCGATCGCGAGCTCGCGCCCATGCTCGCCGAAAAATTGAAGGGCGAGCCGCGCTTCCAGATGGTCGAGGGCGACGTGCTCGATCAAGATCTCGGCGCACTCGCCGGTGGTCCGTACCTCCTCGCCGGGAATGTGCCCTACAACATCACCACGCCTATTCTCTTTCACGCGATGCAGCGTCCGCGTCCCACGCGCGCGGTGTACCTCGTGCAGAAGGAAGTCGCCGAACGCGTGGTCGCACCGCCGGGGAGCGCGGCCTACGGCGCACTCTCCGTGAATGTGCAGGTGCTCGCCGATGCCGAGCTGCTCTTCAGCGTCTCGGCGGGAGCCTTCACGCCGCCGCCGAAGGTCGAGAGTGCGGTGTTGCGGATCGTGCCACGTCTGGAAGCGATGCTGCGCCCCGAAGAAGAAGCGCCCTTTCGGCTCCTCGTGCAGGGGTCGTTCGGGCTGCGTCGCAAACAGATGCGGCGCGTGCTGCGCACCGTGCGCGCGTGGGACGCGGAGCGGGCGGATGTCGCGTTGAGCGCGGCGGGGATCGATCCCGAGGCGCGTCCGGAGACGCTCTCGCCGGCGGACTTCCTGCGACTACTTCGCGTGAGTCAGTGAGTACGCGAGGATTTCGAGCTCGGTGGCCATGTTCACGGCGCGGAGTGAGACATCGTCGGGGGCCTGCAGCGGGGCCGGGGCGAAGCTGAGGATTGCCTTCACACCGGCGGCGACCACCCGATCGACCATCCCCTGTGCGGCCTCGCTCGGCACGCACAAGACCGCGATGCGCGGGGCGCGGGCGGCGATGTCCTGCTCGAGCTCGCGCGCATCGCGGACCGTGATGGTGCCGAACATCGTCCCGATCTTGGCGGGGTCGCTGTCGTACATCCCGACCACGTGAAAGCCGCGGGTCGAGAATCCCCGGTACTGCGCCAGCGCGGCGCCGATCTTTCCGGCCCCGATGATCACCACCGGCCAGGGGTGTTCAAGGCCGAGAATCTCGCGAATTGAGGCGATGAGGTCCTTGACCCCGTACCCGAGTCCGCGCTTCCCGAAGGAGCCGAAGAACGAGAGATCCTTCCGGACCTGCGCCGAGGTCGTCCCCCCCGAGCGCGCGAGTTCGCCGGAAGAGACGGTAGTCTGTCCGCGGGCCTCGAACTCCTCCAGGAATCGGAGGTAGAGCGAGAGCCGCCGGATAGTGGATTCGGCGATGTGTTTCGGCGGGAGATGCATAGGCTTGTGAAATCCTTCACAAGCTAGCTCCACGAAGGGCAAGGCTCAATAGGGGCGGCGGATGCCCTCACTAGATTCCCCGCCATGGAACTCCATGCGCTCCCCTTCGTCGTCGTCGACGTCGAGACCACCGGCGGCCAGGCTGGGGGGAGTGATCGCGTGACCGAAGTCGCGGCGGTGCATGTGGATGGCGACCGGATCGAGCTCGCCTTCCACTCCCTGATCAACCCCGGGCGGTCTATCCCCTGGCACATCACGCGGCTGACGGGAATCGACGACGCGATGGTCCGTGCGGCGCCTCGGTTCGAGGAGATCGCGGGGGAGTTGGCAGCGCATTTGGTGGGGCGCGTGTTCGTGGCCCACAATGCGCGCTTCGACTTCAGCTTTCTCGATTTCGAGTTCGGACGCGTGGCGCCCATTCCCCTTGGCACCCTCGTGACGGCGCAGCTTTGCACCGTGCGGCTCTCGCGGCGGCTCCTCGCGCATCTCCCGCGGCGAAATCTCGATGCCGTGAGCGCGCATTATGGCGTGTCGATCACTGATCGACACCGCGCGAGCGGGGATGCCTTGGCGACGGCCGAGGTGCTGCTCGGCTTGTTGCGTGACGCGGGCGAGCAAGGGGTGCATACGTGGGGGGAACTTGATGCGCTGCTCGCGAAGCGGACGGCGAAGGCGAAGCGCAGCGCGATGCCGACGTCGTGCGAGGGGCGCGACGGGGTGTAGCGAAGACCGACCTCGGCCACTCTCGGTCGCTAGCCGATCGCTCGCAGCTCAAGGATGGCCCGGTCCGCGTCGTCGTCGCTGCGCCCCATGGCCATCAGCGAGAAGTGGGCGATTCCGAGCGCGAGTTCGCGCTCGCCCATCACCACGCGCCCGACCTGCAACTGCCGCAGGTAATTCGATTCCGCTTCGGAGTGCGTCCGCACGACGGTGACGATGCCCGGCACCTCCTGCGTGACGGTGCGTACGATGTTCCGCGCTTGGTACGGGTCGGGTGTCGTGACAATCAGGAGGCGCGCCTGCCGCACATTGGCTTGCGCGCGCACGAGGGGACGCGTCGCATCGCCAAAGACGGCCGGTACCCCGAGGAGGCGCAGCGCCTGGACGATCGTGCGGTCCTGTTCGATGACGACATACGGAATGCCCGCTTGGTCGAGGGCGTAGGCCACGGTCGTTCCCACGCGCCCGTGGCCGATCAGCACCGCGTGATCCTGCAACGTGACGGTGCCGACGGGGCCGACGGCGTCGATCGTGCGCAGCGGGTCGCCGTCAACAGCGCGCTCCAGCCAGTCGTGCAGAGCGGGCCGCCGGCGGATCCAGCGTTCGACCGGGACGAGCGTGCGCACCACGAGGGGATTCAGCGTGATGGAGATCAGCGCTCCCGCGAGCAGGAGATTCTGTCCGTCGCGCGGCAGGAGCTCAAGTGCCACGGCGAGCGACGCGAGAATGAACGAGAACTCCCCGACCTGCGCGAGCCCGCCGGCCACGATCAGCGCGCGGTGCAGGGGATGGCGGGCCAGCAACATCAGCGCCGCCACAATGACGACGCGGAGCGGGATGATCACCGCGAGCACGATCATCAACCTGATGGGATGATCGAGCAGGATCGCCGGATCGAACAGCATCCCCACCGAGAAGAAGAAGAGCACGGCGAACGCGTCCTGCAGCGGGAGCGCATCGGAGGCGGCCTGATGGCTGAGATCGGACTCGCTGATCACGACGCCGGCAAAAAATGCGCCGAGCGCGAAGGAGACGCCAAAGATGGCGGCCGCGCCGACGGCCACGCCGAGGGCGATGGCGAGGACCGCGAGGGTGAAGAGTTCGCGTGAGCCCTCCTGCGCGACTCGCTCCAAGAGCCAGGGCACGAAACGTCGGCCCACGACGAGCATCAGCACGAGGAAGGCGGCGACCTTGGTCAGCGTGAGGAAGAGCGCCGCCCACATGCTCCCGTCGAGGAGCGCGACGCCGATGGGTGCATCCGCGAGCGGGGCCGCGAGCGCGGGGAGCATCACGAGCACAAGGACCATCGCGATGTCCTCGACGATGAGCCAGCCGACCGCGACGCGGCCTTCGATGGTGTCGAGCGCGTCCTGTTCCTCGAGCGTCCGCAGCAACACCACCGTGGAGGCGACGGCGAGCGTGAGGCCGAGGACGGCGCCCCCGATCAGCGGCCAGCCCCAGAGCTTGGCGAGCCCCACGCCGATGCCCGTGACGATGGCGAGGCGGCCGAGGGCGCCGGGGATGGCGGTCGCGCGCACGGCCATCAGCTGCGCGAAGGAGAAGTGAATCCCAACGCCGAACATCAGGAGGATCACGCCGATCTCGGCGAGCTGCGCGGCGATCGACCCGTCGGCGCTCGGCCCCGGCGTGAAGGGCCCCGCCAGAATTCCCGCGGCGAGGTAGCCAACGAGGGGAGGAATCCGGAGGCGCTGCGCCAGGAATCCGAGGAGGAACGCGAGCCCCAGTCCGGTGGCGATGGTGCCGATCAGCGCGGTCTCGTGTGCCATTGTAGAAGGTAATCACCGCGCACGCGCGGCTCCGGCGACTTTAGATTTCCCGCATGACCGCTCCGACTCCGCTCCATGAATCGCGCCTGCTGGGCGCGCTCCGCATTCACGCCTTGCAGGCCGGTGGGCAGCAACTCGACGGCGGCGCGATGTTCGGCGTCGTGCCGAAGACGCTCTGGGAGCGTCGCATCCCCGCCGACGCGAAGAATCGGATCCCGATGGGGATGCGGTGCCTGTTGATCGAGCATCCCGATGGGCTGGTGCTCATTGATACGGGGATTGGCAACAAGGAAGACGCGAAGTTCCACGAGATCTACGGGATTGAGGCCGAGGTTCCGGGGCACCGCAGCATGCTCGATGCGGCGCTCGCGGCGGCGGGGTTCAGCGCGGCGGACGTGAAGGTGGTGATCAACACGCATCTGCATTTCGATCATGCCGGGGGGAACACCGCGATCGATGAGGCCGGGGTGGTGGTGCCGGCCTTCCCGAACGCGCGGTATCTGGTGCACGCGGGGGAGATGCATTACGCGACGCACACGAACGAGCGCACCGGGGCCAGCTATTTCCCCAAGAACTGGGATGTGCTGAAGGCCACGGGCCAGCTGGAGTTGGTGGAGCAGGGGGGGGAACTGGTGCCGGGGATTCGGATGCGGCACACCCCGGGGCACACCCCACACCACCAGAGCATCGTGATCGAGAGTGGGGGGGAGACGGCGGTCTTTTTGGGGGATGTGTGCCCCACGGCGGCGCACGTGCCCTTGGCTTGGATCATGGGCTACGACGTGGAGCCGCTGGTGACCCTGGAGAGCAAGCGAGCCCTCTGGAAGGACGTGGTGGCTGGGGACTGGCTGGTGGTCTTTGAGCATGACGCGACGAACAGCTGGGGGCGGATCCGGCTTGGGGCCAAGGCACATGAGTTTTCGAAGGGCGGATGAAGGTCGGAGGTGCGGCATCCTCCATCCCCCGGAGATATCCCTTGACCCAACCGCGCACTCTGTCTAGGTTTAAGCCCAACTAGCCAAGTGGACGAGCGGGCGCTCATCCCACCCTCTGGCCTCGCCCTCGTGTAGTCAATGAGAGCGTTGAGCTGCAGGAGTCACGACACAAGCCACTCCGCACGGCGCGCGCCGGGCGGTGTTGTTCTTGACGCGGACTCCGAATGCGGGGTCCGCGTTCTGTTTTTCCCTTCGTCAGGAGTCGTCGTATCCAGGATACCACAAAGCGAGGCCCCCGCATCAATCGGCAGATTCGTATCTCGCCGGTCCGCGTTATCGGCGCTGATGGCGCGCAGTTGGGGGTGCTTGAGGTGGATGTTGCGCTCACCATGGCAGTGGAAGCTGGACTCGATCTGGTCGAGGTAGCTCCGTTAGCTCGTCCGCCGGTGGTCCGTATCATGGACTTCGGGAAGTACAAGTTCGAGCAGGCCAAGATGGCGCGACAGGCGAAGAAGAAGCAGCACGTGATCCAGCTGAAGGAAGTGAAGTACCGTCCCGGCATCGAGAAGCACGACTTCGACACGAAGACCAACAAGGCGCGTGGGTTCATCGAAGACGGCAACAAGGTGAAGGTGACGTTGATGTTCCGCGGCCGACAGATTGCTCATCCGGAGCTCGGTATGGCCGTGGTCGAACGGGTCGCTCAAGCGCTGGTCGATGTCGCGAAGGTCGAGACGTCGGCGAAGCTCGAAGGGAAGGCTCTCACCATGATCCTCACGCCGAAGTGAGAAAGGCGGACTAATGCCGAAGATGAAGACCCATAAGGGCGCGAAGAAGCGCTTCTCCATCACCGCGACGGGGAAGGTGCGCCGCCTGAAGGCCAACAAGAGCCACATCCTCACCAAGAAGACGTCGAAGCGGAAGCGCAACCTGCGCCGTCCGACGACCGTCAAGACGAACGGCGAGGCGAAGAATCTCAAGCGCCTGCTGCAGGCCTAAGGAGACCTTACCATGCCACGCGTCAAGTCGAACGTAGTGCGCCTCAAGCGCAAGAAGCAGATCATGAAGGCCGCGAAGGGCGCCTTTGGTGGGCGCTCCAAGCTGTGGAAGGCCGCGAAGGAGACCGTGGAGAAGGGCTGGGTCTACGCGTATCGGGACCGTAAGGCGAAGAAGCGCGATTTCCGGAAGCTCTGGATCATGCGTATCAACGCGGCCGCCCGTCTGAACGGGATGTCGTACTCCATCTTCATCAACGGCATTCAGGCCGCTGGTGTCGAAGTGGATCGCAAGATCATGGCCGACCTCGCCGTGCGCGATCCGGCGGCGTTCACGCTGCTGGCGGAGAAGGCGCGTGCGGCGCTTGCTCCGAAGTAAGGTCTGAGCCGGTCGCCTGCATCGTTCTTGATGGAGGCGTAAGGATACATGCTGAAAGAGGGCGGGCCGCGAGTACTCTCGTTGCCCGCCCATTCTTTTAGCGCTCATCCGACCAGTCCTTGGAGTCGCGGCCGTATGCCGTGCGCCGCTATCTTTCATCGGTCATCCTTCCGCCTTCATCCGCCGTTCAATGATTCTCGCCGAGTTCCTCAGTCAGCTCGCCGCGCTCGAGTCTGCCGCTTCCCCGCGCATCACCGCCGCGGAGTCGCTCGACGCATGGACCGAGGTCCGCAACGCCCTCGTCGGGCGGCAGGCGGGGGAGTTCACCGCCATCATGAACGCGCTCGGTGAGCTCGCCAAAGAAGAGCGTCGTGAGGCTGGGCAGCGCGCCAACGGCGTGAAGGTCGCGCTCGAGGAAGCGCTGGAGACGCGGCGGGCGCAACTCGCCGCCGCAATGGCGGAGCAGGGGCCGACGCTCGACCCCACCATGCCCGCGCGCGATCGGTGGCGTGGGACCGTGCACCCGGTCTCGCTCGTCATCGACGAAGTCGTGGAGATCTTTCGTGAGCTCGGCTTCACGATCGCGCTCGGTCCCGAAGCGGAGCACTCCTGGTACAACTTCGGCGCGCTCAACTTCCCCGCGGACCATCCCGCGATGGATATGCACGACACGCTCTACCTCGGGTCGGAGCAGGTGCTGCGCACGCACACCTCCCCCGTGCAGGTGCGCACGCTGCAGCAGTATCCGCCACCGGTGCGCATCCTCGCCCCAGGCAATGTGTACCCTGTCTCTTATACACATCTCCGAGCCCACGAGACTAAGGCGAATCTCGTATGCCGTCTTCTGCTTGAAA
>ENA-ORBV01016811-ORBV01016811.1-microbial-mat-metagenome-genome-assembly--contig:-NODE-16811-length-10562-cov-3.818598_pt1 | contig 10562 bp, 11 predicted proteins | sample MGYA00237777_ERZ505514 | MGnify/ENA primary metagenome ERZ505514 (study PRJEB26160, sample SAMN06269048) | microbial mat metagenome | isolation source: Oligotrophic lake microbial mat | place...
TGCAAGCACCGAGCGGCGAGGAACTGGCGTGGGCGCCGAGCGGCCCGACCGTGGTGCTGATCGTCGGCGTCAACGGTGCGGGCAAGACCACCACCATCGCCAAGCTCGCCAAGCGCTTCAAGGATCAGGGCAAGAAAGTCCTGATCGCCGCTGGCGACACCTACCGCGCCGCGGCGATCGAACAGTTGTCGATCTGGGCCGAACGCGCCGGCGTCGACATCATCAAGACCCACGATGGTGGTGACGCTGCCGCGGTGGCCTTCGATGCGGTGGCGGCGGCGGAATCGCGCGGCGCTGATCTAGTGCTGATCGACACCGCTGGTCGTCTGCACAACAAGGAACACCTGATGCGCGAGTTGGAGAAGATCCGCCGCGTCATCCAAAAGCGCCTGCCAGCGGCACCGCACGAAACCCTGCTGGTGCTCGACGCCACTGCTGGCCAGAACGCCATCCAACAGGCCAAGGTCTTCGGCGCCGCCATGGGTGTCACCGGTCTGGTGCTGACCAAACTTGACGGCACCGCCAAGGGCGGGGTGACCATCACCATCCGCCGTGAACTGAAACTTCCCGTGCGCTTCATCGGCGTGGGCGAAAAGATCGAAGACCTGCAACCGTTCGATCCCGACGCCTTCATCGAAGCCATCTTCAGCGCCGACGGGGCCTGAATTCGGGCCAGGATCGCCGATAGGCCGCTGTTTGGCCTCTCCCTGGTGATACCTGCGTCGGTTGAACCTCATCGAACAAGTCCGGGACAGCATTTCCCACGCTGACCTTTGGGCTGACTCAACCTGGGCTGCGTGCGACTCCGTTGCACGTGGCCCCCTCCCAGGGTTTGCCCAGTCAGGGCAGGCCCTATGGTCCGTCCCACTGTCATGTCCGCTGGAGTTCCCATGCGCATCGCCGCCAACCTGCTGATCCTCGCCTCGCTGTCGGCATCAGTGCCGGTCTTCGCTGTGCAGAACGGTTACGAGGCCGCCCAGAATCCTGAAAACCGCCCGATGCTCGGCGTGCAGATGACGCCGGTGCCGCTGTCGGTGCAGGAACAGCAAGGCTTGGCCCCCAACCAGGGCGTCTACGTCCAGAGCGTCTACGGCAACACCGCCGCCCAGACCATGGGCCTGCAGCCAGGCGACGTCATCACCAGCGTCAATGGCGCGCCCATCGGCAGCATGAGCGACCTGCGCAACGAGGTCGCGCTCAACCAGGTTGGCGATCCGGTCGAGGTCACCATCCAACGCGGCGGCCAGGAGCAGGCGACCATCGGCCAGTTCCAACCATGGCCGTCCAACATCCCCTACGACCCGATCGATCCGGCGATGGAGCAACGTTTCCGCGAATGGCAGGAACGTCGCCTCGCGCGCATGCAGGACGAGGTCGAACAACTCCGCCGTCAGGCACAGGAACTCGCCGCCAAGGAAACCGCTGCGGCGAACCAGGACGACAGCATCCTCGGCGTACAAGCCAAACCGCTCGTCGGCCCTGATGGCCAGCCCATCGCATGGCGTTTCCGTTACGGCATTGCTGGCGTTCCTGGACAGGGTGCGCCCGCCGCGAGCGAGCCGGCACCGGCCGCACTAGCCACAGCGACAGCCGCGGATGCGCGTAGCTGGCATTTCACCTGGACCCTCCTCTCCCTCCGTCCCGCGCAGGAAGCTCTCTGATGTTTCGTCACGTCGCCCTGGTCTTCACCTTCCTGCTGCCGGTCTCGCTGAGCGCTGGCGATGCGCCTGCACCAGTAACCCCGGTCACACCCAAGCCGGTGGTCGTGAATCCCGCGCCCAAACCCTTCTTGGGCGTCAAGGTCGACGAGAACGCTTCGAACTTCGATCCCTCGCAGGGTCTGCCGGTGTCTGCCGTCATTCCCGGCAGCACCGCGGCAACCATGGGCGTGCAGGTCGGCGATCTGCTGCGCACCTTCAATGGTGTGAAACTCAGCGCCGAGGCCGATCTCGCTGGTGCGATCGGCAAGACCAAGGTCGGTGACGAGGTCACCCTCGACCTGACGCGCGCGAACGGTGCGGTGCAGGACAAGCTGTCGCTCAAAGGTCAGATCGCTGTGCGTCCGCAAGTCGCCAGCATCAATAGCGACATCGCCAAGCTGCGCGAAGAAGTGCTCGCCCTGCGCAAACAGCAGGACGAACGCCGCGCCAAGGAACTCTCGCTTGCCGACATGCTGAAGATGCTCAAAGAGATCGAAGACAACATGCCTGGAGCGGTCGCTGAATTCAAAAAGCAGTACCCCAAGGGCGAGTTCAACATCCAGATCAAGATCGACATCGTCAGCGACAAGACCGCCAAGGAGCCGATCACCATCGGTAATCAGCCGGACGCCAAGCTGAACCCGGACAACGTCGGCGCGCCAGTCGATGACAAGACGAAAGAGAAGCCGAAGCCCTGAGCGCTCGGCTTTTGTTCGCGACAACTCCGTCCGTGCCAAAGCGCTTCGCCGTGAAACCCGCAGCATTTCCGCATGCACCTGCATGGTGGGGCGAGGTGCGCGCCGGGGCCCAATGTTACGATGACGGTCGCTACTGGGACGCGCATGAGCATTGGGAACGCGCCTGGAAAGCGCACCTCGATCTGCATCGGCACTACCTCAAAGGCATGATCCAGCTGACCGCGGTGTGCCATCACCTAGCACGCGGAAAACCGCGCGCGGCGCGTGCCTTGCTCGACCGTTGTCCGCTGCACCTGACCGACAACCATCCGCTGTCCTGGCCCTTCGACACCGCCCACCTGCTAACCGTCGCCGCGGTGCTCGCGCGCACGATCGATCGCGGCGGCAATCCACGGCCACCGAAACTGGGGCTGGTGCGGATGATGGATACGTGGGCGGTGGAGCACCTGCTGAACAGTACTCCACCCTGAGGCCTGAGGCCTGATCTCTACACAGTCACTCCTGTTCAATTCGATGCGGATTCTCGCTTGATGTAGTTGCTCAGCGTCCGGCGGACAGCCCATCCAGCCCAGGGACCACCATCACGCGAGCGAAAGCAGGGAACCGTTCGCAGGCGACCTCGGTGGTCGACGCCACGAATGGCTTGCCCTCGTCGACATGCGGGAAGCTGTAGGCGATGCGGCGCAGCGGTTGTTGGTTGGCGTCGTAGAGCACCACGGTCACATCCGGATTGGTCGCGGAAGCCGGGCGCTGCACCACAATCTGGGTGCTGACGGTGCCGGGCTGCTGGCCCTGATCGACACGCAGCGTCAGCAGGTAGTCGCCACTCATCGCCACCGGCTTGCCCTTCACTATCGCCAACAACGGCACGCGGCTCTGATCATCGGTCAGGTAGTCCTGCAAGTGCGTGGCGTTGACGCGCGCGAGATAGCGTTCGATGTCGCGACTGGCGGACTGCAGATCACCCATGAGCTTGGCGTTGCGTGCCAACAGGTCGGTGCGTTCGGTGGTGAGCGCTGCCAGCGCCTCACGCAGACGGACGGCCTCGCCCTCACTGTCGTTCAAGCGACGACGATCAATCTGCTGCTGATCGCGTTCGGTGGCGAGCGCCAGGTTTTCATGCTTCAGACGGCCAACGCCGTCGGCAAGGATGCGCCCGACCTGTTCCTGGCGACCGGTCTCGCGCGCCAGATCGGCATTCAGGCGCGTGAGATCGTCGACTTGCTGGCTGAGGATGGTGGCGCGATCGTCGGCGGCCTGGAAGCGTGACAGATCACTCTCCGCGCTGCGCAGCGCTGCCTTCATGGCGTCGACTTCGGCGCGGCGGAGCGCGGCTTCTTGTTTCAACGCGCCGCTGCGATCACCGTTATCGCGCAGCTGTTCCTGGAACACGCGGATCTGTTCGAGATCCGCTTCGTGCTGGCGCTGAAGATTGGCCACTTCCTGTTTCAGTTGCACGTCGAGTGCGCCGACCGCCAGCGTTGCTGTATCGCCAGCGCCACGCGTCAGGCCCCAGGCGCCAGCGCTGGCACCACCGACCGCCACCAGGAGTGATGCGGCCACGGCCCAGCGCCAGCCGCGCGGTGGCATCACCAACGGTGCGTCAACTGGAGCCGGAGCCGGAGCGGGAGCCTCACCGGAAGTAACCGGGGCGTAGACATGCGTGCGCGTCAGTTCCGGATCCGGATCCACCAGCGCGGAGAGGTCTCCGGTGATCGCACCGCCGAGCGCAAGCGGCGCAGGGAAGCCCTGCGTCGGATCACCATCGCCGCTGACGCCGATGCGGTTGGCCTCCAGACCCTTCACCCCCGCAAAGCGCGTGCAGCGGTTCCAACGGAAGTCGACCAGCTTGACGCCGGCGAGATTGGCGCCGCGCAGATCGCAGCCATTGAGGACCGTGCCGGTGAGCTGTGCGCCTGACAGATCCGCATCGCGCAGATCGGCCTCGGTAAGGTTGGTATAGCTGAGATCCGCACCGGCCAGTTTCGCACCACGCAGATCCGCGCGTTTAAGGCTGGTACGGCGCAGGTTGGCGTAACTGAGCTCACAACCGCTGAAGTCGGCACCATCCAGATGCGCATCGCGTAAATCGGCGCGCGTCAGTCTGCGTAGCGGCAAGTGCGCCCTCGGCCATTGGAGGCCCGCCAGGTGGAACTCGCTGAGATCGGCCTGGGTCAGCGCATCGGCCTGCTGCAGCAGATCGCGCACGTAGTCGTCACTCTTCGCCACCAATGAATTGTGCCACAGGCAATAGCCACCGTCGCCGATCGCGGGATGAGCGCAGGGCGCGTGGGGATCCAGATAGGCATGAGTGCAAACAGGCATGACGGCTCCCAGGTGGCTGACGACTGGGTGTCAGTGATGTTCCGCCGCCGATTTCGGCGACGGTGCAGCAGGCGTGGTCGCGTGCGGCGCTGCTGGCAACTCGACATGCCCGGCAGTGGGACTGGAAATCGAATGGCTGGTGGCCGGCGCGGAGTGGTCACGCGCTGGTGGTTTCGTCACGTCTTTCACCGCTTCCTTTTCTTTAGCTTCCTTTTCTTTCGCACCCTCGGCTTTAGCACCCTCGGCTTTGCCGCCACCCAAACGCAATGCGCGGCGGCGCAGATCCTGGATCTTCGCGCTGTCGGGACGCAGTTGGTAATAGTTGGTGGCATGTTGCAGCGCCTTGGCGGCATCCGGTCGCTGATCGGTATAGATGATCGCCAGCAGGTAATGTGCTTCGACATCGATGGCACTGGAAGCATTGAAGTGCTCGCCGTCGACTTCACGCGCCAGCAATTGGATCGCCGGCTCATATTCGCCGATGGCGAAGTGGTAGGCACCCAGCAGCCCGTTGGCCTGCGGATACTGCGGGTCGATCGCGAGCAACGCCTTCAAGTCGTCACGCATCGCCAAACGCCGGGGCGGACGGGCGCGGTCATGGAACCGTGCGCGTGCGAACAGCGCGTGCGGCAGGTACGTCGGACTGGAGACCTTCACTGCTTGGTCGAACTCGGCTATGGCATTGGCTTCGGCATCGCCGCGGGCAAGTCGTTCATGGCAAAGCGCAAGATTGACCCAGGCTTCCGCCCGCGTCGGCGCGAGGTCACGCGCTTTGCTCAGTGCGGCTTCCGCTTTGTCGAGGGCGTGCGGTTGGTCGGTGAGTGCACCCAGGTACAAGGTTCCCAGATTGTAGTGCCCACCGAAATGGCTGACGTCGAGCGCCAGACATTCCTCGTACGCGCGGCGTGCTTCGTGCCACAGCTTGAGGCGTTCGCGCGCGGCACCGACGTTGAACCAATGATCAGCGGCGGCGGTGCTGCCGGCGGCTTGACGAGCAGCGTCAAGAAAACGTTCCTCTGCGTCCTTCCAGTCACCGGCACGGAAGGCGAGGTACCCGAGATTGCACAACACTTCCGGATGATCGTGGCTGACCTTGAGTGCTTCTTCATACCAGCGACGCGCATCGGCGTCCTTGCCGAGCTGCTGATGTGCGAGCGCCAGATTGAACAGCGCCTGGAATGACGTTTTGTCGACGCCGAGCGCTCGGCGGTAATGTTCGATCGCGGTTTCGTAACGACCCTGCATCAACGCTTCGTTGCCGAGCGCGGTGAGTTGGGCAGCGCTGCCGGCCTCCAGGACCGTAAGCTCCGCAGCCTGGCCAAGGGCCAGGGTCGCGAGCAGCGCCAGGCATCCGTGCCTGAGTATGGACATGACGGCCCCTGTCAGGGTTCGTGTGCAGGAATCAGGATTCTTTGCCGAGCAGGTCGCTTAGCGGACCGGCCAGTTCCTCGGGCGTGGCCGTGAAGCGGCCGTCCTGAATGCGAGCGCGCAGCTCCTCCACGCGGTGGAGGTCGGCGGGATTCATGGACTTGAGGATGTCGACATAGCGCGCGATGGCCTGCGGGCTGGTGGTGCCCAGCTCGATCGCGTCACTGCGTTCGCCGCTCTGCGGCTCGGCTGCTGCGCCGACTCGAGCTGCACTACGACTCGCCGCCGCGTCCGCCTGACGCTTGCGGATGACCGGATCGGTCGGTCGCTTGTCCCCGTTAATTTCCATGACTACCTCTGCCTCCTGGGTGTTGGTGCCCGTCGGCGCCAGTAGTAACGGCCGGAATGGTGGCTACTTGAGCCCGGCTTTGCCGCAGCCTTGCACACCCTGCCGACGATCCCGTAAATTAGCCTTAAACGCAAAAAGGGTCAGGGCTTACGCCCTAACCCTTGGATTTTTTCGCGGCCTGGCGGGCGGCCCGTGGAGCGCACAACCAGCTTACTCGAACTTGATGACCTCGACCGGGCAGCCTTCGGCGGCTTCCTGGATCTGATCGGCGAGTTCCTGGCCCAGCGCACCGGTCAGGTCGCTGCGCTCGGTGAGATTGGTGGTCTGCTTACCATCGATGCGCACCTCGGCACGGATGTGGCAGCTGTCTTCGGTGACGTTGAAGACCTCGGGACAGGTGGTCTCGCAGGCATTGCAGACGATGCAGCCTTCTTCGATCCAGACGCGCTTGATGGCCATGACATGCTCCAGTCGCCGCCTTGGTGCGGCCTTTTGCGGGCGGCGGAACCTAGCGGACGAGCGGATTCTGACAAGCGGAGTGGGCCAACGGCATGACAAGTGCGCTCGGATGGCATGTGAGGCGGGTATGGGTGGGGATGGGATTGCCACGGTCCGCAAGTTCGGAAGTCCGGAAGTCTCGTGGCCGGAGGCTGTCGTGGTTGCGCTTGCGATCCTGTTCGACCCTTCAAAAGGACGGACTTCCGGACTTCCGGACTTCCGGACTTCCGGACTCTCCCGACATTCCCGCCCCATGCTCACGCGCTGGATCATGCTACCGCTGCTGCGCGCACTGTCCTGTCTGGCGGTCGACACCGCCAGCCGGCTGGGCGGCATGCTCGGCACGCTGGTGTTCCACCTCGGCGTGCGCCGTAAAGTGGCGAGCGACTGTGTGCGTGCCGCGCTTGGTCTGCGCGGAATCAAACGACGCGAGGTGGTGCAACGCTCCTACGCCAGCATGGGGGCGAGTTTCACCGAACTGTGGACCATTGGCGGCGTCGACGGTGGTGAACGCCACCTGACGACCGGCAATCCGACCTGGTTGGCGCTGGTGCTGCGCCGTCATCCCGGCTGCGTGTTCCTGACGCCGCACCTGGGCAACTGGGATCTGGGCGCGCACGGGCTCGCACGCCTTCTGGCGAAATTTTTCGCCTACGCCAAGGCCCAGCACAACGAGGCGGTCGATGTCGCCACCAATGCCCAGCGCGCCAAAGCCGGCATCACCGTGTTGCTGACGCGCCGTGGTGATCGCACCACCGCGGTGCAGGCCCTGCGCGGACTACGTACTGGCTGCCCCGTCGGCCTGATGGCCGATCAGGCGCCATCCAATGAGGAAGGTGCCCGGGCGGTATTCATGGGCATGGAGACCGACTGCCATGCCGGACCGGCGTTCTTCGCTAAGAAGGCACGTGTACCGATCGTCCCCGGCCTGTGCGTCCGTCGCCGCGCTGGTGAATTCTGCTTGGTGATCGGACGGCCGCTGCCCGCGGATGCCGGCGACGAGAGCGCATTGACGCAGGCGTCAATGGACCTGCTCGGCGCGATGATCAGTGCGGTCCCTGGCCAATACTTCTGGCAGCATAAGCGCTTCAAGAAACGTAGCGCGCCGACGACCCGTCGCGTGGAGCCGTGGAGGATCCACGGCTTAAACCTGCTGAAGAATCCGCTAGAAGCTCTGCCGCCGAAGGCCTGACATGTACATCGACATTGAGCCCAATGATAACCTCGACGAGCCGGTGATGGCGACGTTCAACGTCACTGGACTTGGCCAGCGCATCGACGCGGTGCACCTCGACTTGGGTGATGGGGCTTGGCATTGGTGTGCCGTCACCGGATGGAAGGACGGCCCCGTCGCGGCGCAGTATACGCCGATCGAAGAAAGCGGCGACGGCCCCGCGCGCCTCGTCACCGGCGGTGAGCACGGCATCCGTCTGGCGCGCATCTCCGCGCCAGATCAGGCTGCGCTCGTGGTGTGGTCGCTTTCGGATGCGACCCAGTGGGCCGAGCCGTTCCTGATCTGCATTCCCGACACCAAGATCCATTCGACGTGAGCGGGGTCGAGCGCATCCAGACCCATCCGTCGGGTAAACCGCGGCTGCCTGGGGGTCAGTACTCCACCATCAAATGGCCGGTGCTGACCTACGGGCCGACTCCACAGGTGAGCACCGAGCAGTGGCGCATGCGCATCTGGGGCGCGTGTGCGAATCCCATGGAACTCGACTGGAACGATCTCAGCGCGTTGCCCTTTGTGCGTCTGCAGGCCGACATGCACTGCGTGACCACCTGGTCGCGTTTCGACTTCATCTGGGGCGGGTACCGGGTGCGCGATCTGTTGGCGCTGGCCATGCCGACGCCTGAGTGCACCCACGTGATGCAGCACGGCTACGGTGGCTACACCACCAACACCGCGCTCCAGGACGTGCTCGACAGCGATGCACTGGTCGCAACGGAAGCCGACGGCGAACCACTTGATGTCGAACATGGCGGACCAGCACGCGTGGTGGTGCCAAAGCTGTGGGCATGGAAGGGCGCGAAGTGGGTCAACGGTTTCGAACTGATGACGCACGACCGACGCGGCTTTTGGGAAGTGAACGGCTACCACAACCACGGCGATCCGTGGGGCCCAGGCGAGGAACGGTACAGTCACCAGGAGCAGGCCAAGCGGACGCGCAAAGACGGCAACGACCTGCGGCGCAAACGATGATCCGCTCGCGTGACATGCGAGGGATGGCGATCCACGTGGCCAGCTGCCTGCTGGTGCTCGCCACTGTCGCATTGGCGCAAGGTGCCGATCTCGACCAGCAGTTCACCGACGCCAGCACTTATCCGGCCGCGGTGGTGCCACTCATCGAACTGGTCAGCGCCACCCTGCCGACCTTGCCGCCGGCCGAGGCCATCGCCCTCGGCGACCGTGTGGCGCCGTTCTGTCGTCGTCTTTTCAGCGACGCCCTCCCCCTGCGTGATCGTTGCGGCGTTCGCACCCACGTCATCGCCGCGGGCGAGACCCCGAGCATTCTCGCGCGGCGTTACCGCACGAGCATCGAACTGATCCAACGCCTGAACCCTGGCCTCGAACCCAAGGCGCTGTCGATCGGTCAGCAGGTCGCGGTGCTCGACCTCGCCAGCGTGCCAATGGAAGTGGTGGTCTCGCGCTCAGCCTACCGCCTGATGATCTGGCGCGGCACCACGCTCCTCGGAGCTTTCCGCTGCGGCCTGGGCCGTGACATCTCGCCAACACCACTCGGGACCACCACCGTGCGGCAATGCGCGCGTAATCCCGAGTGGCGTAATCCCGACACCGGCAAGATCCTCACACCCGACGATCCCGAGAACATCCTCGGCGGTTACTGGATCGGCTTCGAACCACGCGCCGATCAACAGTTCAAAGGCATCGGCATCCACGGCTTCACCGGCGCGGATCCCGAAGTGTGGTTGGAGAAAAACGGCAGCCACGGCTGCGTGCGGCTAATCCAGGAGGACATCGCGCTGGTGTTCGCGCTCGTGCGCCCAGGCATCACGGTGACGGTGCGCGAGTAATCCCATTGGGTCGAACTGAAGCTCGACCCTCCCGCATCACTGATCGTCGCACGATTTGCATCGGATGGAACGGACTGGTTAGGCTTCCGGGTCGCCTTTGTTTTCGATCACCTCGGACTTCGCCTGCTTGGCCATCAGTGCGCGTAGTTCGTTGGCGATGCCACCCAGGTGTTCGCGGGCGTTAAGCGTCTGGCCGATGATGGCACCGATGGCTTCCACCGCCGGGATCAGGGTTTTCTCGATCACCTGGATCTGATGGGCATAGAGGTTGGCGTAGTACTTCGGCAAGGTGTTGATGATCTCGACCTTGGGCGCCGGGATGATGGTGGGAGGCGCCATCGTCGTGTTCTTCAGCGCTTCCAATCCGCTGGCGAGACGTTCGACGAGTGTTTCCACGTGTTTCGCCTGCGCCCGTCGTTCGTCGACACCGCGATCATGCGCGAGGGTGGCGGCATTGGCAGTGGCGGCGCCGGCCGCCTGGACGACGGCCCGCAGTTCGCCGAGTTGCTCCGAGACCTTGGCCAACTGCACGACGGCTTTCGACGCGGGATCGTCGGCGCCGGACAGCTCCTGGCGGCGAGTATAGAT
>ENA-ORBV01016812-ORBV01016812.1-microbial-mat-metagenome-genome-assembly--contig:-NODE-16812-length-10562-cov-2.814878_pt1 | contig 10562 bp, 7 predicted proteins | sample MGYA00237777_ERZ505514 | MGnify/ENA primary metagenome ERZ505514 (study PRJEB26160, sample SAMN06269048) | microbial mat metagenome | isolation source: Oligotrophic lake microbial mat | place...
AGAGATGGGAGCCCGGCATCCAGATCGACTAGGAAGGGGGGCACAGCCAAACTGCTCAAGGGGAACCATGCGCTCACGTAGGCTCCCAGTTCAGATACATAGCAGCCCACTTTGACCACCTTGATGGGTGGATGGTTGACATCAACGGCATCAGCAGCCGCAGTTGCAGGTGAATCAGCCCTGTTGGCAGCACTGGTGAGTGCAGACGCAGCAGGCGTGATCAAGCGCCGAGCATTGGCCGTGGCCAGCACCACCCCCGTGTGTCCCAGACACAGAGCGTGCTGTGAAGTCCATGAGAACGTCTTGATAGAACCGTCTGCATTAGAAGGGACCTTGGGAGCCTGCTGGACAGCACCGACCACCGCTGTGCTGCCGGCTTCATCAACATGGGAGTCTGCCATGCCACCCTTGCGAGATGAAGACACGGCAGCTGTATCTTCATCATCGACACCGTCATGTTCCTTCACCTCGTCATCATCATCATCATCATCATCATCATCAGCAGCAGCATCATCACCGTTCGCTGAATCAGCTTTGGCCACGGCAGTGACTTGGTCAGCAGTGAACTGCCAAACGGCGTCCAGCGCTGTCGGGCTCCAAGCAACGACAGTCAACGCTCCCAACGGAGTGTTGCCATCTGGCATGCGTTGCAACTCCGGCACGACGGTGCCTTTGCGGCTCGACCCAGACCGCCCGGACCTGCGCTGGCGATTGCCCCATCTGTCTCCGTCATCGTCGGAGCCTGGGGATGCGCTGCCTTCACTGGAGGACGCAGACCGGTCGGATTGGGAACCTGATGATGCGGCATCACCGTCATCTTGCGAATAATCGTTGAACGAACCGTCTGAGTCGGCATCGGACGCGACATCGCCTGGCTCTGTGTTGGCGTCATCGTCATCATCATCGGCAACCATAATGCCAGCAACACCGTCATCGTCACTAGCATCGTCATCATCCTTATCCTCCTCCTCCTCCTCATCATCATCGCCATCATTCCCACGTGCGCGGATACCTCTCAATCCAGAGTCACTGTCCTTTCGCCCCGCCCCACTCTTATCATTATCATCGTCGGCGTCGACATCGCTGTTCGAACCTGACTTCGACTCGAACTGCTTGCTGTTGGGTTCTGTACCGGATGGATCGGCGGCGCCGCTTTCTTGTTTGATGTCTGACAGTAGAGCGGGCAGGCGCGCCACGTCCAGCTTTGCAGTGCCGCTAGTGCTACCGGCACGGTTGAGTCGACTGGTTTGCCTATCGACTGCAGGATTGGACCCGGCTTGAGCAGTGTCATCGAGCTCGAACGGCGTGTCCTGACTAGGTGTGATCCGATGCCGGCCCGTGGTGCGCTTGCCGCCGTCATCATCATCGCTAAGCTCATCGACCACAGCTGGGCTGAGCGCGCCATCACGATCATCATCACTAGCATCACCAGCCTCGTCATCCTTATCCTCGTGATCAGAGTCATCATCGACCTGCCTCTTGACCTCGCGCTCCTTGGAGTCACCTCTAGTCTGGCGCAAAGCACGCTGGTTGGAGTCCGGATTGGATCCAAACGTCAAAGACCGAGCCACACCGCTTGAGTCTGCTTTGCTGGCTGCTCGGTCCAGTGACGAGGCGAGCAAATTATCTGACGCACCATCAACCGAGATGTCACCAGCGGGCTTAGTTGACGAGACATCAACCGCACTGGAAGGGGCCGCAGCGTCGGTCCCGAGCGCCAGCTTAGATTTCTTCATTGCCGCTTTTGAAGCCTTCTGCTCGGTCGACTTGAAAAAGTGGCTATTAGCCAGAGAGTACCGGAACGGCCGGTGACCGAAATTGAATTCCAGGAATATACCAGGCATCGATATCGACACAGCTGGATGATACCGCTTGCGCTGACTGATCGAGCACTGCCCGCGGCAGAGCACTCCATTCTGCGTGAAGTGCACCTTTCCTGACGCACGGTGCAGTAGAACGCCGATCACATCACCGGATTCGAAGCTTCGAATGCGAGCCTTAGGCAAACTGTCAGAATTGAGAAGGTACCCATCAGAGTTGGCACCCACGCTGCCGGAGCTCACGCCCATCTCAGCGGTGAACGGACGATCGCCCGGATACAAGCCAATGTGAAATTGCCCATTCTCATTATCAACGTTTCCAACCGTTACTTCAAAGTAGTTGACAGCAGCGTCTGGTGGGAACGGTAGCGGGCTCCAGACTGACAGGTACTCAGAGTACGTGTCCACTCGTGAGTTCGCTTGGGCCGTGTGAGGCCACTTGGCTGCAATGACAGCAGCGGCCGCCGGGGCACTGCCCGAGTCACCAAAGCAAACAGCGTCCAGAGCAACCTTCTTGGACACGGTGGTGACATAATACGGTAGGCGAAGACCAGCAGATGCCAAGGGGTGGAACTTGGTGCGCGCAAGCATGAGTGAACCTTCCGCCTCCACATCCACGACGGTACTCGTTTTGACCTCGACAGCAGATGTCATATTCAAGTTCGCGGCAGGCGTTGCAACAGCGGCAAACAGCGCTTCCATGACCGGGGGTGCGCACAGACTCACCCCCATATCCATCAAGCGGAAGCTATTGAGCATGAAGCTGCGCTCGCTGCTGAGCAAGCTAAACACATCGGATGGTGACGGGGAGCCACCAGCAACATTGCTCTGACACGCCACGGCAGCCAAAGCGGCCACCAGGGTCGTCGGAGATGAGCCACCAACGATTTCGGGAGGTGAAAAGCCGTTGGCAGGCACCGCTCCAGATACGACATGCGCACACAGATCAGAAGCAAACTCCGGGTCTGTCTCTGCTAACATCCAGACAGCGCGCAAACATGTGACTCGAAGCATGAGACGGGCTGCTGTTACTCCGTTCGACGAGACACCAGTTGCTACTTCATTGTCTGACTTGGCATCAGGCACAGAGGTGAGCGTTGCAGAATGTGCAACGGTGGCATCATACTTATCAGCTCTCGCAGAAGAGCGCGACGCTTGTAACGGTACAGAAGCACCAACATCCAGCACAGCTGCGGCCAGAGACTGGCACAACAGATTGACTCCTTGTGGACCGAGTATGTCCCTGATCGACACTTCGTACTCTGAGTGTGGGTTCAACGCGGCATCACTGAGCGGAATGATGACACTGCCCGCAGGCAGCGTGGCCATCGCAGTGACGGTGGCAGCTTTCAATCCATTATCGGATCGATCCCGTTGCTGCTTGCCGGTACTTTGATCATTCTGAGTGGACTGATAGACCACCCTTACGCGACCTCCCATTTTATCGAGCTCTGTAATCACCGCCAGCTTGCCCTGCCCGCCCGTCTTGGCTCCACCTTTGGACACGCTGCGCGACAGCACCGTCACCGACCCGCCTACACGCAGCCATGGCAGGTCACCTCCAAGCACGTGAATAGCAGTCAGCGCCGATCGGTATGCTTGCAACTGCTGCTGGGATTGCGAGGAGTCATTCGCCTGACCAGACAACAGGGTCAAGCACTGCTCCAAGCCACGGCAGCACACACGGGAGATTGCATCCCGCCAGACAGGGGAGCCCACCATCAGCAATCGAAGCAATGCAGTGAGCTCGGAAGCCAACGCCAACTTGGTCTCAGCATTGAGACACGGCAGCGCGCCTCCTGTATCGTGGACGAAGCCGGGTGCAGCTGGCCACGATAGAGCCGGGTCAGCTATTGTAGTTGCGCAAATAGAGTGTTCCGGGACTGCATTGCGTTCTGTCAACGTCCACAGCAGAGACACGAATGCAGACGGGCCTTGGTCGGTTTGCAACACGATCTCCGGCGAACAAGTCACGGAGATGTGGCGCAGAATGCGAACGATGCAGCGCTGTACGCGAAGAGTCGATGATGCCAACAGACGGCAGAGCACTGACAGGTTGACGGGTGACAGCAATGTGTCCAGCACTTCTTTCGATAGATGGAGCGGCGCAGACGCGCTTGCGGCTTCGATGGCGGCTGCCGCTTCGGCGGATGAACTGAACGTGCTGTCGTCATCGTCAGCCTGGGATACGTTGAGAAGAGAAAGCAGAGAGGCTACTAACGCGTAGGTGTTGTTGTCAGAGCCGAGATGCCCCATGGCCCCGGATACAGCAGCGCGCGCAGCACCAGTGCTGTTGAGAACTCGCAGCAGCATGGCAATGGCGGTAGTCTTGAACGGGGAGCTCGTACCATCATTGCTGCTGTTGCTGTCCCGAGCCTCACCGGCAGCTGCTGAAGATGATGCCTCGAATGCGCGGAGACAGAGCAGCAGCAGTGTGTCCATGGCCGCGCGGCTGACTGATGCTCCCGTGCTGCTCACAGGTGGTGCTGAGACCACAACCGCAGCTGGAGGCAGCGGGGCGCTATGGCTGACAGTCGGTACATCAAGCAACTGCTCTACACGGTCCAGCAGGCGTGATTGGACCAGAAATGCGTGGTCCTCCGGTTGATAGTCCATGTTCAAGCAGCCCAGGAAAGCGAGTACCAGGGGGGTGTTGATTGACGCTGGTACTGCTGGCAGCTTGCACTCTGCAGCGGCGTCCGCCACGGCGGCTGCAGAAGGCAGCACACTGTCCGCTAGCTGAACAATCAGCTGGTGGGTGGCGTGCCGCACCTGGGCAACCAGACTGGGCGAGGATGCCGTGACATACGCCGAGTAGTGATACACTGTGGGCAGCTGCTTGTCTCGCGTGCTTGAGGAGCCTGACTCACGCTTCAGCTCACGCTCGCTTTCTTCTGTCTGTTCGTCCGCCTGTCATGCATCGATACCAGGCGCGCGTATGAAGGTAAGGATACTGTCCAGCGTCATTCAGATACACGAACCCGTACCGTTGTCTGCTCCCCTCTGGACAGCAAAGGAGTCCCGGACAGCGCAGCACGCAGGTAGCCCAGAGCGGCCACCACAGTGGAGGTCATCACCGCACAGGAAGCGGGAGCTGCTTGAGAGGAGGGACCCGCGTGGGAACTTGGGAGGAGCATACTCAGTAGTCGAGCGAAGGTGGACAGACCGAACAATCTAGAGTGTGCGCGCGCCCTGCGATCCGACAGTAAGCTCTGCAATACCGATGAGTCAAACAACGAGAAGCTCGCAGTTGCAGCGGCAGATGATGCATCGCCTGACGAGCCAGACTCAGATGATGGCTTGGGCTGACCAGGCAGCAGAGGCTTCTCTCCTGGGGCCGTTTGAACCCAGGCCAGGATAGACTACGCCCAAGCAGACATGTCAAAGACTACAAAGTGAATTTGTGCTCGATGAGTGACCGCACCTGAATCACCGTGTCGCGCTGGCGCTTGATGTTAGGTTGGTCAGCATCCACAACACGCAGCAAAACAGACGATGCCTGGCCCTGGTCGAAAGCCAAACGCTTAGGTGCTAATGCTGGCGAAGCAGCAACTGCCACAGCCTGTAGCAATCGAACTGGGGACGGTGCAGTGGAAGAGGAGCCAGCGTCGGATCCGGCCAACGATCTGATGTCAACAACACCGTGAGTCGACGACTGAGAGCATGCACGTCGTTACTGCTGCGAACACCTACCCAGAGCGGTCACGAGTTGCAGATCGGTGACGGCTCAATACGGGGGCAAGTGGAGATGCTGCAGTTGAGTTGCTGAGCGTGTTCATCCAAGCATCCAGCGCATTGGATGCGCTGAGTGCTGTGCCCATCGGGATGACGGCCGCAGCACCCGCCGGCACAGCTCGCCCAGACAGGTTGCGTGTGAGTTTCAACGGCTTGCCACTTGGGTGCGCCTGGGAGCGAACCATCTCTGAAGCAACGCGCTGTAGTCCTGGAAGCAGCGAGGGCAGAGCGTCCGACGATGCTGCAGTAGCCGGGCTTTCTGATGAGGCATCCGCAACGGTAAACTGGCACGCAACCGTGAATTTGAGCAGAAATTGCGCCTGAGACGCCACAAAGGCCGCGATAGCCATAGCCGCCTCCGTGTTGACCTGCCCATCGTCTCGCGAGGTCGCAATGTCGGTGTCGAGGGGGACCTTTTGCTCTAAGTCCTTAGTCTCAGTCTGGGGGATCACAGATGCGGTTGCTGAGGATGATGCCGTCGTCGGGGAAGACGTCGTTGCAGAATTCTTCGACTTCTGGTTGCCTTTGATCCAGGCCGCAGCGACCAGCGGTTGCTGTTGCTGCTGCACCATCCACTCGAGCACTTCGAACCCGGTGGACCATGCACTGCGGAGCGTCGGGGGAAGCGATACAGTCTCCGCCACGCTGTCCGCATCTGACAGAGACTGCAGAGTGGATGCGCTCGCCACACCGCTTGACTTGAGTTGACGAGCGTAGCTGAGCACTTGCGCGGTCAACCCCGTGTGCTTGATGATGGCAGCAACCACGGCTCTTGCAGCACGCTGAAGCTGGGGACGAGCAATCAATCGCGACACGTGACCAGGCAGAACGGTTTTGCCGAAAGCCGCACTGCATCAACAGATGAGACAAAAAGAGCCTCCGTTAAGATTGGCGAGACCTGGAGTAGATCAAGCGTGTGCGATACGTACGGTGCCGGTCTGAAGGGAATCTGCGCCAGCAATCTGCCAAGCTCTGACAGCTGAGCGCCTCGAGACGGAGGCGGCGGCATCAATGCAGCGTCTGAGCTCGTAATGGCACTTTCACCAGCGTCAATGAAGGCCTCCAAAACCTGGTCGATTTCGGCGGGCTTGTCGCCCGATGCAGCAATCATAGACTACAAAGGGACGATTGTGCTTACGTCTCAAGATGCACGCAGACCGTCGAGCGCAGAACACCACAAACCTGAATGTCGTCTCGCGATTCCCAAGAGGTGAGATTGAACCGGCCCCGTTTAAATTCAAACAGTCGCTGCTCCACGGGCCGTCGCTTGGTGACCGCGGTCACGTTTGGATTCAGCATGGCATTCTGCTGTTCAACGACCGGGTTGAAGGTGGTCACCTCGGCAACCTATCAGAAGCGAATACTTCATTCCTTCGCGCACAAACCATCGAGAAACACCGGCCAGCGATTACCAAGTCGTCATAAAGCTTCAGCAGATGTCGAGTCTCCAGACCGTTCTTCAGCAGCGGTGACGACAGCCACGCCTCCAGTGCTTTCTCATCGTCCGTAGCGCCTTCACCTGTGAAAAACAGATCAATGATCAGACAAATTGTCCCAAGCACATACTAGAGCTGGTGCAGACAGCGCGGGTGCATCATGCCGGAGCCACACACATATTCTAACCGTACCCAAGGTCATCGTGCTGGCACTGCGAGCAACCAATTCGACTAGAGTGCGAATCAGATCGCACAGCATATGCGAGGCGTGGGGAGACAGGCGATATTCCTTCACTCCAGCTCCGCCTTCAGACGGTGGCTGGCTGGCCAGCTTGACGATCTCTGCCGATGTGAATGCAGCCTCATCCCCGGCCAGCAGAGCAGGCAGATAACGAGCGAGGTCAAGCGCTGATTGCAAGCAGCTGCACGCGGTCGGCACTATCCTGCGGGCCAGAGGAGCGAACAGGGCAAACGGGTAGAAAGCGGTCAACAGCGTGGTGGTCAGGCGCAGCAGGGTAGATGACTGCAACTCCTTGCTCAACATCGGCTCCTTGGCAGGTTCGGATGCCGCAATCTGACGAACTCTGTCAAAAACTGCACCGGTCGCTTGCGTCAGCTGATTGAGGTATCGCATCAAAACCTCCATCAGATGTGCATGGAACGCGGGGGTAGATTCAACTTCACTGACGACATCTTGGACGGAGGCGAATGCGCGCGACGCAAGCCCGGCTTGAAGGGAGCTCAAGCACCGAGCCACAGTGATATCAAAGGATGCTGTTGCATTGTCGATGCCCGCGGCTTCAAACAGCGATAGATCGAACATCTTGCAGCGATCGATCAGCATCGTCACAAACGCTTCCGGGTACCCGCTGGATAAGCTCGCGTCGCTGAGCGTCTGCAGAGACAAACCAAAGCGTCACCTGATGGAAGCAAAACACACGATGCCGCGGAATCACGCGCAGCGTACCTGCTGTGAGGAAGACGCCTCTCGGCTGTTCAATGCTGTATAGAAGTGGCTGGCCTCTTGAGGTGGAGGTAGCTCAGACTCGGAGGCGATGACATCGACAGCACTCACCATGATGCCCGGGGCTAGATTGGCCGCTAAAATAACGCAGCCAAGATGTAAAGCATCCATTGTGTCAACGGGAAAGATTCAGCGTGAAATTACCTTTTGTGGCACCTGCAGGAGTCTTCTGTGCCGTCAGCACTTTGAGGACGAAGAAGCGCCCGCCAGAGCTGCGTCCTTGCCGATAGATGCGATCATCGATCCAGACTGGCAGCTCCTGCGTGGTCAGGCAGGCAACAGCCTGCCAGAAGGGTGGAACAAGGTTCAGACTCAGCACGCCTGACGTCAACCTGCGATGGTGACAACTGACCTTGCTCATATCGGCAAACGCGACAGGTTCATGCGGGAGAAAGGGCTCCTTGGTCTCAAGCTTGCGGCTCAGCCACGCTGTCAGCGTCACCTCATGAAGTAAGCAGAGCAGGCAAGAGAAGCGAAGCATCACACCAACCTGTATATTTCTGCAGGTCGAAATCATCAAACTGCTTCATCAGAGCAATATCCTCATCAGAGTCGCAGACGAAGATGAGACCGGTAGCCATCGGAGCTGCACAGAGAGCGGCGCATAATCAGCACGCGGCACGTATAGCCCCCGATTCCACAGTGCAACAGGTACCGACCAGCGCTGAGATCGGGCAGCAGCTGCTGCGGTGAGTCGCGCTGAGATCCCTTCAGGTGCCTCGTGCCCCAGTCAAGTGGATCATCCCGGCTGGGAGTAAGGTCCAGATCGACGCGGACAGGGTATATCTGTCAGGGCAACAGCAAGCCTGTGTTTCATGAACCATGTGGAGCTGGCGCAGAGCAAGAACGCACCCGCTCGAATCGGATATGCTGCATCACAATCAGTTCGTTCGGCGAGAAGAACGAGCGCTGTCGGTACCCCCCGGACAGCAAGCAATCAACACGTTCTCGATATGACTCGATCCACGCGGCTGCGGTTGTGCCAATGACGATTATGCCACGAACAACAACGGCGTCAGTGCAAACAGACATACATCGACGGACACATGCACATGTATTCTACACACCCTTTGCCTCGGCAGGCATGGCTTGAACAGCATCCGGCAGCGCCCGGTCCGTGTAGTGGGAGCGCAAGTTGATTCCTCCCTCGTACCATGCGTGCGGGCAGATGACAGCAGTGACAGACTGCTGGAGTGATACTTTACGGAGCCAGACCTCAAAGGCGGCTTGAATGTGACGGCTTCGTGGCAGCGGCTGAATGTTCTTGAAAGCATCGAGGACGCCACTTGAGGCCACGAACGGTCGGTCCGCCGCGGGATCGTGCTCCAGCATCAATTGTATCATGAAGCGTGCCCGCTCTTGCCGCTCCGGAAACAGGAAGGGGATCATCACGGCCAGTGCCTGCGTGTGGAGGGAACGAACCAGCTCAGACCAAAACACACGCATCAATTCGAAGAGCGCTGTATGTACCATGTAAAGAGCCCACCACAGACCCTCAGCCAAGCTGGGGCTACTATTCGGCCCAATCTCAGCGAGCTCGGCTCCCAGCGGCGTCCCTTCCAGCCGGATCAGAAGCTGTCTTATGGCCAGCAGCTGAGCTCGCAGATGCACAGAGTACCTGGAGAACGCAGCAGCGTCCTGGAGGGCAAACTGGCTTCGGGGATCCTTGCTGGACATAGCGCACAGCATTCGCAGGAGCACCAGCAGCCGCGGCACTGCCCACACTGGCAGTTCTGCTGAGGGCGACAGCGAAGGTTGCTGAGCACTGATGACTGAGCCGTTGCATGCGTGAAGCAGGACATCAAAGGAATCACACAACATCGGAATGGTAAACTTGGCTATTTCGCTTGCAAACGGTATCGTGAAGGCGAGAGAGCTGCAGCGGGAACAAGAGAAATCAGCCCAGGACGAACGGATCTTTCGGGTCCCGTGTGGAGCCGGGGCGTTGCGAACAGATGAAGAGCATATAGCAGCTGATCGGAGAGACGCACACGGGTGGAGGAAGAGCTGGCCGCTGCAGACGATGTCGCGGGAAGCGGTGTGGCGGCAGACACTAATGGTGTGACAGCAGATGTAATCTGCTCGGCGGCGCTGACACCAAGCTGCATTGCTCTATCCAGATCCAGTGCATCGCGCAGAGCCAGCCTTGCCACAGGGGATTGATTCCAGAACACGCGGATTTGGTCTACCTGCGGACGATACGTGATGATGCAGTTGGAGAGAGCATCAAACGTGACCGTCTCGCCCGGGTACAGATGACAGCTCACATCGCCAAGATAAGGTGCTGGCTGAGCGGCCACTGTAATCGCGTGAGAGCGAGATGATGTTAGTGCAGGAGAGGCTGCAGGGGGGACCAGCGGGTCAGATTGGATCACATTAGCAGTGAGCTCGGATCGCCCTCGAAGAGAGAAAGATCGACCCATCACGTTGGTGACCATAACCACATTGGGCGGTACCAGTGGGGGCAGAAACTGTAAACAGAAGTATGAATACACATCACGATAGAAGTGAGTGGACCAGTCATGCATCGGAATGTCTAAACAGAGA
>ENA-ORBV01016813-ORBV01016813.1-microbial-mat-metagenome-genome-assembly--contig:-NODE-16813-length-10561-cov-5.989508_pt1 | contig 10561 bp, 7 predicted proteins | sample MGYA00237777_ERZ505514 | MGnify/ENA primary metagenome ERZ505514 (study PRJEB26160, sample SAMN06269048) | microbial mat metagenome | isolation source: Oligotrophic lake microbial mat | place...
TTTCAAGCAGAAGACGGCATACGAGATTCGCCTTAGTCTCGTGGGCTCGGAGATGTGTATAAGAGACAGGTACTGGTACGTCGACGTGGAATCATGTTCAGGGGTGAAACAGGTCATTGGGTTGCCGCACGCGTTGGTGAATCACACTCCAATACTTAAAATAAACTTATAACGGGCAAGGGCATCTAACTCGTTCGTATTGCATACTGCAATGCGAAGGAGCTGCCCGAGCGCATGGACAGTGAAGACCCCCAAGTGTAGCGCTTCAACCCCAAAGTGTAGCGCTTCAACCGAAGAAGAATTATCAGCAAATTAGTGAATTATCTGGTTTGATTCAAGTTGGTTTATCTACTGTGAACCAAACTCCCTACCAAATACCCACAATGTATTTATGTACAGTAGATAGATTTCAATTTTTCCGACTTGTCCACATCGACATGTCATTACTCCGGATGCGGTTCGCAATTGGTACCGGCTACTCCGTGTCCAATGACTTATTAGCCCCAAGAGCAGCAAGACTCCACAACAGTATTGAACTTCGCAATTTGGATCTTATCTTGTGAAAAAGAGAATTAGAGGACTTCAACCCCTTCCTGCTTCCGCTTGGGGTCGAAATGCGATCTCTTCAAAGTCGCATTCCCTAATTTTTTAGTAATTTTGGTCAATCGGAATATCGGATACTGTGTTGAATTATCGGCAGATTACTGGATCAGGATGTTTCACTCAAATAACTGCCTGGCTTGAACAATCTCAAAGCTTCCCCTTCTTTTCGGAACAACTTTGCATAAGACTCGGTAGCTATCCAGTAGACCTGTACGTAGTAAGTACTGTGAATTCATTATTCATACTCGGAGTAAGTAAGTAGCTACAAGTAGATACTCTACTCTAGTATCGCTTCTTCGCTTGGTCAGTGAGTCGGCGTTACTGGTAACTAATAACATTACAGCCTGTAAGTAAAGTACACTACGTACAGTAGGTCTACTTCATCTCCAGTATTATTTCCAGTACTAGTACTACTTAGTTGTAGTACGTAATCGGTGATCAGGAACCCAAATACTTCAACCGAACTCCCACAAAACCACACAACTACACTACAACTACGCACTGACTTACTAATAGCTAGGTAGATAGCTACAGTAGTCAACATAACTAACCACTTACCAATTTATTACAGAAACCAACAACCATGGCGCTACCCCTATTTGGAATAGGCCTGAACGACGCTCTGGCTGCCCTCTTGGGTCTCAACAGCAACAGCACTGCAGCAACAGAACCCAAGATGACAATGGAGCGAAAGCGTGGCTTTGCCGAGGAAGACGAGCACTCCACCAACACGCAGAGCAACAAACGACAAAAGCTCTCCTCCTCTTCCAAGAAGCGTGTTCGATTCGCAACTAACGACACACCAAGCAGCAGCAATAGCAATAGCAGCAGCACCAGCAATAGCAGTACTATGGACTCTGACGCACCAGTCCAAACACAATGTCGTGTCTTTGAGCGCGTGGAACACGACGAGAAGCCACTGGTTTGGTGGACGTCCGATGAAGTTGGACACATTCATCGACGAGAGCGATCCATGATTTCGATTTTGACGTGTTTGTGTGATACGTACGTCCAACAATTGACGCGACTGTTAGAGATTTCGGCTGCTCCTCCCAGCGATCACAACAGCAGTGAGGATAATGATGAGGAATTATGCCACTTGTGGCTGGCCGACAATCAAGGTCGTGGCCTCGAGTCGGAGGTTTCACACTTTATTGGAAATACCAGTCGAGCACCCAAAACGGTCGTTCAAAAGACGCTCCAGTTGCAATGGCAATTGCGAGTCTTGGTCGCGAAACAACAAGAAGAAGAATTGGAAGCCGGAAATCCGTACCGAATATCTCCCGACCTACAAAGTGAAATCCTGTGTGCTCATTATCAACAATTGTCTCATCCCAACACCCAGTTGGCACGACTCTTGGCCGTAGGAGATGCTCGTGCTGCTGCGTTAGTACATGTACCAGAAGAAGAAGGAAGAGACTGCGTGATGGATACAAGTAGTGATGATACAGTCGTTGCTGCTGTGGAGGATACCGCTTGTTCTCAGCTCTCTCGGCGTACCTCCTTTGCTGCTTCGGCATGAACGAGTCAGTCCGTAGTGAGGCATCTTTGTAGCTCGTACTCGGAATAGATATACGGTATATCCATAGACACCTTTTTATCGACTGCAATAGTATTACATGTAGACTACCAAACAATCAGTGATGGTTGGCAACAGATAGCTAGAGTAGAGAGTTAGCGTGAGAGGTCGGTACCAGGTATTGCAGTAGCAAACCAAACGCAAGTAGTGGTGGTCGTCGTCGTGGGGGTTCACAGTTCTCTCATCTCACTGCATCGTGAGTTGCCAGAGTTGTTGATGCCTTCCTTTACGGCATGCACGGCTGAGTGTGGTTGCATGGTTCGGCGCAAGGGGGGGCATTCATCCACTACTGTACTACTAGCAGGTGAGGAACAAGCGTGGTATGATCTTTGACATGCAAGTTTTTAAAAAAATGGTACATAGGTAGCTGTTACCAATCAGAGCCCCTAATAACAAACTTGAAATCTCTAGCACAACAACCAAAGCATCGTTGCAACACCAACTTTAGACCCTCTCAAGAATAGATTTGCGGAAGAAGAAGTAAGGCTACCTTCATTTGTATCCACACTAATGCTAGGGCCCGGGCTGTCTGGAAAAATATCAACAACAGGTGCCTCGGATGGAGGACTGGTTTTCTGAATTCTAAAAATGTTGGATGCTGGGTTTTGTTCAGTGTTATTGGTGGTGGCAGCAGCATTCGAACTGGTTGCAACTGTGGTGCTGTTGGTTGTGTTTTGTGTTGGTGAGGGAAGCAAACTAGAAGCATAGGAGTTGCTGGGATTGAAAGTGTTGATTTGTCCAACTGATGCTGTTGGCGTCACAGGTGAAAGCGGCTTTGTAACTGGTGTAGCTGGACTCATGGACGGGGTTGTGGGTGTAGCGGTTGGAAGATAGGTTACTTCTAACGCACCCAAAGGTGAACCCGGCTCCAGAACCGATGATGTGGTAGGAACGTTTGTCGGTCGAGTACCGGTAAGTGGCGTAACTTCACTGTCATTTCCAGTGGCGCCTCCGTCACCTTCCGCGCCCTCTCCAGTTTCATTTCCATCTTCAGCTTCACCAACCCCAGCACCAGTGGTAGCAGTATCGTCGCCATTCCCTGCATTAGAATCAGGCAAGTACAAGCAATCAACCAGAATATTCTGGGGAAGCATGGCAATTTTTAATGCAGTCTGAGGAGCACCATCTCCACAATTTGGAAAGCAAGATGTATCAACTGCCGAACATTCCTCTACTGGGTAGCTGTCTACGTCAACAGTTTGACCAGTCTGTCTGTCTATCAACTCTGTTGAAATTATGTCCGTATAAGTGCCCACAAAAGGGTAGCATGTCGCAGATAGATCAAACCATGAATAGACATCCAGCAGCGTACCCGGGAGGGCCGCGAATACCAGCGGGGGGCATTTTTGCTTGAGTCCGAATCCTCGTGAAAGGACTCCTGCAGCATCGGTGCAAACCAAGCTATCTTCCGCGGGGATCCAGGTTGCAGTCACTGCCAGCTGCTGTAGCGATGTTCCGGTACAAGAAACGACCCCGCTGGCAAAGTCTACCTCACCCAAATCGCAGACCAGCTCGCTCGTTCCGGCAGGCTGACAGATGTCAGTTGGAACAGCAAGGCCAATAATGCCCCCATCTTCGCAGGTGATTACAATGGTTCCTTTCTCCGAGTTGCAGGTTTGGGTGATAGGCAAGAAGCTGGCGCCTAACTCATAGTCAGCCCTATAGGTGCCATCCAGTTCTGGTACCGCTTCCGGCTCCGTGGAGTAAAGACAAGGAATGGTATCAAAAGCCATTTCATCGGTACCAAAATGAGAGGTAACCGTGATGGTCATCGCTTCCAGGGGCGCATTTTCGCAGGAAGCGCTGAATAGAACCCCTGAATCCTCCGTACATAGGTTATCAGCACTGCATCCCCCGATCAAGGTCTCGACGCTACTACCCCCGACCGAACAAGCAGCAGCACTATCCGTCAGTTTTAGTGGGTAAAAGATATCGGAATGCATATTACCATCCAGTCTTGGTACATCGCAGAGTCGTTCGACACTAATAGATCAAGAAACGGGGATACTGTACTACTAGCACACCGGCATGCACCGAAGTCTCGGCCACATCATCGATCGCCAGTCGTGATCAAGTTCAAATCACGACTGTGCAATCTTGCTTCCTCAGAAAAGTGTGGGTCCACCTGATTTCTCACAGAAATGGTAGGGACATGACCGGCAAAACAAGATGAAGTCCAGAACTAAGATCTTCTGCAACTTACATGTTTCTTTTACTTAGCAAACAAAAATATAAATTTACATTTCATTTCTATCTTTGATGTGCAAAAACAACTTTTCTTCCATGCCTCTTTCCCCCAATCACATCACAACTTCAGCTCATCACCTATGTGTTTCTAATGCAATTTTTCTGTTCTTTGAGAATGGAGGTGTTGTGACAAACAGATTTGATTGAGTCTCTAAAAGGCAATTGGGTCAAAACAAATTGGCAAGACACAACCACAATTGTGCCAACTTTGACACAATCAAATTCAAGAGAAAACATGCATGAGGCTGTGATCTTTACCAGTGCAATTGTTGCTGCATGGCTTGCATAGGTTGGGAGAAGTGTTATGCTTCCAAATCTTGTTCTTCTGAATTCATTGCCCCCATGAGTTTTCTGAGACGCCACACAGTGACAACAGTGTGCCTTGACTGAACATGTGAGTCACCCTCTGACTGGCGACTGAGCATGAATCATTCATTTTTCGCAGGACCCATTGCATGCAGCTCTTTTTGTGTTTCAATGAACCTCTCACTGTGATTTTTTAGTCTGACAAGTCGGCTCACTTTGCATCTTAAATTGATCGCAAAGATCACTTGATCTTTGTGAACAACATTTTCACTGGAAAGGATGCCTGATGCACACCCAGTTAATCCACAACGGATGTTAGGCCCATGAAGGCCACTAAGAGTTGTTCTACCATCTGACCTGGAACGAACAATGATCCAATCCAGAAGGTGTCAAAAGAGTTGTTCATGTGCAGCAGCAAACAAAATGTCATGACACTCTGGTGCAACGGGCGGATTGGCTCAACAAGTTTGAATGTGCCTCTCTCTTTTCCAATGTCGTGTTTAGCTTCATTCCAAAGTTTGCTAATTCATTTTGCATGACTCAAAATGTCTTGTTCTGTTCTTCAGCATGTTGTCAAACAAGGATTTAGGGTTTGCATGTTTCAGTGATGTTGCTTCAACAAGATGATTGCAGCTCTCAAGCCAGTTGTTTTTGGAAAATCAGTGCATTGTGAACAAACATGGATGTGCTCCAAGTCCACTTTGTCATCATTTGTCAGAGAAAAATGACTCAATTTGATTTTTAGATCAGGACACATTGTCATTGTTGAATGAGACAGTTGAGAGCCAACCAAACAGATGCATTGTGGTTCTTGTCGGCCAAAATTCCTACAGAAACAGACGGACGAGTTCTCGCAGTGCAATCCCATGCACCTGCAAAGAAAACAATTTGCTAATGCTTGTCACATTTTGTTTCACATTGAACTGAGACACAGTTCAGTTATTTGCAATTCATTGATGCATCAACATGTCACAGCTGCGATGATGATCTTGCAGCCAGAGCAGCAAACACAACACACAAAAGTTTCCTCGAAACGGGACTCAGCTAGGACGTGCTCGCGGAACTTGCTGATGAGGTTTGCTTGGGTCTCAGCCACTCACTCAATCCCTTGGCGCAACAGTGTCCTGCGTCAATGTGAAAGTGGAGGTCATCATGCACAGATAAAGCATGATTGACCTCAAGTTCACACAACTGTCACACAACTGCAACATCAGAATGACAGACAGCGAAGAGCACAGATTGTTTTGTTCTTTGTCATCAGGAATCAATCATTCAATGCAGTCACAACGATTCTGTGCACAGCAATGTTGATCACTCCAGCAAGAGAGGAGTGATCAGAGAGCGCCAGATGAACCTCTCTTCCAAACAGCTTTCACTTTTGGTTTGTTCAAAAGCTCATCGTGTTCATTTGCAAACAACTCAAAAAGCTGACGGCCTTTAGCATGGTGCACAAGTAGATTTAATTGCCTCTGCTTTGTCTGGTGTGAGGCCGGCCAAAACCAATGTGCCCTATGAATCAACATTGATTGGCTATTTTACTCTCGTTCAAACGGTGGCGCGACACGTTAAGCATCAAGGGCATGAGAGGGACATGCACACATTGCAATGATTGCATGCAGTTTGGGACGGACGGTTCGGGCTGCTGGCCGAGTGTAACGTACTGTACACAGCTACATAAATTTCTTTCGACTGAAAATCCAGCAAAACGAAAGGCGGCATAATACTCGGAGTAACATAATGACCCGAGTTCGCAATCTTGTAACTCAGTGGCCGGTGTCAAATGCTCCCCTCTAGCTAGCTAGCTATTACTAGCTAGTACTCGCATTACAACAGGTGATATTGGGCTTACGTCGGGTGGAGGCTACTCCCCAGTACTGTAGCACTGAGCAATCTTTAATTAATCTCCCAAAATAGTAACCATGTCTGGATTAGTAGCGTACTGGAAGATTTAGTAACGGCAAAATTCCTGATTCCATCAAAAACAGCACAAATCGAACAACTTCAATGCTCCTTCCTTCGATGAAGATCTATTCGAAATGGTAGACTACCATAGCCGAGAAAGTGCAAAACAAAGGCCTACCTGGCACTTGCTGTGTTTTCGATGTCTTTTGGATTTATCGCTTCTTTTGTCTTAAAACTTGGATCTACGACTAGAGAGGAATGCAAGATTTATGAAAACGTTTTGCTAACAAGAAGCAGCTTTGACTCAGAGGGCACCCATAATTACCAGTCAAGTAAGAAACTTAAATTTTGCAAAAGGAGTAGTCTCTCGACTTCACTCGTTCCACTTTGTTGTAGTGAGCCAGGGGAAGTTAAAGCTCAATTACAGGATATTTCGCCTACTACTAGCTAGATAGCTAGTAGGACTGTCCCAGCCATCAGAAATGCCACTGCGTGTATCGTTCGTGAAAATCTATGCGGCTTTAGAGAAGAAGCAATCTGGTACCTTAAGTAATGCAATGCCAAGATTGCCAACAGTACTCCATCGAGCTAGCCCTCCTCTCATGAGTACCGATTACAGGCTACAGTACTACTAGCTAGGAGGGCCTCTCTTACAATTGCAGGTTTCGGAATTCGGATACTTACTGGTGACGGGTAGGTGGGTCCCGACAAGTAGCAGCCACTTTTACTAAGCAGGTTTTCACAAAAACAATCCAAACATCACAAGAATAACCACAAAATATATTTTCCTTTCCATTTCACGCTATCTCAACCGAACTGAAATAATGAATATTCCTCTCAGCCTAACGATTGTCCACGACGATGATGCACCAGACGATATTTCGGTGCTATCCTTTGACGGTCACCGCGAGGAGAATGATGATGCGTCTCCTCGTAGAACAGCTCGTGTTTCATCCCACCCTGCTCTGGAAAGGATTCCCCGCGTCGGATCAAGTTCATCTCGATGGCATTCCTCGGATGATGCAACCTCTCGAAGCTCCCCAAACCAACCAGTTCGACAAGCGCGAGAGATTTTCAGAAACCAACCTCATCGGCGCAACCATCGTTGGAACGCAGACCGAGAGCAGCCTCAAGTTCGTCTCCCAACGAGAAATTTACCTAGGGCATCCAACAACATCTCTCTAAAGGATCTCAGGAGATCAGCGTCCTTCGCCAGCCGGAACAACAAGGATTTCGAACAGGGTTCTAAATGCCTCGCTTCCGTGGCAGCATAAGCCAGCCCAGACTTGCGCGTTTCTGGGCCCCACGACGGAGTTCAGTTGCCCTGAGTACAGTTTAAGCATACATAAATTACATATAAACAAAATTAATGAACGATGTCTCGCTGTATCTTCTAGTTGCTTTCATATTCTCCGGGCCTTTCCAAGTTCTTCTACACGCGAGAGAGTCACCGTGGCAGTTGACTGATGGTTGTTGTCTACTGTCATGCACGCCGCCGTCTGGCTCCTTGTACTACTGTATCAGCGCTATACCTCGTCGCAACATGCATGCGTGACTACCGACGGCCAATCTCTTCTGTTCTGAAAAACAGTCGATGGACTGCGTCTATTCTCCTCCGTTTTGGGGGTCGGCCGGCCGAGGGCCACCTCTGTTCGTTACTCTCAGGGCCTAGCGAGCAGCAAGCGAGGGTACAGGAGCAATGGTTTGCATCATTCTCGCCCTTTGTCCGTTGTTCTGTAGTACCACTTGGAAAGACCGTCGGTGGCGGATGAAATCTAAGGCAGACCAGGGACACACTCTCTCTAATAGCCAGTCAACTCCATGGGCTTTTATGTTTCGTTTGTGTAGCCCATCATCTCTAGCACCACAAATGTCATTGCTTCCAACTTGCTGCATAGGATCTCTCCAACCCTCAGATAATCTGTGATGTGAGTGATTGTCTGATTTAAACACTCACTTTAGTTTTCACTAAGTAACTAAGGGAAAATGTCAAATCCCCATGGTGTGGCTGAAGCTAAGAGCTGGAGTGAAGAGTTGAAGCTAAGAAGAGGGATAGCACAACAATGCTATCAGCGAAACAAAGTCAAAAACACAGAGATGACTATGACTTAAGTCAAGTAAAATTGAAAAGAAGCATTCGTTCTTTGATGATCAAGATCTCTAATGGGTAAGAGCTGAAACATGACAACCAGTGCCAAGATCACACGGAAACAGCACTAACAAAACCTGGATGCTGAAAATGCACCAAAGATTGCTAATCATATCAATGATGCCTGATTTGCTTACCTCTCCTAGGCACCAACCAACAAATGCATTCTGGCCAACAACAGAAACCAACCATGTCTGTTGCATGATCTTGCCAAACATGACAATTCCAATATCATCTAAGCAACATCCCTAACAAAAAGTCCAAGTTCCAATGTGCAGCGCCATGCAAAAAGGTAGTCTTTGAGGCTTGGGTGGACCACTTCCTCCCTGTGTCAGATGTCAATGTCTTCAGCTCAGAGCAAGTTAACATGTTTTCTAACTCCTTTGTGTAGCCAAATCACACGAGCCCTGGTTTACCCCTTCTGTTTCTCCCTAAAAACAAATGAATTATCATTTGATCTCTTCTTTCGTCTAGTTCTAATGTTGATTAAAAAGAGATTGAGGCCTCAGCTTTCTCCATTCCTTGATGTTCTGTCACTTGACCGCAAACATTGACCATGTTTTTTCCTTCTTTTTCTCACATCATTGTTTGCATTTTCAATCCAATCTTGTGCTTTCATGTTCACCTTTTTTTGCTGCCAACAGGGCACAACAGTTCCTTCTTGAGTGACACAATGTTAAGTTTCGTTTTGTCAACATCTGAATCTTTCTACCACAAGTTTTTTCAAATGATGCAAATCTCTGAGCATGCTGCTTGTCCCAACCGTCCTGAAAATGAAAATTGCTGTGAGTGAGAACCATGTTAAAACAGAGAACAATGATCATCAGACTGAAACTGTCATTGCTTTTTTCTTGTGAGAAGTGTTGGGAGACCCTTCCTATCTAGTCTAAGCTAGAGTAAACTCAATGTTGTTGATAACAAGCATTAAGTAAAAGGGAAGAGTGGGAGGATCCCTTGTCATTCATCTAGCTAGTGCTGTTGTTGAGGCTGTTCCTGGGTGTGTGACTCCCAGCTAATGACCCGTCTGTCCTTCGCCTGACAACACAGGGTGAGGGTGAACATTTTGATTTTGTCATCAAGTTTGTCAGACAACCACCTCGTGACTCAAAACAAACACAGAACCGCAATTGTTGATTTTTTTGGTCTTGGTCTGCTGCACGACAATCCGTTGGCCCAGTGGACATTCCAAGCAATTTTGTTGTTGTCGAGTTGTTTTCACATGATTGTGACAGCTGCTGGCTACTTGGATGACAAGTGATGTCAACTCAAATGAAAATTGTGACCTGAACAGACCCCTTTCAATTTTCTTACAAATGGCAACCTCAACTGCTGAGCATTTGATCCTTGGGTTCATTTGCATTTTGTCAAACATTGCATCCAAATTGCAAGTGGAACCATCACCCATCATCAGACAGTTGTCTGCTTTGACAACAGACACACTTTTGTTTGTTTGCTGGAAAGCAAAGACTTTGTTGTGTGCTTGCAATGTGTCTGCTCCCATTCAAAATGCAATGTGTCGAGAAGATCTCCACTCAGCTCTGATGCAATGTGTTCTGTCCTGTGTGCGTGCACACATCAAAATCAGAGACATTTGTCTGCAGGTTTGTTCAAGACTGAGCCTCGTGATTTCTTAGGATGTGATCAAACATTTTCACCAGAATGTGATTGCCGTGAAAGATGAAAATTGGATGTTGGCAAGACATTCACGATTTGACAAATGTTTGATGCCATTTTGGTTCACTTTGATCTTTCAAACACGCAGACGAACAAAAAAT
>ENA-ORBV01016814-ORBV01016814.1-microbial-mat-metagenome-genome-assembly--contig:-NODE-16814-length-10561-cov-5.247902_pt1 | contig 10561 bp, 6 predicted proteins | sample MGYA00237777_ERZ505514 | MGnify/ENA primary metagenome ERZ505514 (study PRJEB26160, sample SAMN06269048) | microbial mat metagenome | isolation source: Oligotrophic lake microbial mat | place...
TCGCAGAGGAGATCGATATCATCGATCGGGCCCGTCGCTTCGCGGCGATGAATATCGTCCCTCAAGCCGGGTCCCGGCCCAAGGGTGCGAACGAACTTCTGCTGGCGGGTGTCGTGGCTCTCAATTCCGGGGACCTCGACGCCGCAGAGCACGACCTGTCTGCCGTGCTTGCCGAGAACCCAAAAAGTGCGGACGCGCACTACGTGCTGGCGGTGATTCACGCGCGCAGAGAGAAGACGGAAGAAGCGCTGACCGCGCTCAAGACCGCCTGCACCCTTTCTCCCGAGCGCCGGGCCCAAGCACCCCTGGACTCGGAGTTCGCCATGCTCGTTGGAAACCCGGCTTTTGAATCGCTGAGCGCCGTCGCCTAAAAGCGAAAGCGCCGCGCCCTTTCTTTCGCGTCCTGCGCCGACTGCCTCTGACTGCTCCCGATAGCCAATGAAGCCAACCATGTGGGCGGTCGTTCTGGCTGCCGGAAAGGGCACACGAATGGAGTCGGCCCTGGCCAAGGTGCTCCATCCTGCGGCCGGCCGGCCGCTGCTCCACTACGTGCTGGATCAGTGCCGAGCCTTGGAGGCGCAGACCGTGGTGGTGGTTGGACACCAGGCGGAGGCGGTTCGCGCGACCTGCTTTGGCCTCGCGCACTTGTCGTTTGTGGCCCAGGAGCCGCAGCTCGGCACGGGCCATGCCGCCCTGGTCGCGATGGCAGAGATTCCGGATGAGCCTGAGGGGGCGGTTCTGGTTCTCGCGGGCGACGTCCCGCTGCTTCGAGCCGAAACCCTGCGCGAGCTTTGTACGCTTCGTCAGAAAACAAATGCCGCCGCCGCTCTGCTCTCTTTCCGCACTTCTCGCCCCGGCTCGTACGGTCGCATCGTTCGCGACGAGGCGGGCCGGGTGGTCCGCATTGTCGAAGCCCGGGACGCCACCCGCCAGGAACGCTTGATCGACGAGGTGAATGCGAGCCTCTATGTTTTCTCAGGCTCAAGATTGCGCGACGCCTTGCATCGGATTTCCCCGAACAACGCACAGGGCGAATTTTATTTGACCGATGTCGTGGGCCTGCTCGTGGCGGCGGGCGAACGCGTCGAGGCGCTGGTCGTGGACGACCCCGCGGAGACCGCGGGGGTGAACACGGTGGCCGAACTCTCGCTGGTCGAGCGGGAACTTTTTGTTCGGCGCTCGATGGATTTGGTTCGCTCGGGTGTTTCGATCGAAAGGCCTGACACCGTTCTGGTGGGGCCGGGAGTTCGAGTCGCTCCGGGAGCGCGGATCCGCGCCTTTAGCATCCTTGAGGGCCGAACCCTCATCGAAAGTGGCGCCTCCGTGGGCCCTTTCTGCCGGGTTGAGGACTCAGAGATCGGCGTGGGGGCCACACTGCTCGACTCGTGTCTGGTTCGAAACTCGAAGATCCTGGCCGGCGCCTCGGTCGGACCGTTCGCGCATATCCGGCCCGAGTCGGTGGTCGGAGAGAACGCCAGGGTGGGCAACTTCGTCGAGCTCAAAAAGACGACACTCGGGTCGGGGGCCAAGGCGCCGCATCTTTCCTACCTGGGTGATGCCAGCGTTGGAGCCAAGGCCAACATCGGTGCGGGAACCATAACCTGCAACTACGATGGCGTGGTCAAGAGTCCCACTTTCGTGGAGGACGATGCGTTCGTCGGAAGCAACTCGACCCTGGTCGCCCCCGTCCGCATCGGGCAGGGAGCTTACGTGGCCGCGGGCAGCGTCATAACCACGGACGTTCCACCGGAGGCCCTCGGAATCGGCCGCGCTCGCCAGGAGAACAAGGCGGGGTGGGTCGGCCGTCGTCCAAAGAAGCGCTGATCGTTCGAGGGTCCAAAGAGCTATGTGCGGAATCGTGGGATATGTCGGACCGAAGAACGCCACCCCAATCCTTCTCGACGGGCTGCGCCGGCTGGAGTATCGGGGATACGACTCCGCCGGAGTCGCGGTGATTTCCGGGGGCGTGCTGGAGCGGCGGCGTGCTCCTGGAAAGCTCCGAAATCTGGAGGCGGTCCTCGCCGCCAAGCCCCTCTCCGGGCCTATCGGCCTGGGTCACACCCGCTGGGCCACTCATGGCCGGCCGAGTGAAGAGAACGCTCATCCTCACTCGGACGCATCGGGACGGCTCGTGGTGGTGCACAACGGCATCATCGAAAACTACCTCGAACTGAAAGAGCGGCTCGCGGGTGCCGGGGTTGTCTTCGAAACCGAAACGGACACCGAGGTGGTGGCCCATCTGGTGGCCTCCTACTACGAGGGCTCTTTGGAGAGAGCCACCGCGCGGGCGGTGGCGGAATTGCGGGGGATCTATTCCCTGGTGTTGATGCACCAGAACGAACCTGATCGGCTGGTGGCCACGCGCCTCGGCCCGCCGCTCGTGATCGGTCTCGGCGAGGGTGAAAACTTCTTCGCCTCCGACGTGCAGGCGCTTCTGGCGTACACGCGCCGCTTCGTTTTCGTTCCGGAGCAGACCATCGCGGTCATCGAGGCAGGGTCGGTCCGAATCGTTGACGCTCAGGGCAAGCCCGAGCCCTTCAAGGAGGAGACGATCTCCTGGGATGCCGTGCAGGCAGAGAAGGGTGGTTTCCGTCATTTCATGCTGAAGGAGATTCATGAGCAGCCCCGAGCGGTTCGTGACACGCTGCTGGGCCGCATGAGTCTCGACTCGGGCGATGTCCATCTCGATGAGATGGGACCGATCGCCCTGGCGGCTCTCGATAAAGCACAGCGCATTCAGTTTCTCGCCTGCGGCACCAGCTGGCACGCGGGTCTGCTCGGACAGTTCTTCATGGAGCAGCTCGCGGGTCTACCCGCGGGAACCGACTACGCAAGCGAGTTCCGGTATCGCGACCCGGTGGTCTCGGAGGGCACCCTGGTGGTCGCGATCAGCCAAAGCGGGGAAACCGCGGACACCCTCGCCGCCATGCGAGAGGCGCGCTCACGGGGGGCCGCCGTGCTGGCCATCACCAACGTGGCGGGATCCCAGGTCACGCGCGAGGCCGACGGGGCCCTGCTGACCCACGCCGGGCCAGAGATCGGTGTCGCTTCAACCAAGGCCTTCACCGCCCAGGTCGCGGCGATCGCGCTGCTCGCGGTCTATCTCGGCCGCCGCAAAGGGGCGCTGTCGGCTTCGGCAGGCCGGAACCTCCTGGCCGCCCTCTCGCGGGTCCCTCATTTGATGGACCAGGCCTTAGGCTGCGCGGAGGCGGTCGAAGAGATGTCCCGGCACCTGTTCAAGGCCACGGACTTCCTTTTCCTCGGGCGGGGCGTTCAGTATCCGATCGCCCTTGAAGGCGCTCTCAAGCTCAAGGAGATTTCCTATATTCACGCCGAGGGCTATCCGGCCGGCGAGATGAAGCACGGCCCCATCGCGCTGATCGACGAGACGCTTCCGGTGGTTGCGTTGATCCCTCGTGGCCGCGGTTACGAAAAGATCCTCTCGAATGTGCAGGAAGTGAAGGCCCGGGGTGGGAGGTTGGTCGCGGTGATCAACGCGGGTGACGAACACGTTCGCAAGGTCCTCGGAAAGGATGACCTCTTCGTCGAAGTCCCTGGTGTGGGGGTCGACGTTATGGGAGTGAGCGAGATCTTCTCGCCCTTCGTCACCGTGATCCCTCTGCAGCTCCTCGCGTACCACATCGCTTTGCGCGCGGGCCGGGATGTCGACCAGCCCCGCAACCTCGCGAAATCCGTGACGGTCGAGTAGCGCGAGGCCGCCTCCTTGAGTTCCTTCCCGCTCAGCGCGGAGCAATCGGCGGCGGTTCGCGCCGTCCACGGCCCGGCTCTCATTCTCGCCGGGGCGGGAAGCGGCAAAACACGGGTCATCACGGAGCGCGTTTCCTTCCTGGTCCTGGAGCAAGGCGTCGAACCCCGGGACATCCTCGCGGTCACTTTCACCAACAAGGCGGCGGATGAAATGCGCCGTCGGATCGAAGAGCGGCTCGGTCCCGGCACCTCCTCGGCCTGGATCATGACCTTCCACGCCCTCTGTGTTCGCATCCTGCGCCGGCATCCCGAAGACGCGGGGCTTTCGAAGGACTTCGTGATCTACGATCAGGATGAGTGCGTGTCCCTGGTAAAGCGCGCGCTGGCCTCGATGGGCCTCTCGGACAAGACGTATGCGCCGCGGCGGGTGTTATCGCTTCTATCCATGCAGAAGAACGGCCGGCCGTATTCGGAGGCCGACGTTCGTGACTACCGGCTCGAGGTTCTGAACGAACTCGCCGGACGCTACAACTCCGGGTTAAGGGCGGCCCACGCGGTCGACTTCGACGACCTGCTCGCTTTCACCGCGCGCCTTCTCGAAGAGAGTGATGTCCTCGAGCGGGACGCCCGCCTCGGCTTTCGTTTCATCCTGGTAGACGAGTATCAGGACACGAATCGCCTTCAGTATCGAATCGTGCGCGCGCTGGCCTCAACCCACAAAAACATCACGGTGGTCGGTGACGAAGATCAGTCCATCTACTCGTGGCGCGGGGCGGACATTCGCAACATCATGGAGTTCTCACGCGACTTTCCCGGTGCGGCGATTCTTCGATTGGAAGAGAACTACCGCTCCACCCAGGCCATCCTTGATGCGGCCTCTGGCCTCGTGGTGCGAAATGAGAACCGGATCGGCAAGACCCTCCGCGCGATGCGCCCGGGCGGCCGACAGGTCGAAAACCTGGTGGCGCGGGATGAATACGAGGAAGCCCTCAAGGTAGCGGCGGATATCCGGGCCAATGGGGATGGCCTGCGGATCGCCTGTCTCTATCGGATGAACGCACAGAGTCGTGCGCTGGAAGAGGCGTTTTCCGCCGCGCGGATCCGATATCAGATCGTGGGTGCGGTTGGTTTCTATGCGCGTCGGGAGATCCGTGACATCGTTTCCTACCTGCGCCTCTGCCTCAACCCGAACGACGACTCCGCTTTTCGGAGAGTCGTGAACGTGCCCCCGCGCGGCGTGGGTGAGCAGACCCTCGCCACGATCACGCTGGCCGCACAGCGTCGCGGATCCTCCATGTGGGAGGGACTCGGGGAGGTCCTCGCGGGCGAGGGTCTGCCCTCGAGAACCCGCGCGTCTCTGTCGCGGTTTGTGGCCCTCGTCGATGAATTGAAAGAAATGCAGACGTCGCTTGGGCCGGGAGGACTCGTCGATCTCGTGGTCGATCGAACCGGCTATGAGGAGCTACTTGACCAGGAGCCCTCTCCGGTCCGGGAGGATCGGCTTCAGAATCTCAAGGAGCTTCGTCTGGCCGCGCGCGATTTCGAGGAGCGTGAGGGCCTGGGGGTTCGCGAGTTCCTGGATCGGACGTTCCTGCTCGCGGACTCCGACTCTATTCGCGATGACGCACCTGTACTCTTGATGACCCTCCACGCCGCCAAGGGGCTCGAGTTCGACACGGTCTTTCTGGTCGGGATGGAAGAAGGTCTGATTCCGCATATGCGGGCGGTTCAGGATCCCGGGCAAATGGAGGAGGAGCGGCGGCTTTGCTACGTCGGGATGACCCGCGCCCGAAACCGGCTCGTTCTCACCCGTGCGCGGGAACGGTCCTATTTTGGAGACCGTCGGGTTACTCTGCCCAGCCGGTTTCTATCCGAGATTCCCCAGGAGTGTTTCGATGGTCTGCCGCGCCGCGACGCGGGCCGGGACGCGTCAAAAGCAGCAAAGCCCCCGACGCCTTCGGCGCCGACGCTGACCCGATTTCGCCCGGGTCAGCCGGTGGTTCATGACCGGTTCGGACGCGGCACGATACTGCGCGTGGAGGGTGCGGGGGAGGACGCGAAGCTCACGGTCTCCTTCCCGGGCCGCGGCGCGACCCGGTTGCTCGCGCGCTTCGCGGGGCTGAAGCCCGCCTGAGACGGGCTTCCGGCTTTAATAACCGGGAGGCCCTATTACTGTGGTGTGATCGACTGGATGAGCCAGCGGCTCATGACTTTCGCGGTCTGGCCGGCGGGCGCCACGTCGTACTTGCGCAGTTGAATCGCGTACGGTTTGATGTCTCCACCAGTCTCAATGTCGACAATCGCGATCTTGGTGACGAGGTCGCCAACCAGGGAATTGGCGTCGGCGCCCTGACCGGTGGACATGGTCACCAGACGCTTCTCGCGCTCGTAGGCCTGTTTTGCCTCGGCGGCCTTGACCTTCCATTCCTTGTCCGCGTCGTTGAATTTCTTCCAGTCGTCGGCGGTCTTCTGGAGGTTCTTCGGAACCGCACCGCCACTCTCAACGAGAGGCTTCACCTTGTCAACCTCCAGGGGATGGGCGTTGAAGTAGGCGCCGGCGTCCTTCTTGTTCTGTGCCGCCGCTTCGTCGTCCGCCTTGAGGGCGGCGGCCAGGGACGCGAGCGGTGCCGGAACGCGCTTTTCCTCTCCGACGCTCTTCACCTTCCAGCTCTTGACTTCCTGGTCGAACTGGACCAACGAGAAGCTTGTCACGGTCTGGTTGTCCTTGGCCTGGACGGCCCGGAAGAAGTTCTCGATGACCTGGGTTTCCTGATTGCCGCAGCCGATGGTGATGGCGGCTACCGCGGCTACCGCGAAACCGGTATAGGAATGTTTCATGATTCGCTCCCTGGCGTCTTTGTTGGGGCCTCGTCGTCGGCCGTGTCCGTGGTCTCGGCGTTCTCGTCCTTCTCGGCGAGCCGGGCGATGGAGACCAGCTGGTCGCCATCGTCGGTCTGGATCAGGCGCACGCCTTGCGTGTTCCGGCCCATCGTCGAGATTTCGGTAGATCGCGTCCGGATAATCATACCCTTGCCGGTAATGAGCATCACCCCCTCATCGGCGCTGATGAAGTTCACCCCGATGACCGCTCCGTTGCGGCCCTCGGTCTTGATGTTGATGATGCCCTTTCCGCCACGCGTCTGGATCCGGTACTCCTCGATCGGCGTTTGTTTGCCATAGCCGTTCTCGCAGACGGTGAGGACTCGCCCCGCCTCGCGCACGACCTCAAGGGAAACGACGGCATCGCCCTTGTCCAGATCAATCCCCTTCACGCCATAGGCCGTCCGGCCCATGGGGCGAACGTCGGTTTCTTCGAACCGGATAGCCATTCCGCCCCGGGTGCTCAGGAGCAGCTGGTCGGCGCCGGTGGTTTGCATGGCGTCGATCAGGGCGTCGTCCTCCTCGACAGAGAGGGCAATAATGCCGCCCGGTCGTGGATTGGAGAACGACGCCAGTTCGGTTTTCTTGATCACACCCTTGCGGGTGGCGAGCACGATGTAGCCCTTGCTCTCGAAATCCCGACAGGCGACGAAGGCGGCGATCTTCTCGCCATCCTGGAGGCGGACCAGGTTGACCACGGCTTTACCCTTGGCCTGCGGGCCGACATCGGGGATCTCGTGGACCTTGAGCCAGTACAGGCGGCCTCGGTTTGTAAAGATCAGGACGTAGGAGTGGGTCGAAGCCACAAAGAGGTTCTCGACGAAATCCTCTTCCTTGGTCTTCATGCCGACCCGGCCTCGGCCACCCCGGCGCTGAGCGCGGTAGAGAGTCATCGGCGTGCGCTTGATGTACCCGTCGTGAGTGATGGAGATCGCGACGTCTTCGTCGGCGATGGTGTCTTCGATCGAAATGTCGTCGGGGGCGTCGATGAGTTCGGTGCGCCGCGCGTCGCCGTGCACTTCTTTGAGGGACTTGAGCTCGGAGACCACGATCAGATCGATCTCGTGTTTGCTGCCGAGGATCTTCTTGAGCCGGGCGATGGTGGCTTCGATCTCCGCGAGCTCATCAAGGATCTTCTGTCGCTCAAGTCCGGTGAGCCGCTGGAGCTGGAGTTCCAGGATGGCTATGGCCTGAATCTCCGAAAGGGCGAACCGGGCGATGAGTTGGCCGCGGGCCTCCTGCGGGGATGGCGCATTCCTGATAAGAGAGATAACTGCGTCCAGATTGTCGAGGGCAATGACGTAGCCGCGCAGAATGTGGGCGCGCGCTTCGGCCTTGCGCAACTCGAACTCGATCCGGCGGCGGACCACTTCGCGACGGAAGCCGATGAAGTAGTCGCAGGTCTCGAGGAGGTTCAGAACCCGCGGTCGTTTGTGGACGATCGCCAGCATGATGATGCCGAAGGTGTCCTGCAACTGGGTCTGCTTGTAGAGCTGGTTCAGGATCACCTGCGCCGACTCGCCCTTGCGCACCTCCACCACCATGCGCATTCCGCGGCGATCGCTTTCATCGCGCACATCGGTGATGCCGTCGATCTTCTTTTCGCGCCAGAGTTCGGCGATCTTCTCGATCACGCGGGCTTTGTTCACCTGGAACGGGATCTCGGTGATGACGATCCCTTCCTTGTCACCCTTGCGCTTCTCGATTTCCGCGCGCGCCCGCATGGTGACGGAGCCGCGCCCGGTGAGGTAGGCCTGCCGAATGCCGCTGCGGCCGAGGATGTATCCCCCGGTCGGGAAGTCGGGTCCGGTCACCCGCTGAAGGAGCCCTTCCATTCGTTCGGCCGCGGGCAGGGTGTGGTTCTCGACCAGATAGACCAGACCGTCCACCACTTCGCCGAGATTGTGGGGCGGAATGTTCGTGGCCATGCCGACCGCGATTCCTGATGAACCGTTCACGAGAAGGGCGGGCAGGACGGTGGGCAGAACCGTCGGTTCTTCCAGCCGGTCGTCGTAGTTGGGCTGGAACTCGACGGTTTCCTTGTCGAGGTCCGCCATCATCGCGGTGGCTATTTTGGTCAGCCGCGCTTCGGTGTAGCGCATGGCGGCCGGACGGTCCCCGTCGACCGAGCCGAAGTTGCCCTGGCCGTCGACCAGAATGGCGCGCATGTTGAAGTTCTGGGCCATCCGGACGAGGGTGTCGTAGACCGGCGCGTCGCCGTGGGGGTGGTACTTACCCATGACGTCGCCGACGATGCCGGCGCTCTTCCTGAACGGTTTGCCGGGGACGAGGCCCATCTCGTGCATCGTGTAGAGCACTCGGCGATTCGCGGGCTTCATGCCGTCCCGCACGTCGGGAAGCGCGCGGCCGATGATCACCGACATGGCGTAGTCCATGTAGGACTGTTTCATCTCATCCGCGATGTTGATCGGGATGGTGTGGAGGGCGTAGTCGTTTTGAGTCATGGTGGGGTACGGTTCTAGACGTCGAGGTTGCGAACGTTGAGCGCGTTCTCTTCGATGAAGAGGCGACGCGGTTCGACGGCATCGCCCATGAGGGTGGAGAACATCACTTCGGCGACCTCTTCATCCTCAAGGCGCACCTGAACCAGGGTTCTCTGCGTCGGGTCCATCGTGGTTTCCCAAAGCTCCTCGGGGTTCATTTCGCCGAGACCTTTGTATCTTTGGATCTGCAATCCTTTTCGACCTTCATCCATCAGCTTGGCCACCAGGGCGTCACGGGCGAAGACCTTCTCGCTTTGACTGCCCGTGTGGATTTCGAAGGGTGGCTGGTCGAACTCTTTCACCTCTTCGAAGGCCGAGAACAGCGCCTTGTATTCAGGCGTCGCCACGAAATCGGCGCCCACAGAGGATCGCCGCGGGGGTGAGACGCTCTTGTCCTCGAAGGTGAGCTGGTACCCGGGCTCACCGACGAGGGGCTCGACGCCAATTTCGTCACCGCCATCTCGGTAGGGCTGGGTTGCGGCGAGAAGGGCTTTTTCGTCCAGGAAATACCCTGGCTCTCGAGCCCCCTGTCTCACCAACAGGTCGGCCAACTTCCGAGAGACACCTCTTCGTTCGATTCGGGTGAGCATTTTCGCGACACCGGTGAGCCGCTCGACAAAACGGCGGACTTTCGCAGGTTCTACGGTGTCCCCGGTGGCGTTCGAGATCGTTCGTCCTTCGAGGGCCCGATCCAGCAGGTACCCGTCGAGGGCCGCCTCGTCTTTCATGTACCGCCCGGAGCGTCCGTGTTTGGCTTTGTAAAGGGGCGGCTGGGCGATGAAGAGATGCCCGCGCTCGATGAGTTCCTTCATCTGGCGATAGAAGAAAGTGAGCAACAAGGTCCGGATGTGGCTGCCGTCGACGTCGGCATCGCACATCAGGATGATCCGGTGATACCGGAGCTTCGTCACGTCGAAGTCGTCGGCCCCGACACCGGTGCCGAGGGCGGCGATGATGTTGCGTATCTCTTCGAAGGCGAGGGTCTTGTCGAGCCGGGCCTTTTCGACGTTGAGTATCTTGCCCTTGAGGGGCAGGATGGCCTGGAAAACTCGATCGCGGCCCTGTTTGGCGGACCCGCCCGCGGACTCACCTTCGACGAGATACAACTCGCAAAGCGCCGGATTGCGTTCCTGGCATTCCGCGAGTTTTCCGGGCAGGCCCGCACTGTCGAGCGCACCCTTTCGTCGGGTGAGATCGCGGGCTTTGCGTGCGGCCTCGCGCGCGCGCAGGGCGTCTAGGACCTTCTGGAGAATCCGCTTGCCGAGGCCTGGATTCTCTTCGAGGAAGGCACCAAGCTTCTCGTTGACCAGGCTCTCGACCAGGCCCTTTACTTCCGAGTTGCCGAGTTTTCCCTTGGTCTGGCCTTCAAACTGGGGATTTGGCACCTTGACACTGATGACCTGTCTCTTATACACATCTCCGAGCCCACGAGACTAAGGCGAATCTCGTATGCCGTCTTCTGCTTGAAA
>ENA-ORBV01016815-ORBV01016815.1-microbial-mat-metagenome-genome-assembly--contig:-NODE-16815-length-10560-cov-3.684537_pt1 | contig 10560 bp, 5 predicted proteins | sample MGYA00237777_ERZ505514 | MGnify/ENA primary metagenome ERZ505514 (study PRJEB26160, sample SAMN06269048) | microbial mat metagenome | isolation source: Oligotrophic lake microbial mat | place...
GTTCAACGCTGGCGTGCGCGAGAACATCATCCCCGACAGCGCGGTGATCATTGGTACGTACCGGACCTTCAACGCGACGGCCCGAGACATCGTCAGGAAGCAGATCAGGGCGATTGCCACCAGTGTCGCCACGGCGGGTGGCGCGACCGTCGACATCTCGCTGGCCGATGACGGTTTTCCACCGACCGTGAATGACCCGCGCTGGTTTGGACGCTCCACGGCGGTGCTGCGTCGCGCGCTGGGAGATGCCAAGGTGCTCGAGAGCGCGCCGGCAATGCCCGGCGAAGACTTCTCGGCATTTCTGCAGCGCGTACCGGGGCTGTTCATCTTCCTCGGCGTCACACCGCGTGGCACAGATCCACTGACGGTGCCGGCGAATCATTCGCCCCTGTTCGTGGTCGACGAGGCTGCGTTGCCGACGGGGATGACGGCATTGGCATCGCTGGCGCTCGACGCGCTGTTCTTTGGTGTCCCCAAACTCGCCGCGGCGCCGTGAGCAACGCATGAAGATTTCGACATGCTTTGTCGTCGCCGTAACGCTGCTCGTCGGGTGTCGCCCGCCGGTGCCGAGCCTCCAGGCGGCGGTGAACCCCTCTGCCGCGTATCAGGAGCCGCACCGTCCCCGATATCACTTCACGCCGCCGGCGAAGTGGATGAACGATCCGAATGGCATGGTCTACTACGACGGTGAGTACCATCTGTTCTACCAATACTATCCCGATGGAACGGTCTGGGGGCCGATGCATTGGGGCCATGCGGTCAGCACGGATCTGGTGCGATGGGAACAGCTCCCGATCGCGCTCTATCCCGATTCGCTGGGGCTGATCTTTTCGGGTAGTGCGGTCGTCGACTGGAAGAACACCAGCGGCCTTGGCGTCGGTGGCCAGCCGCCGCTGGTGGCGATGTACACGTATCACGACATGGCGAAGGAAAAGGCGGGAGCCGCGGTCTTTCAGACGCAGGCGATCGCGTACAGCAACGATCGTGGCCGGACCTGGACGAAGTATGTCGGCAACCCGGTCGTGCCGAACCCGGGACTGAAGGACATGCGCGATCCGAAGGTGATCTGGCACGAGGCGTCGCAGCGCTGGATCATGGTGCTGGCAGCCGGTGATCGGGTGCGGCTGTTCGCGTCGTACAACCTGCGCCAGTGGCAACCGGTGAGCGAATTCGGCGCCACCGTGGGCGCACACGGTGGCGTGTGGGAATGTCCTGACCTCTTTCCGCTCAAGCTCGAAGGCAGCGGCGAAACGAAGTGGGTGCTGCTGGTCAGCATCAATCCTGGTGCACCCAACGGTGGCTCGGCCACCCAGTACTTCGTCGGTGACTTCGATGGGTCGACGTTCACCATCGATCCGTCGTTTGCGTCGTCCGTCGGTGTCGCGGGTCGGGAGCCGTCACGTGGGGTGTGGGTCGACTACGGTCGTGACAACTACGCCGGTGTGACCTGGGCTGACGTTCCGGCCGAAGACGGGCGCCGGCTCTTCCTCGGCTGGATGAGCAACTGGGACTACGCGCGTGATGTGCCGACGGGTGTCTGGCGCAGCGCGATGACGATCCCGCGTGCGCTCACGCTCCATCGCACCGCCGGCGGGCTGCGGCTGTTCTCCACTCCAGTCAAGGAACTGCGGGCACTTCGCACGGAGACCGCGTCGACCCCATCGCAGCGAGTGACTGGCGCACTGGCGCTGCGAGTGCCGCAGGGCACCACCGCCGCGTCGGCTGAAGTCGACGTCGAGTTCGTGGTAACACCGGGCAGCGTCACCGATGTCGCGCTCGAGCTCACGAACTCCGCCGGCGACCGCTATCGCGTTGGATACGATGCCGCCGCGAAGCAGTTCTACAGCGACCGAACGGCGACTCCCCAGGGCTTTTCTCCGTCGTTCGCCAGCGCGGTGCACCGTGCCCCACGGATCTCCGCCGATTCGATCGTTCGCATGCATCTCTATCTCGATCGTGCCTCGGTGGAACTGTTTGCGGATGGCGGTGCGACGGCACTGACGGATATCGTGTTTCCGTCGCAGGACTTTGCCACGCTGCGTCTGGTCGTGCGCGGTGCGCCGGTGACGCTGCAGTATGCCAACGTCTCAGGGCTGCGGTCCATCTGGTAATCACACTGACCTCGTCCACGACGATTACTCGCGCGTCGCTGGTGGACGAACTTCAATGCCGATACGGTGCGCGGGTTACGGCGAGATTCGTCCGAATCGCGTGCACGGGATGCGGCGTTCGGTCATGCGGCGCCGGCCATCGCAGCGTGCGCTGGATTCCGACTGTGAATTCTTTCTGGAGCGATGCATGCTGAACTTCCAAACGTCACGTTCGTTTCTGTGCACGCTGATTGGCGGCGTCCTGTTGGCTGCTTCGGCTCAGGCGCAAGCGTCGGTCAGTGCCACCGCCGCCCGCACCGCCGCGCGCGTATACCGGGAACAGCACGAAGGCGATATCCTCACTGAGTTCGCTCAGCTGCTTGCGATTCCGAATCTCGCCAGCGACTCGATCAACATCCGCCGTAACGCAGACTTCCTCGTGCGCATGCTGCAGGCGCGTGGCTTCTCGAACACCAGGCTGCTCACGGTGCCGGGCGGCCCTCCCGCGGTGTATGGCGAGCTCTCACAACCAGGCGCCACCAGAACACTGGTGCTGTACGCGCACTACGATGGTCAGCCGGTCGACGCCGCAAAGTGGTCCACGCCACCCTGGTCACCGGTGCTCCGCACAAAGGAGGTGCACGTTGGTGGCACCATCATCCCGATCCCGGCTGGCAGTGGCCGCGTTGACGGTGAGGCCCGCATCTACGGCCGCTCTGCCGGTGACGACAAGGGATCGATCCAGGCAATTCTCTCGGCCCTCGATGCAATGAAGGCATCACAGATGGCGCCGAGCGTGAATCTGAAGGTGTTCTTTGAAGGTGAAGAAGAGGCCGGATCGGATCACCTCGAGGCGCTGCTCACCATACATGCCGCACAACTCGTCGGCGATGCCTGGCTGTTCTGTGACGGCCCGGTGCATCAGAGCGGCCGGCAGCAACTGTCGTTCGGCCAGCGCGGCTCGGCCGGCTTCGAGCTCACGGTCTATGGTCCGACGCGTGCGCTGCACAGTGGGCACTACGGCAACTGGGCACCGAATCCGGCAATGCTGATTGCCACACTGATCGCCAGCATGCGTGACGATGACGGCCGCATCAAGGTGGAGGGTTACTACGACGACGTGACGCCCGTCACTGCCGCGGAATACCGCGCCGTGGCTGCGTTGCCGAAATACGATTCCACGTTGCGTACCGCGCTCGGCCTCAGCCGGACCGAGTCTGGCAACGCGCTACTGGCGGAGCGCATCATGCTGCCTGCATTCAACGTACGCGGTATCCGCGTCGGCGGCGTGCGCGAAACCGGATCGAACACGATCGCGACGGAAGCCTATGCCAGCTTCGATCTGCGCCTCGTGCCGGGGCAGACACCGGCGGGTGTGCGTCGTCTGGTGGAGGCGCATATTCGCCGCCAGGGCTTCTACGTGACGAATGACAGTGTCACGGTTGCGATGCGGCTCGCGCATCCGAAGGTGGCGCGGGTGGAGTGGGGGAGCGGCTATCCGGCATCGCGCGCGCCGATGGACGGCCCATTCGGCAAGGCCGTCATTGCGGCGATCAGCGATGGGGCACGACAGCCATTGGTGCTCAACCCCACGGTCGGTGCGAGCGGCCCGGCGTATCTGTTCGAGCAGATTCTGAAGGTGCCGATGATTTCATTGCCGATCGCGAACTACGATGACAATCAGCACGCCGCGGATGAGAATCTGCGGGTGCAGAATCTGTGGGATGGGATCGAGCTGTATGCGGCGCTGCTGGTGGGGATGGGGCGGGCGTGGAGGGGACAGGTGCCGTAGAACGCGTCACGTGCACGATCGAATGGCGCCCACCACATCTGCGTCGCAGCGTGCGCTGCTACGGCACCAACGGCGCCACACAGGCCGGCCCCTGCAGCGCCCCGCGCTGCACCACCGGCCCGACCCCGGGTGCCGTCAGTTCGATCGCGACCGGCGCGGCACCGCTGAATGTCAGCACCCGCGTGCGCCCGGTTCCTTCACTCGACGTCGCCCGCGCCATCACGCGAAACAGCGCCCACGGGCCATCCGCCCGCGCAATCTCCTGATCGCGTCCGCCATTCGAGACCGTCAGGCGCGCGCTGCTCCCACCACTCGGCGGCCATGACACCGACTGCGCCTCGGCGCCCGGCACGAGGCGCGGCGTCCGATCTCCGTGGAACAGCGTCACAATGCCGGTGGCGTCACCCGTCGCCAGCGCCTTGATCGACAGCGTCATCCGCGGCGTCTGCCCCTTGTCCATGTACAGCGCCCCCGACGCCCGCGCCATCCAGCGGAAGAAGGTGACGAACTGCGGTGACAGCGTCACGCCATTGGTCGGCCGCGAGACGTACGTCCCGTTCAGCAACGGCAACAGCGGCTGCAACCCGCCGTCATAAAACTTCCAGAGCGCCCCGGTGCCAGGTGCCAGCAGCGCATTCACGTCGCTCACACTCGCGTCACCCTGATCGGGATCGAACGGGAACTTGCGCAGAATCCGCTCCATCGACTTGCACAGCTGCTTGCCGCGCTCATTCAGCATCACCGCCAGTTCAGCACCACTCGCGCTGCCGGCGAAATCCGCACCTGCCGCGGCGGCAACGCCGGCGGCAACGGCCGCGCCTGCCGCCGGTGCGCCGACTGCTGGCGTCGGCACGGCTGGAGCCAACGGTGCTGGTGCGGCGCCTCCTCCCCCTCCGCCGCCGCCCGCCGCTGGTTGGGCCGCCACGCGCGGCATCGGCGTATTCGCGACGCGCTGCAACGCCGCTTCCGCACCGTCGATCGGTGCCTGCAGGAGCACTGCAACCACCCGACCGATTGCCGACGCTTCCGCGTCGACGGCAAACTTCTGCTCGAGCTGTCGCGCCGCAATCCGGGCTTGTGAGACGGGCCCCATCTGGACGTTCTGCGCCGCCAGCTTCAGCGCGGCGATCGTCGTGGTGTCGGTGCCCTTGGGCAGGCTGCCGAGTTGCTCCATCGATGCCTGAAGCTGCAGCAGCGCCGTCGCGTACGGCTCATTCGTTTCGCTGACGAACTTGCCGTTCACGCTCGACGGCGTGACACGCTGCACCGGCTGAAAGACTCGGGCCACCGCCGTGTCCACGTTGGTGTTGTGTGACACGATCGAGAACACATTCAACAGCGCGGACGACGCACTCCCGAGCTTGCCGAGACGCAACGCCGACTCCTGGACGGTGGCTGGCCGCGGAACACTCACCGCGCGGAGCGCCGTGCGCCACTCCGACGTGTAGTCCGTCACGTACCGCTTGCGGATTTCTGCCAGATCCTGCGCACGGTTGCGCGATGACACCGCACTCCGATCACCGAGCACCCACGTCTCGCCCTGGAAGAAGCGGTCGGAGTTCTTCAGCACGTCCTGCATACTCCGCCAGCCGGCGCTGGTGAATGGTCCGCGCACGATGGCACCGGCAATGCCCACCACGCCGGCAGCCTGCGGTACGGAGTCGATGAGCTTCAGGCCTTTCACACTCGCCGATACGGTCGAGAGCATCGAGACGTAGATCGGATCGATGCCGGCAAACTGGTTCAGGTGCCCGCGCGCATGTCCAACCAGCTGGAGATCGCCGGTCACCGGCCACAGCGCCCCACTCGTCTGCAGCGCGGCGTGCGTGTCGAACTGCTTCCGTGCCAGCTCGGTGACGGCGGTGTCAGTCACAATGCCACGTTGCCAGGCGGCGAGCAGTACCGGTGTGACAAACGCCGACGAACTCTTTGCGTGCTCTGACGTGCCGACCAGGTACGTCTTCAGCATGTCATACGTCCGACCATAGTCGGAGGTCGGCAACGGGACCGCGGGCACCGTGCGCAATGAATCGGTCAGGCTCCGCCATGCATCGTCATGCAGCTGGCGGCGATAGCCAGCAATCCACGCCGGTCGTGCCGACGCGATCAGCGCCCTGCCATTCCAGAGGCCGAAACCGAGCGTGAACGGTGCGCCTGCGCTGTCGATGGTCGTGATCGTGTCGATCAGCGAACGCAGATGCTCCAGCGTGCGCAGCGCTTCGCCACTTGGCAGCGCAATCGTGCCGGGCGCGGCCTGCACGATCGGCAGTGCGGCGACACCGCGCGCTGCGTCGAGTGTGCGCGAGGTGAGAGAGCGATTGCCGATCCAGCTCACGAGGACGCCCACGCCGAGCAGCATCCCGCAGCCGATCAGACTGCCGAGCAGCACCCGTCGAAGTCCTGAAACGCGGACGCCGCCGAGTGCCGCCGCCCGCCCGCTGCGATCGCCGAAGACCACATCGGTGAAGAACCGATCGATGAACACCCACTCCGGCACCTTGCGTGCCGCCGTCGCTGGTTCCACGGCCATCGCATTGAGCTGCATCCCCGGCCGGAACAATCCGGTCGCCCCCGCTGCCGGCGCCGAAATCGCTGCCGCCTCGGGCGCGGCATCCCGGACCAGCACCGGACGCGCACCACTGAACCAGAAGCCCCGCAACTGCGGCGTCATGCCCATTTGCGACGGGCGCGTCACCTCGACCAGGAAACGGATCACCGCCGGCATCAGCTTGCTCAATTCACGCGGGACTTCATACGACGTCAGGCGACGCGCCTCCACCGACTCACGCGTCAGCAATTCACTGCGGCGTGCGCTGAGCGAGGCGATCAGCTGCGAGCAGGCGCTCTCCAGTCGCGGGACGAGCCGTTCGGCATACGCTCCGGCCGCGCCGCTGTCGAAGGGCAGTGCCGCGCCCATCGGGACGCGTGTCTCCTCCCGGGTGAGTGGCGCCAGCCAGGTCTCCACATACGGGATCTTGTCGAATCGGGTGAAGAGGACGTACACCGGCACTCGCATCCCGAATTGCAGGGCGGCGTCCGCCAGACGCTCCCGGATCGTCGGTGCGAGGGCATCGAGTTGCTTCGCTTCGTCGGTGCTGGCGAGAAAGTCACACGGTATGCAGAGCACGATGGCCCGTGGCGCAGGCTCGCGTCGTCCGAGGGCCACCGCCAGTCCCGGCGCGCGCATCGCGCGCACGAATCGTGTGAAGCGCCCTGCATCGGCGGTCAGTGCGCCAGGTGCTTCCACCACGGCACCACCGCCGGCCAGCCAGATGTTGGCGGCCCTGGTGGACTCCTCCGGCCCGGTGCCGCGCGCATCACCAGCCAGCAATTGCGCATCCAGTCCGCTGCGCGTGACGACAGTCGTCTTGGTGCTCGTCGGTGGCCCGAGCACCAGCACCAGCGACTTCCGCAGCAATTCACCGCGAGGCAGTCGATCGGCGGCCTGTCGCAGGGCCAGGATCGCATCGTCCTTCTCTGCTTTCGACACGGCATCCGTCGGCCGCATCAGGTGCCAGGTGAGTGCCGCACCGGCGGCGCCGAGAAGGGCGAGGCCGATCAGCAGCACGGTCCGATCAGTGCCGGTGAGCTCGAGCAGCCAGATCGCGATGACGGCAATCACGATGAACGCCAGCAGCACGCCGAGGCTGACCAGCCAGCGTTTGGTGCGCGAAGAGTGAGTCATGACGCGTCGGTGGTCTTAGCGGGAGGAGGCGTCGGAGATCGCACGAATCTCGCGGCTGCCACTGGAGAGAGTCGCGCGGCCCGTGCCCCAGAGTGCGATGACGAGTACCACGATGAGAGCCGCGCCGATGGCCAGACGCGCAATCCACGGGTCCGTGGCCGCCACCGCATCATCGACTGGACGCCAGGCAGGGGCGAGATCGCCCGCCCCGCCACGGATGCGGGTAATCCGATCGCCGACACGCTGTGCGATCACTTTCAATGCACCGGCATCACTCCCGTACCGACCGCGGAACCCGAGCAGCAGCGCGTGGTGAAACACCTCGAGCACATCGGCCAGCGCCGGTTCATCGGCACGCGCGAGTTGTTGCTCGAGGTACTGGTAAAAAAGTTCGCCGCCCATGTGTCCGCCGAATAGCTCATCCTGCAACGGGCGTCTCGCCCACTCGGCGAGCGCCGGTTGCGCGGAGTTGAGCACCGACTCATCGAGGAAGGCGACGGCGGCGAACAACGTCACTCGCACGTCGGTGGAGGCGTAGCCGGCCGCGGCACCGGCCTGTTCGGCCTTTGCCAGCAGCGTGCGGGCCTGTGTGCGAAAGGACTCTGCATCGCGGACAGGTGCCCGGTCGCCACGCAGGCGTGCGATGACCGTGAACAGATCCTGTTGCGAGAGCGCCAGTCGGCCGGGCGCAGCGGATGACGTCATGAGGGCGGGTGCTGGCGACGGGACGAAAGCGATGACGGCACGAACGGGTCCTGCGCTACTCGGGAACGAGGACGGCGACTTCAATCACCGTATCGGGCAGTGAATCAGGCACGTAGACGCCGATCTCTCGCGTTTGCATCAGTGCCTGCGCACACGGTCCGTCGAGCGTGATCGAGAAGTAGCTCATCTCGGCGCGAGGCGCGATCCCCGTCGGCGGTGTGGGGACCGACTCGACGGCCAGACCAGCATAGGCACGTCGCACCAGCTCGAGGACGAACTTTGTCGCGCAGACTTTCGCGTGCTGCGGAAAGTGCGTTGCCGTCAGTAGCGGGCCGAGACCAGTGCGGACGCCAACGTACCACCGCGCCGTTGGCTCGAAGCACCGCGCGTCGGTGATTGTCGCCGAATGCAGCGTGGGAGCCGACTCCGTCAATCGCACCACCACCGCGCGCGCCGACACCACGGCATCGAGGTGCGCGCGCAGGTGATAGTCCAGCGCCGCGAAGCACCCCTCGAGATCGCGATGATCATACATCGGCAGATCGCGCGCCTGCACCGTCAGCGAGAAGGTGCAGAGCGCACCTGCCAGCCGCGAGAACTCGATCCAGAGTCGCTCCGGATGCGCCGTCCGGTTCGAGAGCAGATGCCGCAGCGGTGCTTCGGCGCTGCGAATCGCGTGCAGCAACCAGCGGATCGCGACTTCGTTGCCGACATACGCCTGCGCTGCCTGGGCACCCGTGCCGGCGATCGCGGCCGCCAGTGCGGCACTCTTGGCCGCCAGCAGGCCGACCGTCGTCTGCAGCATCGCCACCAGCCGCGGGCTCGCGCCATACTGCACGCAGGGCGGGATGTAGTCCCGGTCGACGATGAACTGTCCAGCCGCGTCGCGCCGGATGCGCGCCAGCGGCAACGTGATGTCGCCGGCCGAGAGTTCGTCGTCGAGCAGCAGGCGCAGGTGCTTCGTTGCGACTGTGACCGCGAGCGCGTCGGTACCGGTCGTCTCGTCAACCAGGGATCGTTCATCGCGCCGGAACCGCACCGCCGCAGACGGAATGGCCGCCGCCGCGGCGACATTCGGTGCGTCGTCCTGCCACGGCGCCAGCGCGAGATGTACCAGATGCGAGTCACGCGTCGGTGAGAAGCGCGAGGCGAGGGCCGAGGCTTCCGGCAGGGGGTCGGGATCCGGCACCTGCAACGGCGTTCCATCCGGAAAGCGCCCCCGCGCGTGCACGAGCGAGAGGGTGCCACCGCGCAACGCGTCCCCATCCAGCTCCAGACCGGCTACGCCCCACGCGAAGGGAATCACGTCATCGATGGCGCGGCGGGTCTCGTCCTCGAGCCACCGCCGTTGCGCCTGAAAATGCTGCGGCGCGAGCGCCATTCCCTCCTGCCACACCGGCTTGGCTGGTGCCTTTTCGCGACTCATCGTACCCACGTCACGCAGGTGCGCCGTCCTGGACCGAAAACGCGGAAAGCAGGGGCAATCAACATGCGAGGAAGTGGAATCGGCGTGAAGGACGAGGCACAGCTGGCGCGAGGCCCGATCCGCCGATCCGGAGAGTGCGATTGCGTCAGCGGCACGTCAAGATAACAATACACAAGAGTACACTGGGGCAACGACGGCGCCCCCAGTGGTTCGACGACGCATACCTGACACCTGAGCTGCGATGACTGATCCTGCCGGTTCCCCGCGTTACCGCTTGTCCATGGCCATCGCGCAGCAGGATGGTGTGCGAACGTACATCGCGGTCGATACCGTCGTCGGCGACTCGGTGCTCGCCCACGTGCTGGACGATGCGTCACCAGCCGCGCGGGCGCAGCTGACCGCGCGGCTCGCGCAGCTGGTTGGAACGGATGCGGCGCTGGTGATCGAAGCGACCATGACGGATCGAGGGTGGGCGGTGATCACCAAGGCGGAGGACGGTCTCAATACGTTCATGCCGTGGCTACTGGCGCGGACCCTGACCTCGCCACCGGCTGCGCCGGCGCTGCCCGCTCAGGCGGGCACTGCCACCTTCGCGGCCTTCTCGGCCGCTGGCGGCATGGCCTCCCCGCCTGTCGCGTTCGTGCCACCGCCACCGCTGCCACTGCCGCTGCCGGCCGCCGGCGCGCTACAGGCGCCGATACCGGTTGCACCACCCACGCCGAGCCCGATGCACGCACCGACCGTGGCGTTCGATCTCCCGATGCCACTGCCCACCGCAGTCGGGATCGTCTTGCCGGCAACACTCGGCGCCCCGGTTCCGCCGGCCCAGCCAGCGGCGCCCGTACGGGTGGCTGCGCCACCG
>ENA-ORBV01016816-ORBV01016816.1-microbial-mat-metagenome-genome-assembly--contig:-NODE-16816-length-10558-cov-3.041313_pt1 | contig 10558 bp, 6 predicted proteins | sample MGYA00237777_ERZ505514 | MGnify/ENA primary metagenome ERZ505514 (study PRJEB26160, sample SAMN06269048) | microbial mat metagenome | isolation source: Oligotrophic lake microbial mat | place...
CACTAACGGCACGCCCGCCTGCCGATAGGTCGCGAGCTTCTCGTGAATTCGCTCCACGGTGTCGCTGGGGGAGAGAATTTCCACGATCAATTCCGGAACGCCGTCTAGTAGAGTCGTGTCGCCACGTTGACGAGCCATCACCTCGGCTGATGCAAAAACAACATCGGCACCAAAAGTGATATCGGGAGTCCACGAGAGTTTCACACCGGCTTCGCCGCACAGCACTTTGCCTCGCGGCTCAGGCTGAGTTCGCCGCCAGATGCCAAGTACACGCGATACTTCGGCCATCACCATACTGTGAAGCAAATTGCGGACGGTCATACCGAGTTCCTTGATTTCACCATTGATCAGCCATCGCTCCACACCGTCGTCGGGCAGAGCGAGGAACTCTTCGGTGGTCATCCACTTCGTGGGGGCGTCGGTCGACATCGCGTCACTCCTTCTTTTCCACCATTCTACGCTCACTCATCGGCCACATTCACATAAACTTTCAGCGGCGGGCGTTCCTGCATGAGCAGTCGCATCATGTCGGCATAGTTATCGAGGCCCTCCACAGGGCTGGTAAGAATCCGTTGCAGCACATTCGGGTACATCACTTCGCCCAAGGCGAGGTCTTTAATGCCGGCCTCGAAGTGTTCGCGGTTGGCGTTCACGGAACCGAGTAGGAGCTTGTTGCCGAGTACCCACTCGATGTTGATCTTATCGCTAGGCAACTCCGTTACCGCGTGGCCGCCGGTGATGCGGAATTGTGGACTCAGATTTTCAGCCAAAACTTGGCTGACATGTTGCCGGCGCTCGACAGATTGATCGCCCAGCTTCAAGAAATGCGTGCTCAAATGGCCACCGGCGAGTGGTCTCAACTCCAAAAAACCCTCCACCAAGCGAAACAGATTCGAGATGCTCTGGGAAATTGACATCCACCCGCTCCCTGGACTGCCCGACCATGAAGCCGAGCGCATTGCCGCAGTCGCTTCAGAATTGGGAATTGGTCACAATTTGGTGATCCACTCCGCGCGGGGTTTCCTGCTCGAGAGCGATTCGCTTGATGAGGCTCAGGCCGAGCGGTTGGCCAGCGAGTTGTTTGCGGAATCAACCGTGGAGCGCCCGGTCGTGGGCCAAGTCAGTCAAGCGGCATTGTCTGCTTCACCCAACGGCAACGGGGCAGCGCTGCTGCAGGTCTTGTTGAAGCCGGGAGTCATGGATCCGGTTGCCCAGAGCGCGGAAGCGGCGGTGCGAGATTTTGGCTATTCGCTCTCATCGCTTCGCACCCTCCGCAAGTATTGGATTGATGGTGCCACCCAGCAGCAACTCGCCGCGATCAGTAACCGCATCCTCGCCAACGACGCCATTGAGCAAACAATTGTCGGTCCGCTGCCGTTTGATCGGTTGCAATTGGGGAGCGACTATCAATTCCAACTCTGCACGGTCGCTCTTAAGGATTTAGACGACGCCGGCCTGATGAAGCGCAGCCGCGAGGGACAGCTTTATTTGCAACTCGCCGAGATGCAGACAATCCAAAAGCATTTTGCCGAGTTGGGTCGCGAGCCAACCGACATCGAGTTGGAAACCCTCGCCCAAACCTGGAGCGAGCATTGCAGCCACAAGACGCTCGCGGGTCGGATCGCCTATCGCGACGAACAAGGCGAACGGCAATTCGACAACATGCTCAAGGAAACCATTTTCGCCGCGACCAACAAATTGCGAAAACAATGGGGCGACGAGGATTGGTGCGTCAGTGTATTCCGTGATAACGCGGGCATCGTGCGGTTCACCGATGATTTCAATATTTGCTTCAAGGTCGAGACGCACAACCATCCGTCGGCATTGGAGCCTTACGGCGGGGCCAACACAGGTATCGGCGGCGTAATCCGCGACACGATGGGTACTGGCATGGGTGCGAAACCGATCTGCAACACCGACGTGTTTTGCTTTGCCCCACCCGATACGCCGACGGACGATCTTCCGCCGGGGGTTCTGAATCCGAAACAGGTGATGCGTGGCGTGGTGAGTGGAGTGCGCGACTACGGGAACCGCATGGGGATTCCCACCGTGAATGGAGCCGTCTACTTCGATCCGCGCTACTTGGGAAATCCGCTTGTTTACTGTGGCAACGTCGGTTTGATTCCTGTGGACAAATCTTTCAAGAAACCACAGCCCAACGATTTGATCGTGAGCGTCGGCGGCCGCACGGGCCGCGACGGCATTCACGGCGCGACATTCTCGAGCGCGGAACTGACTCACGAAAGCGAATCGCTCTCCGGTGGAGCCGTGCAGATCGGCAATGCCGTCGAAGAGAAAAAAGTGCTCGATGTGCTGCTCGCCATTCGCGATCGCGGGCTGTATAGCGCGATCACCGACTGCGGGGCGGGGGGATTCAGCAGTGCCGTCGGCGAAATGGGGGAAGAAATCGGGGCCGAAGTCTGGCTTGACCGTGCCCCTGTAAAATACGCGGGACTCTCCTATACCGAGATATGGATTTCCGAGGCCCAAGAGCGGATGGTCATCAGCGTGCCGCCGGAGTCGTGGGAGGAACTTCACGCCCTGTGCGAGGCCGAAGGGGTTGAAGCGACGGTCATTGGCAAGTTTGCACCCACGGGTCGACTGGTTCTGAAATACGGCGAACACGTCGTCGGTGATTTAGCGATGGATCTCTTGCACAACGGCCGCCCACCGGTGATTCGCTCCGCGAGTTTCAATCCCCCACAAGTCCAACCGCTCGAATTGCCGATGCTGGGTCACGATCTCACCACCGATTTGAGCCGCATCTTAGGCAGTTATAACGTGGCGAGTAAGGAATGGATCATTCGTCAGTATGACCACGAAGTGCAGGGTGGCAGCGTCATCAAGCCGCTTGTCGGCTTGGCGAGCGACGGCCCGAGCGACGCCGCGATTGTCCGGCCCGTGCTTGGTTCGCGACGTGGCGTGGTAATTTCCTGCGGCATGAATCCCCGCTATGGCGATCTCGACACCTATCACATGGCTGCCAGTGCCATCGACGAAGCAATGCGCAACTGCGTGGCGGTGGGTGCCGATCCAAGCCGCATTGCGCTCTTGGACAATTTCTGTTGGGGCGATTGCGAGAAGAGTGAAACGCTTGGCTCGCTGGTCCGCGCGGCGCTCGCTTGTCATGATTTGTCACTCGTTTTGGAAACTCCTTTCATCAGCGGGAAGGACAGCCTCAACAATGAATTCAGTTTTGTCGATTCGATGGGCGAGAAGCAAACGATCGCGATTCCGCCGACGCTGTTGATTAGCGCGATGGGCCAAATCGCCGACGTTTCGCAAACAGTGACAATGGACCTCAAGCATGCCGACAGTTTACTTTACCTGGTGGGTGAAACGAAGGACGAACTCGGCGGTTCACACTTTGCGTTGATTCACGAAATTTCGGGCGGCGATGTACCTCAAGTCGATCCCAGAGTCGCCAAGCAAACCTTTGCCGCCTTGCATCGTGCGATTTCACAGGGGTTGGTTCGTGCCTGCCATGATTTGAGCGAAGGTGGCCTCGCCGTGGCGGCAGCCGAGATGTGTTTCGCTGGTGGCATCGGGGCAGAAATCGAATTGGTTAAGGTTCCCACCGGTGGTGAAACGCTCTCGCCAGTGACACTGCTGTTTAGCGAATCGAATACTCGGTTCCTCTGTGAAGCTCGACACGAACAAGCCGACAAGTTTGAAACGGTAATGTCCAGCGTTATGCACGCCAGTGTGGGCCGCACCCAACCCGAGCTCCGGTTGCGTATCGCTGAACAGCAGGGTGCCTCTGCATGGATCAACGCGGAACTCAATGCGTTAAAAGCCGCCTGGAAACAACCACTCGCTTGGTAGAACCGATTTGACTATGTCACAGCCAAAAATATTAATCCTCAGAGCTCCTGGCACCAATTGTGATGCTGAGACCGCGCATGCGTTTCGGCTTGCTGGCGGGATTTCGGACGTAGTTCATTTGAATCGTTTTCTCGAAGACCCGCGATTGGCTGCCGACTACCAAGTGCTCTGTATCCCGGGGGGATTCAGTTACGGTGACGACGTTGCCGCCGGGCGTATTTTTGGCAATCAGATTCGGCATCATTTAGCTGATGCTCTCCGTGAATTTCGCGAGGCGGGCAAACTCATTCTTGGTATTTGCAACGGCTTTCAAGTGCTCATCAAGTCGGGGCTCTTGGACACCGACGATGCAATCGGCCCTGCGGCTTCACTCACTTGGAACGACTCGGGCCGATTTATGGATCGCTGGGTCGGCTTGCAAACATCCGGAAACCGCTGTGTCTTCTTGCAAGGCTTGGAGACGCTCGTGCTGCCGATTGCTCACGCGGAAGGAAAGTTCGTCGTTCGTGATGAAAGCTCTTTGACTCGATTCGAGCAGAACGGCCAATTGGTGTTGCGCTATGCAAACATTGGCGGCATGGCTGCGCCGTACAATCCCAACGGTGCGATTGCCGACGTGGCTGGAATGTGTGATACCACAGGGCGCGTTTTCGGCCTGATGCCGCACCCGGAACGGTTCGTCGATTTCACGCAGCATCCGCAGTGGACACGTCATGAGGAACGTGGCGAAGGCCAGGGTCTCGCCGTGTTTCACAACGCTGTGCGCTATTTTTCCTGAGAACTAACCGAATCGTTTGTATCGCGGTTCGATCTCTGGCTCTTTTTTTTCTGGCAGCGATTCGGCGAGCCACCAGGCAAACCGGCCCAAGACGCGGAAATAAACGAAACCCGTCGCCAGGGCGATCGGCACGGCAGCCAATATCCAACCTTCTGCAAACAGAAGTATGTTTGCACAGGTAACCACTCCCGCGGCCCAAATACTTGCCGACTCGACATAAAACAACAGCCAATAGGCTGGCCGAATCGCGAGACTTCCCCAAATCCTTGCCGAAAACACGCCCATCGGCGTACTTTCTTGAAAGGTGGAAAGTAGCAGTACGGGAAAGAAAACCAACATGCTAACGCTGCCGACGGCCGTCGAATATTGCCACGGTACAAACTGCATCGTGGCGAAAGCTGGTATCAAGCTCAGCGCGATTGGAAAGAAGATGTAAAATATCTCCGGGAAGGATTCGAAGATCCAGGGGCTAGGGGAAACGTGCAGCTTCTTGTGTCCCTCGGAGCTTTCCGCGACGATCGCGCACCAGATGGCGGCTATAGGCGCGATCCAAAACAGAACACCAATGATGATCGCCGCGACTATGCAGCACAGCATATACATGGCTGAAATCCCACCACCTTTGATAGTTGCCGCTTCGATCGCCAATCCCGCGACTACGATTCCTACCGCTGATGTCCCCACCCACCACGCTGGAACCGGCTCCTTGATCAGCATCGACCACACGCCGTTAAGCGTCGGCAGGCGTGGCATTTTCGGACGTTCTTCTTCACGTTGCTTCGCTACCTTCTCAACTGCGACTTTGCTCTCGCGTTTCAACCGCTCGACATACTCCGGCACCGGACTAGCTACGATAAGTTGCGTGGGGTCAAGTTTATATTCTTGCCCCGCCGGGACGAGCGGTGATTTCTTCTCGACTTCTTTGGGTGGTTCCTTCACCTTCGTGAGTGCGCCGCAATCGGGGCATTTTAATTGGCCACCAACGTGCTTAAGCTGGGCGTACATCAGCGTGTCGCAGACGCGGCAATAGACGGGGAACAACTTCGGTTGGGCCGCACGCTGGTTTTCCGGATCAGGGGCCTTGTTCACTTCCCACACGCCATACTGCTGCCCGCTCATGGCTGGCGGTTGGCGGATTGGTTCTGCCTGCTTCGGTTGGGGAACAACATTCGTTGCGTGACATTCCGGGCATTTGGCTTTTTTGCCCGCATCAGCACGATTGGCCACCAGTCGCGTGTCACACACTCGGCACCAAAACTCGATATAGCTCGGAGGCGCGGGCACTTCGGGTTTTACTTCTGCCTCAGCCTGTGGGCTGGGAACAATGAGAATCTTGCCGCATTGGCCGCAGCGACATTTTTTACCCGCATTGGCCGGTTCATAGGGGAGCGTGGCTTGGCAACCATCGCAGATGAAGAGTCGAGTTGGAGAAAGGGGGGCGGACATAAATGCAGAGATCCTGTTTTATGAATTGTACTCAACTCTTGGTGCGTCCCTCTATGACCGGCAAATAAAGGAGTCCACTTGTCAGCCGATTTGTCTAACTGTTAGCATCAATTTCATGTGGCAAGATATTCATGGACATGACGCGGTCGTCGAGCGATTCCGCCGCAGTCTCACCAGCGGTCGGCTCGCGTCGAGTTATCTCTTTCTTGGTCCCGCGGGAGTGGGGAAACGGACGTTTGCCTTGAAGCTGGCCAAGGCTTTGCTTTGCGCGAATACGGCGGAGGCCGATCTCGCTCCATGCAACCAGTGCGAGTCCTGTCGGCTGATGGACGCGGGCACGCACCCCGATGTCGATATTGTGGGCTTGCCAGTGGGGAAACGTGAGTTGTCGATCAACATCTTTCTGGGTGATCGTGAGCACCGTCACCAAGAGGGGTTGTGTCACAAGATCGGGCTGAGACCGATGATGGGCCGACGCCGAGTGGCGATCATCGACGATGCCGATGGGCTTAACACCGAGAGCGCGAACTGTCTGCTCAAGACCCTGGAAGAACCCCCGCCCGGCGCCGTGCTGATTCTCATCGGTACGAACCGTAGCCGCCAATTGCCCACGATTCTTTCCCGAACTCAAGTGGTTCGCTTCGAGCCGCTGCCCACGGATATTGTGAGCCGCTTGTTGGTTGACCAGGGAATTGTGGCCAGCGAACAAGAGGCCTCGCCACTTGCGGTGGAATCTGGCGGCAGTTTGCAGACAGCCGGTGAGATTCTTGCCATGAACCTTAGCGAATTCCGCACACGTCTGTTGCGTCAATTTGCTACTCCCGTTCTTGATGGTACACGGTTGGTTGCCATTCTTAACGATTTTGTAAGTGAAGCCGGAGCCGAGCCCGAGGCAAAACGGCAGCGTTTGCGACCGGCGTTTGCTCTCGTGATCGAACACCTCCGAGCCCAACTACGAGGCCAGAATGCTCAAGTTTCAACGAATCGCGCACCAAATTCGCGCTTACTGGCCGCCATGGATCGCTGCATCCTGGCCGAGGAAGAGCTGGATCGGAACGCGAATCAGGCCACTCTGCTGGAATGCTGGGTCGACGATCTGGCCCGATTGTTCAATCCAGCACCTTCAGTTCGCTGATCTGTGTGTTTTCCACCCCCTCTCCTCCGGTTGACTGACTTCGTGAGTCAATCTAAACTTCGCTCTTGCTTAGGATTACAATCTTGCAAACTGTAACCGCCAGGCCGGACTTTGCTGGGGTTCTTCGATCCAAAACGGTCGCTTTTCCGGTTATCTAGGTGGTTCTGGGGAGTTGCGTATCCTATTTTTCGGTAGCTTGGAACTGTTCAGGTTGGGGGAGCTCTGATCGCAGCGAGTCTCACTGCTGCGGAGCTTTTCGTTCCGCCCAGCACTAAGCGCGACACGACACTAGTTTTCCAAAATAAAGAGCCAGGAATCTCAATGTTTTTTTCGATAGTGCGTTGCTTGCTCACGGCGGTCATTGGATTGATTGCATCCGCGGCGAGTGCTGGTGAAGCGGACCTCATTCTTCCCGACGTTTCCACTGAACTTTTTCTGGGAATCAATGGCCGACACTGGCTGTTGGGCGGCCTGGGGGTTTGCGGGCTCGGCATGTTGTTCGGGCTGAGCATGTTTGTCAAGCTCCGCAATCTTCCCGTGCATCGCTCGATGCGCGAAATCTCGGAGCTTATCTACGCAACCTGCAAGACCTATCTGTTTACTCAGGGTAAGTTCATTCTGATCCTCGAGTTGTTTATCGGGACGGTCATGGTCTTCTACTTCGGTTGGCTGCGAGACTTTGAGCCACTCAAGGTTAGCGTCATTGTGTTGTTTAGCCTGGTTGGTATCGCGGGTAGCTATTTCGTCGCTTGGTTTGGTATTCGCATCAACACCTATGCCAACTCACGGGCGGCGTTTGCTTGCTTGGCGGGAAAGCCGTTGCCGGCTTATTCCATTCCTCTTCAAGCGGGTATCAGCATTGGCACGTTGCTGATCAGCGTCGAGCTGGCGATCATGCTCGCGATTCTGCTCTTCATCCCCGGAGACTATGCCGGGGCATGTTTCATCGGTTTTGCCATCGGCGAATCGCTCGGTGCCGCGGCTCTTCGGATCGCGGGGGGCATCTTCACGAAGATCGCCGACATCGGTGCCGACCTGATGAAAATCGTGTTCCATATCGAGGAAGACGATGCCCGCAATCCTGGCGTGATCGCCGATTGCACGGGCGACAACGCCGGCGATTCCGTCGGCCCCACGGCCGATGGATTTGAAACCTATGGCGTGACGGGCGTGGCACTGATTACCTTTATTTTGTTGGCAGTGATTCCTTCGGATACGACATCGTATCTGCCGGATGGCGTGACCGTAGCTGCGGCTACCCAGGATCAAGTGGCCGCTGCCACGGTTGCTGCGACACAAGTGCAAGTGCGGTTGCTGGTCTGGATTTTCATGATGCGCATCATGATGATCGCCACGAGCATCCTGGCGTATGCCGTGAATCAGGCCTTGGCTCGGGCGAAATATGCCAATGAGACTCATATGGATTTTGAGGCTCCGCTGACGCGGTTGGTGTGGATTACGTCGATCATTTCCGTGGCTGTCACTTATGTGATGTCTTACTTATTGATCGCGGAACTCGGCGACGGCACCTTATGGTGGAAGCTCTCGACGATCATCTCTTGTGGCACTTTGGCCGGAGCGATTATCCCTGAGCTTGTCAAGATTTTCACTTCCACACATTCCATGCATGTGAAAGAAGTCGTCGAGTCCTCGCGGCAAGGCGGGGCTTCGCTCAATATTCTCTCCGGTCTCACGGCGGGAAACTTTAGTGCGTTTTGGATGGGGCTGACCATCGTCGCTCTCATGGCGATTGCCTACGGGGTAAGTCTATTTGGACTCGAAGCTCTTATGATCGCTCCGGCGGTGTTTGCTTTTGGTTTGGTTGCGTTCGGCTTTTTGGGCATGGGGCCCGTCACGATCGCCGTCGATTCGTATGGCCCCGTAGCCGACAACGCGCAGAGCGTGTTCGAGCTTTCGAGAATTGCCAAACTGCCCGGTATCGAGAAAGAGATCAAAAGAGATTTCGGTTTTACTCCTGACTTTGTCAAAGCCAAACAATTCCTGGAAGAAAACGACGGTGCCGGCAACACGTTCAAAGCCACGGCCAAGCCGGTGCTCATCGGTACGGCAGTCGTCGGTGCGACGACCCTCATTTTCTCGATCATCGTGGTCCTGACTCAGGGGCTCACGACGGATATGGAAAAACTCTCTCTGTTGTATCCTCCCTTCATGCTCGGCCTCATTTCTGGTGGGGCGGTGATTTATTGGTTCACGGGTGCTTCGACTCAAGCGGTCTGTGCCGGTGCTTATCGCGCGGTGGAATTCATCAAGGAGCATATTCATCTCGACGATGGAGCGGAGCGGGCGTCCATCGAAGACAGCAAACGGGTTGTCGAAATCTGCACTCTCTATGCCCAAAAAGGCATGTTCAATATTTTCTTCGCGTTGTTCTTCATGACTCTGTCGTTCGCGTGCATCAATGCTCATTTCTTTATTGGGTACTTGTTCTCGATAGCCATCTTTGGACTCTATCAAGCGATCTTCATGGCCAATGCCGGCGGTGCTTGGGACAACGCCAAGAAAATCGTGGAAGTCGAGCTCCGCGAAAAGGGAACTCCGCTGCACGATGCCTCGGTCGTCGGCGACACGGTCGGCGATCCGTTCAAGGACACTTCCTCGGTGGCCCTCAACCCGGTGATCAAGTTCACCACGCTCTTTGGTCTGCTGGCCGTGGAACTGGCGATTGAAATGGATCCGACCACCAGTGTCACCATCGGCGCGATCCTCGGGCTGCTGTCGCTGGTCTTTATTTGGCGGTCGTTCTACCGGATGCAAATCGCTGTCCATGCTGCTGGCTGAGGCCCCAGGGGAGTAGTTTTTCAGCCCCACTTGCAGCGCCCGACGATTGATCTAAAATTAGGCTGAATTGGTCTGGGGGAATTGACGATATTCCGTGGGCCGATCCTGCTGGGATAGCACCTGGAGAGGTGGCAGAGTGGTCGAATGCGCCGGTTTGCTAAATCGGTGACCGGGGAAACCTGGTTCGCAGGTTCAAATCCTGTCCTCTCCGTTTCCAAAACCCTTGCCTGATGGTGAGGGTTTTTTTGTTGCGAGGTGGTTCAACGCATCCAATCCCACCAACCGGGAGTGCTATTTTGCGATGAAAACTTCAAGCCCGCAGCAGGCTATGAAGCTCGCTTGCCATTGTGACTGGTTTCCATGGCACGTTATGGGGAAACCCATGGCTTTAGCGCATGGAATGAGAACAGCGATTGGCAGCTTACGCCGAATCGCTCGCCTTTGTCGTGGTTGCGAAGAGACAGCACTATTTCAAGTGCTAGCTTGCTCATAATGTCTGCTATCCGCATAAGTGACTGCATTCTTCAAGTCACCCCCTAGCGGGGTCCGAACCTGTCTCTTATACACATCTCCGA